>Ga0163161_10000076_pt1 | contig 101523 bp, 85 predicted proteins | sample S45metaG_FD_129847 | JGI IMG/M metagenome (GOLD analysis project Ga0163161, IMG submission 129847) | Switchgrass rhizosphere microbial communities from Kellogg Biological Station, Michigan, USA - S4-5 metaG | ecosystem: Host-associated > Plants > Roots > Rhizosphere > Soil | place: USA... | reverse complement strand
GTCGACACCGCCTCCGAAACCATCGAGCACCACCGCGCCGGCAAGGTACGCATCCTCGCGGTGACGGGCGAGCAGCGCAGCCGCGCGCTGCCCGACGTGCCGACGCTGAAGGAGGCGGGCATCAACGTGACGGCCGATGCGTTCTTCGGGCTCTACGGCCCGCCGGGGATGTCGCCCGAAACGGTGGCGCGCATCGACAAGGCCGTGGCCGACGCGCTGCGAATGCCCGACGTGCAGGACAGAATCTATGCGCTGGGGCTCGTGCCGGCGCATGCGGGGCCGGCTGAACTCGCCGCGATCCAGGCGGCGCATCTGAAGCGCTGGGAAATGCCGATCAAGAACTCGGGCTTCAAGGCCGAGTCCTGAAGGGCCCGCATTTCTCCCTCCCCTCCCGGGGGAGGGTTGGGGTGGGGGCGCGGCCGCCGATCAGGCGCCGCGCTGTTGCACATGCCGCTTGCCCCCATCCCAACCTTCCCCCAGAAGGGGAAGGAGCAAGACCGTCACATCAGACCTGCCCGCTGAGGTCCTTCGCCGCTGCGCGCACGGGCTCGATGTAGCCCTCGTCGTAGCGGTGCGTCGGCATCGTGAGCGTGACCGCCGCGGCGAGGCTGCCGTCCGCATGGAACACTGGCGCCGAGATGCCCGCAAGTTCGGCCGTTCGATCGCCCACCAGCGCGCAGAAACCCTGCGCGCGGATCGCTTCATACAGCTTGCGTTCCCTCGCGCCGCGCGGCCGCTCGGCCTCGGGTCCGAAGGCGATCAGCACGCGCGCACCGGCGCCGCGGTCGTTGGGCAAGAGGTCGCCCGCGCGCACGTGGTCGCGCACCACATGCGATGAGTCGACGCGGAACTGGCACAGGCGCACCCAGCCGTCGCCCTGGTCCTGCCGCACGTGGTACGCCGCGCTTTCGCCGGTGGCGGCGGCCAGCGCGCGCAGCACCGGCAGCACGATGCGGTCGAGCGACTGCGACGCGGCATAGAGCCCATGCAGCCGCGCGATCTCCATGCCAAGCGCGTAGCGGCCGTCGTCCTGCCGGCGGATCAGCCGCGCGTGTTCGAGCGATGCCAAAAGCCGCAGCGCCGTGCTCTTGTAGAGCTGCGTGCGCTCGGCGAACTGAGCGAGCGACAGCGCCTCGTCGCCCGGCTGGAACGCCGACAGCAGGCTCAGCGCGCGATCGACCGCGGCGGCACCGCCGGGGGCGGCATTGAGGTCGGAAACCGAGTCGGTCTGGGCTTTGCGGGGCATGGGCTTGCCTTGACAGGGAAAGTCGATCGGCGGTGTAATTCTGTTTAACAGAATTTAGTTCTGTCTGACAGAACAGTCAAGCGATCCACACCAAGATCGCTCCAAGGAGACGAAGTCGATGACAACCCCCGACGTCCTCATCAGCGAGGTCGGCCCGCGCGATGGCCTGCAATCGGTCAAGGCCACCATGCCCACCGCCGACAAGCTGCGCTGGATCGACGCGCTCTACGCCGCCGGCGTGCGCGAGATCGAGGTCGCCTCGTTCGTGCCCGCGAAGCTGCTGCCCCAGATGGCTGATGCCGCCGACGTGGTGCGCCATGCGATCACGCTGCCCGGGCTCACCGTGATGGCGCTGGTGCCCAACCGCAAGGGCGCGCAGGCTGCGCTCGAAGCCGGCGTGCACAAGCTCACGATGCCGGTGTCGGCGAGCGTGGCGCATTCGCTCGCCAACGTGCGCAAGACGCCGACGGAAATGGTCGAGGAGGTGCGCGCCATCTCCGACCTGCGCCGCGCGATCGCACCGCAGGTGAAGCTCGAAGCCGGCATCTCCACCGCCTTCGGCTGCACGCTGCAGGGGCTGGTGCCCGAAGACGACGTGATCCGCCTTGCCGCGCAGTGCATCGAAGCCGGCGCCGAAGAAGCGGGCCTCTCCGACACCGTGGGCTACGCCAACCCCGCGCAGGTGCGCCGGCTCTTCAGGCGACTGCGCGCGGAACTCGGCGTGCACGCTGGCGCCGCCCACATGCACAACACGCGGGGCCTTGGCATCGCGAACTGCCTGGCTGCGTGGGACGAGGGCGTTCGCACCTTCGACGCATCGCTCGGCGGCCTCGGCGGCTGCCCCTACGCGCCTGGCGCCTCGGGCAATGCCGTGACTGAAGACCTCGTCTTCATGTTCGAGGCCATGGGCGTTCGCACCGGCATCGACATTCAAAAACTCATCGCGGCGCGCGCGCCGCTCATGGCCGGCCTGCCCGGCGAACCGGTCTACGGCATGACGCCTGAAGCCGGGCTGCCCAAGGGCTTTGTCCAGGAACACAACACACATGTCTGAAGCCAATCCATCGCCCTCCCTTCCCTATGCGGGCGTCCGCGTCGTCGAGTTCACCCACATGGTCATGGGCCCGACCTGCGGCCTGCTGCTGGCCGACCTCGGCGCCGAGGTCATCAAGGTGGAGCCCATCGAGGGCGACAACACGCGCCGGCTGCTCGGCTCGGGCTCGGGCTTTTTCCCGACCTTCAACCGCAACAAGAAGAGCATCGCGCTCGACCTGAAGAAGCCCGAGGGCGTCGAGGCCGCGCTGCGCCTGATCGCCACCGCCGACATCGTGAGCGAAAACTTCAAGCCCGGCACGATGAAGAAGCTGGGGCTCGACTACGACACGCTCAGCAAGCTCAATCCGCGCCTCATCTACGTGAGCCACAAAGGCTTCCTGCCCGGCCCCTACGACCACCGCACGGCTCTGGACGAAGTGGTCCAGATGATGGGCGGCCTCGCCTACATGACCGGCCGCTCGGGCGACCCGCTGCGCGCGGGCACCAGCGTGAACGACATCATGGGTGGCATGTTCGGCGCCATCGGCGCGATGGCCGCGCTGCGCCAGCGCGACGCGATCGGCAAGGGCTGCGAGGTGCACGCGGCGCTCTTCGAGAACAACGTGTTCCTCGTTGCGCAGCACATGATGCAGTTCGCCGCCACCGGCAAGGCCGCCGACCCGATGCCCAGCCGCATCTCGGCCTGGGCGGTGTACGACGTGTTCACGGTGAAAGACGGCGAGCAGATCTTCCTGGCGGCCGTCAGCGACAAGCAGTGGGCGATCTTCTGCAAGGCTTTCGGCCTCGAAGACATGCTGGCCGACCCGCGCCTGAAGACCAACAACGACCGCGTGCGCGCGCGCGATTGGATGATGCCGATCCTGCGTTCGCACCTGGCGGACCGCAGTGCGGCCGAACTTGCTGCCGTGTTCGAGCAGAACGAGCTGCCCTTCGCGCCGATCACCAAGCCAGAGGAGCTGTTCGATGATCCGCACCTGAACGCCACCGGCGGCCTCGCGCCCGTGCGCATGAACGACGGCCACATGGCCAAGGTGCCGCTCGCGCCGTTCACGCTGGGCGGCCAGCGCCCCGGCATCCGCCTGCAGCCGCCGCGCATCGGCGAGCACGGCGACGAGTTGCTGAGGGAAGTGGGCTACAGCGAGCCGGAAATCGCCGCGCTTCGGGCCGCCGGCGCAACCTCCGGCGGCTGAGGCCGGTTGGCGGGCTCTATCTACATATATAGTTCCCGCCCCATGGACCGCCTGAAGCAACTCGAATCCTTCGTCTCGGTCGCGACCCGCGGCAGCCTCACCGCCGCGGCCAAGGCCGAGGGCGTGGCGCCCGCGATCATGGGGCGGCGGCTCGATGCGCTGGAGGAGCGGCTGGGCGTGAAGCTCCTGGTGCGCACCACGCGGCGCATCACGCTCACGCACGAGGGCAGCGCGTTTCTCGAAGACTGCCAGCGGTTGCTCACCGAATTCGCGAACGCCGAGGCCAGCGTGAGCGCCGGCGGCGTCAAGGCCAGCGGACATCTGCGCGTGACGGCACCGGCCGGCTTCGGTCGCCGCCACGTCGCGCCGCTGGTGCCGCGTTTTCATGCAATGCACCCGGAAGTGACGATCTCGCTCAACCTCAGCGACCGCGTGGTCGACGTGACCGGCGAGAGCTTCGACTGCGCGGTGCGCGTGGGCGATCTGCCCGATTCATCGCTCGTGAGCGTGCGGCTTGCCGACAACCGCCGCCGCTGCGTGGCGACGCCCGATTTCCTGCGCCGCCACGGCACGCCGAAGCACCCCGGCGACCTGTCGCGCTTTGCCTGCCTCACGCTGTCGAGCGATGCCTCGCAGACGCGCGGCTGGGCCTTTCGCGTCACCTCCGAGGCCGGCGTGGAAGAGCTGATCCACCTGCGCCCAAGTGGCCCGCTCGATTGCTCCGATGGCCAGGTGCTGCACGACTGGTGCCTGGCCGGCCACGGCATCGCCTGGCGCAGCACCTGGGAGGTCGAGGCCGAGATCGATGCCGGCCTCCTGGTGGCGGTGCTCGATGAATTCGCCGCGCCGCCCAACGGCATCTACGCGGTGTTCGCGGGCGCCAAACACTTGCCGCTGCGGGTGCGACTGTGGCTTGATTTCCTCAAGGACCAGTACGGACAACCGGAATTCTGGGGACGAACGGCCTGACGGTGTGGGAGCGGCGGCACAATCTGTTTGCATTTGCAACCCGTTCCGGAAGAAAGCCATCGATGACCCTCGAAGCCATCCTCGCCTACGTGCACTTGCTCGCCATCCTCACGATGGTCGTGTTCATTTCCAGCGAGGCCGCCCTGTGCCGCGTGCAGTGGCTCAACGCCGCGGTCGTCGAGCGGCTCGCCAAGGTCGACATGGTCTACGGCATCGCCGCCATCGCTGTACTCGTCACCGGCATCGCGCGCACCTGGTGGGGCGTGAAGGGCACGGCCTGGTACTGGACCAACCCGCTGCTGCACGTGAAGCTGGGGCTCTTCATCATCGTGGGCGTGCTGTCGATCTTTCCGACGCTCACTTATTTCCGATGGCGCAAGACGCTGCGTTCCACCGGCAAGCTGCCGGTCGAGGACGATATCAAGAAGACGCGCAAGCTGGTGATGGTGCAGGCCCACCTGATCGCGCTGATTCCGCTGGTCGCCGTATTCCTCGCGCGCGGCTTCGGCAAGTAATAGAAATGGAAAAGCCCGCACGGGGCGGGCTCTTTCTTCTTTTCGACGCTGATTTCTTTCAGCGCAACGCAGGCCTCATCAGGCCTTGGCGTCTTTCTCGCACTTCTTGATGAAGCTGTTCTTGGCGGCGCCGGCCAGCGGCTTGCCGTTCTTGTCGATGGCCTTGGCGGCGCACGCGGGTGCTGCGGCGGCCTTGGTTTCCTTCTCGCACTTCTTGATGGAGCTGGCCTTGGCGGCGCCGGCCAGCGGTTTGCCGTTCTTGTCGATGGCCTTGGCGTCGCAGGTGGCGCCGGCGGCGGGTGCTGCGGCGGCGGCCGGGGCGACAGCGGGCGCGGGGGCCTTGTCTTGTGCCTGTGCGGCGCCGAAAGTCAGGCAGGCGCCCAGGGCGACCAGGGAAAGGAACTTCTTCATGGTGATATGTCCTTGCAAGGTTGAGTTGTGACAGGTGCCCCGCCCCGGGGCCGACCATCCTAACGGCCGGAGGCAACGATCGGATGACGATCGTCAACAGCGCCCGGGTTTGCCCCCGGTAAAATTCGCAGATGCTATTGGTCAAACAGGAGCTGCTCGCGGCGCTCGCGAACACGCTCGAATCCCTCTCCCCCGGCGCTGGCGCCAAAGCCGCGTTCGAATCGCCCAAGGTGGCGGCGCATGGCGATTTCGCCAGCACCGCCGCCATGCAGCTCGCCAAACCGCTCGCGAAGAAGCCCCGCGAACTGGCCGAGCAACTGAGCGCTGCGCTGCTCGCCACCCCCGCTTTCGGCCAATGGGTCGAAGCCATCGAGATCGCCGGGCCCGGCTTCCTCAACATCCGCCTGAAGACCGCCGCCAAGCAGCAGATCGTGCGCGAAGTGCTGGCCGCAGGTAACACTTTCGGCCAGCAGCCCGCCACCGGCGAGAAGGTACTGGTCGAGTTCGTCTCGGCCAACCCGACCGGCCCGCTGCACGTGGGCCACGGCCGCCAGGCGGCGCTGGGTGACGCCATCTGCAACCTGCGCGCCTCGCAGGGCGACAGCGTCTGGCGCGAGTTCTATTACAACGATGCCGGCGTGCAGATCCAGACGCTGGCCAACAGCACGCAACTGCGCGCCCGTGGCTTCAAGCCCGGCGACCCGGAGTGGCCGAGCGGCGAAAAGGCCCCCGCCTACAACGGCGACTACATCGCCGACATCGCCGAGGACTTCAAGGCCAAGAAAACCGTCAAGTCGGACGACCGCGAATACACCGCGAGCGGCGACATCGACGACATCGATTCCATCCGCGAATTCGCCGTGGCGTACCTGCGCCGCGAGCAGGACCTGGACCTGCAGGCCTTCCGCGTGCGCTTCGACAACTACTACCTGGAGTCCAGCCTCTACACCAGCGGCCGCGTCGAGGCCGCCGTGGGCAAGCTCGTGGCCGCCGGCAAGACCTACGAGGAAGACGGCGCGCTCTGGCTCAAGTCGACCGACTACGGCGACGACAAGGACCGCGTGATGAAGAAGAAGGACGGCACGTACACCTACTTCGTGCCCGACGTCGCCTATCACATCGCCAAGTGGGAGCGCGGCTTCCACACCGTCGTCAACATCCAGGGCACCGACCACCACGGCACGATCGCGCGGGTGCGCGCCGGGCTGCAGGCGGCGAACGAAGGCATTCCCGAGGGCTATCCGGACTACGTGCTGCACACCATGGTGCGCGTGATGAAAGACGGCCAGGAGGTCAAGATCAGCAAGCGCGCGGGCAGCTACGTGACGCTGCGCGACCTGATCGAATGGACGAGCACGGATGCGATCCGCTTCTTCCTGCTGAGCCGCAAGCCAGATACCGAGTTCCTGTTCGACATCGATCTGGCGCTGGCGCAGAACAACGACAACCCGGTCTACTACGTTCAGATGGCGCACGCGCGCATCTGCAAGATGATCCGGGACTGGGCCGGCGACACCGCGTCGCTGGCCACGGTCGATCTGTCGTCGCTGGAGGCGCCGCAGGCCCAGACGCTCATGCTGCAACTGGCCAAGTACCCCGAGATGCTCACGGCGGCCGCCAAGGATTTCGCGCCACACGACGTGACTTTCTATCTGCGCGAACTCGCGGGCAACCTCCACAGTTACTACGACGCGGAGCGCGTGCTGGTCGACGACGAGACCTTGAAAAAGGCCCGCCTGGCGCTTGTCGCCGCCTGTGCGCAGGTGCTGCACAATGGCCTCGCGATTCTCGGCGTCAGTGCGCCGAACAAGATGTGAACAACCTCACTCCCATGAAGAAGACAACCAGACAACGCGGCAACATCGTCATCGGCCTGATCATCGGGCTGGTGATCGGCCTGGGCGTGGCACTGGGCATCGCGGTCTACGTGACCAAGGTGCCGATCCCGTTCGTGACCAAGACCCAGAAGGGCGGCGCCGAGCAGGACGAAGCCGAAGCCCGCAAGAACCGCGACTGGGATCCCAACGCACCGCTGGCCGGCAAGGCCGGCGCCGCCAGGCCGACGCCACCGGCCGCCACCGGTCCGGTCAACCCGGTCACCGGCGAACCCGCCACCAGCACCACCGCCGTCGCACCCGGCACGCCGCCCCCGGCCACCGCACCGGTGCCCGTGGTGGTCGCGCCCAAGCCGACGCGCGCGGCACCCGTGCCGGCCGAAGCCAACGCGCTGCCGGCGTCGAACGATCCGCTGGGCGACCTGGCCCGTTCCCGCGCGGGCACCGGTTCGGGCAGCACGACCGTGGCATCCGCCGCGCCGAGCAGCAACAACAACGCCGCAGCGGCATCTTCGGGCGCCGACCCGTTCATGTACTTCGTGCAGGCCGGTGCCTTCCGCACCACCGACGACGCCGAGGCGCAGCGCGCCAAGCTGTCGCTGATGGGCGTCGAGGCCCGGGTCACCGAGCGCGAGCAGGCCGGCCGCACGGTCTACCGCGTGCGCGCGGGTCCGTTCAACAAGAAGGACGACGCCGACCGCCTCAAGGAGCGGCTCGACGGTGGCGGTCTCGAATCGGCCCTGGTCCGCGTGCAGCGCTGACCGACCGGACGCTCCGTTGCTGCCACAAATAGCCCTTAAGCTTCGCCGCGCGGCATTTGCCGCCACCATTCAGCGCCCCGGGCGTGCCGGGTGATCGCTTGCGAGGAACTCCTCGCCGCGCCCCGGCTCAGTACTGCCGTACCAACAGGAGAACCCTTTCAATGAAACGTCGTGACTTTTCGCTGGCCGCCACCTCGCTCGGGCTGCTTTCGCTGGCCGCCAATCCGGCCCACGCCCAAGCGCGCATGCCCAAGGCCGGCTCCGAGTACCTCGTGCTCGACAAGCGCGTGCCGGTCGATGCACCGGCCGGCAAGGTCGAGGTGGTCGAGTTCTTCTCGTACAACTGCCCCCATTGCAACGACTTCGAGCCCGCGCTCGAAGCCTGGGCCAAGACGGCACCCAAGGAAGTCGCCTTCCGCCGCATCCCGGTGCCTTTCGTGGGCAACGACGTCGAAGCCAAGCAGCGCCTGTACTACGCGCTCGAGGCGATGGGCAAGGTCGACGAATTCCAGCCGAAGGTCTTCAACGCGATCCACAAGCAGCGCCAGAACGTGAATGGCGACGCCAACATCATTGCCTGGGTCGCAGCCAACGGCATCGACGGCGCAAAGTTCAAGGAACTCTTCACCTCGTTCGGCGTGGCCAGCAAGGCCAAGCGCGCCTCGCAGATGACCGACGCCTACAAGGTGGCCGGCGTGCCGGCGATGGCCGTGGCCGGGCGTTGGTATGTGGATGGCGAGACCGCCGGCAACATGACCAACGTGCTGCAAGTGGTCAACTTCCTGGTTGGCGAAGCCAAGAAGGGCTGACCCCCAGGCTGCGCGGCACTTCGTGTCCGCTGCGCCTGCCACCTTGCAGGGGCGACACCTGCGGCCCGGCGGAGCCGGTTCCGCGGTGTCTCCCGATGGGAACACCGGCCCGCTTCAGCGGGCCTTTTTCATCGGGGTTGGTAACTGGTGTTAATCCGCCGCATACAATGGTTCAGAGCAAGTTTCGTGCCTCTATGACATTGCCCTCCTACCCACACAACACCCCTCTCGTTCGTCACATCGGCCGCCTGGCCATCGGCGCGCTGTTGCTGGCCGGCCTCGCCTCGGGCGTCCTGGCCGAGACCGCCGACCGCAGCAAGCCGATGAACATCGAGTCGGACGCCATGCGTTACGACGACCTGAAGCAGACCAGCGTGTTCACCGGCAACGTGCTCGTCACGAAGGGCACGATCATCATCCGCGGCGCGCGCCTCGATGTGCGCCAGGATGCCGAGGGCTATCAGTACGGCGTGGTCACCGCGGCGCCCGGCAAGCGCGCTTACTACAAGCAGAAGCGCAATGCGCCCGATGAGTGGATCGAGGGCGAATCCGAAGTCATCGAGTACGACAGCCGCGCCGACAACGTCAAGTTCATCCGCAACGCCACCATGCGTCGCCTGCTTGGCGCCACGCCGAACGACGAGAGCCAGGGCGCGCTGATCGTCTACGACCAGAGCAACGACACCTACACCGTCAACGGCTCGACCGTGCCGCCGAATACGGCAGTGAACGCATCGACCCCCACCGGCCGCGTCAAGACCATCCTCACGCCCAAGGCCGCCACCGCGCCGAAGCCTGGCGCCTCGGCCCCGGCCGGCGCGAAGCCCGCGGCACCGGCTTCCACCCCCGCGCCCGGCACCGGCCTGCGCTCGACCACCACGCTGAGTGGAGAGGGAGAAGGGCGCAAGTGATCGAAACCGCCGGAATCCAGGAAGCCAACACCGTCCCGGGCAGCCGCCTGGTGGCGCGCGGCCTGCAGAAGAGCTATGGCAGCCGCACCGTCGTGAAGGACGTCTCGCTCGATGTGCAGAAGGGCGAAGTCGTCGGCCTGCTCGGCCCCAACGGCGCCGGCAAGACCACGTCGTTCTACATGATCGTCGGGCTGGTGCGAGCCGATGCGGGCGAGATCACCATCGACGGCGAGCCCATCGCCCACATGCCGATCCACCGCCGCGCGCGCATGGGCCTGAGCTACTTGCCGCAGGAAGCGTCGATCTTCCGGAAGCTCACCGTCGAGGAAAACGTGCGCGCCGTGCTCGAGCTGCAGCGCGAGCCCGACGAGAGCGGCAAGGTGGTGGCGCTGTCGAAGAAGCACATCGAGGAGCGCCTGTCCGAACTGCTGACCGACCTGCGCGTCGATCACCTGCGCGATTCGCCCGCGCTCGCCCTCTCGGGCGGCGAGCGCCGCCGCGTCGAGATCGCACGCGCGCTGGCGACGCAGCCGCGCTTCATCCTGCTGGACGAGCCCTTTGCCGGCATCGACCCGATCGCGGTGATCGAAATCCAGCGGATCATCAGTTTTCTGAAGGAACGTGGCATCGGCGTGCTCATCACCGACCACAACGTGCGTGAAACGCTGGGCATCTGCGATCACGCTTTCATCATCAGCGACGGGCACGTGCTGGCACAAGGCACACCCTCGGAGATCGTCGACAACGCCGAGGTACGCAGGGTGTACTTGGGCGAACACTTCCGCATGTAAGGGAGGGTCGCGTTCTTCATGAAGCAAGGGCTGTCCCTTCGCGTCTCGCAGCATCTGGCGCTCACGCCACAGCTGCAGCAGTCGATCCGGCTGCTGCAGCTCTCCACGCTCGAACTGAGCCAGGAGGTCGAGCAGATGCTGGACGAGAACCCATTCCTCGAGCGCACCGCTGAAGAAGCGGCGCGCGAGGAATTCGGGCTCGACGCCGTCGACACGCCGGTGCCGCGCGACGACGGCGGCGAAACCGGCGAGAGCGATTTCGCCTCGGCCCCGCCCAGCAGCGCAACGAGCTCCACCGCGGACACACCCTCGACGCCAGACTCCGACGGCCCCGCCGCCGAAATCACCGAGCGCGAGCCCGACTGGGAAGGCGACGGCACCGTCGACATGGCGCCCGACGACAGCGAGTGGGGCAGCGATGCGCCCGCGCGCCAGAACAACCTGGGCGACGACGAACGCGCCGACGCCACCGAGCTCGCGCGCAGCCAGGAGTCGCTGCAGTCGTTCCTGCACCGCCAGGCGCTGAGCCTGCGCCTGACCGAGAACGACAGCGCCGCGCTGCGCTTCCTCATCGAATCGCTCAACGACGACGGCTACCTCGAAGACTCGCTCCCCGCGCTGGCCTCGGGCCTCGCGGGCGACGACAACGACCAGTTCGACGACCTCGTGCATCACTTCCAGGTGGCGCTCGGCCTGCTGCAGAGCCTGGAGCCCACCGGCGTCGGCGCACGCGACCTGGGCGAATGCCTGGGCATCCAGCTGCGTGCGCTCGCCAGCGAAGACGAGACCGAGGACGAAGAACTCATCCGCAAGACCGCCATCGCGATCTGCAAGCAGCCGATGGAGCTGCTCGCGCGGCGCGACTTCAAGCGCCTGGCCACGCTCACGCGCACCAACGAAGAACTCGTGCGCTCGGCGCTGCAGATCATTGCGCGCCTGGAGCCCAAGCCGGGCCGGCGCTTCGTCGATGTCGAGCGCAACATCGTCATTCCGGACGTGATCGTCACCAAGACGGGCCGCGGCACCAACATCAAGTTCCGCGTCATGCTGAACCCCGAGGTGATGCCGCGCCTGCGCGTGCACGACATCTACGCCGGCGCGCTCAAGTCGCACAAGGGCGAGGGCAGCCAGGCGCTGTCGCAGCGACTGCAGGAGGCGCGCTGGTTCATCAAGAACATCCAGCAGCGCTTCGACACCATCCTGCGCGTGAGCAACGCCATCGTCGAGCGGCAGAAGAGCTACTTCGTGCACGGCGAGCTCGCCATGCGTCCGCTGGTGCTGCGCGAGATCGCCGACGAGCTGGGCCTGCACGAATCGACCATCTCGCGCGTGACCACCGCCAAGTACATGGCCACGCCGTTCGGCACGGTCGAACTCAAGTACTTCTTCGGCTCGGCGCTGGGCACCGAGACCGGCGGCAATGCATCGAGCACCGCGGTGCGCGCGCTCATCAAGCAGTTCGTGAGTTCCGAGAGCATCAAGAAGCCGCTGTCGGACAGCCAGATTTCCGAGATGCTGAAGGAGCAGGGAATCGAATGCGCGCGCCGCACCGTCGCCAAGTACCGCGAGGCGCTGCGCATCGCGCCCGCCAACCTCCGCAAAGCCCTCTAGAAAGTTACCGATGACCCGTCGCCTGCTGTCGCGTTGTGGGCAATGGGTCTTCGCCATGGCGGCGGTGTTGCTGTTCGCGGGTTGCGCGACCTTGCCCGACGAGGCGCCGCGCCAGCCCACCAAGGCCATGGCCGTCTCGGCCGACACCGCGCTCGGCAAGATCGCGCTGGCTTCCCAGCCCGACCCCGACCTCAGCGGTTTCCGCCTGATGCCCGGTGGCGATTTCGCCTTCGACACCCGCATCCAGCTCGCGCGCCGCGCCCAGCGCACGCTCGACGTGCAGTACTACCAGATCGAGAACGACGAGACAGGGCGCTACCTGCTGCGCACGCTGCGCGATGCGGCCCAGCGCGGCGTGCGTGTGCGCCTCCTGATGGACGACCTGTACACGTCCGGCGAAGACGAGCTTTTGCTCGGCCTGGCCGCCACGCCGAATGTCGAGCTGCGCCTCTTCAACCCATTCCCGGCCGGACGCGGCAGCCTGCTCAAGCGCTTCACCGCCTCGCTCTTCGACTTCAGCCGCGTCAACCGCCGCATGCACAACAAGCTCTTCATCGCCGACGGCGCGATGGCGGTGGCGGGCGGCCGCAATATCGGCAACCAGTACTTCACGCGCACCTCGGGCGAGAACTTCATCGACCTCGACACCTTCGTGACCGGCGCGCTGATCCCGCGCCTGGGCGTGTTGTTCGACCAGTACTGGAACAGCGTCTACGTGCGGCCGGTGGAGTCGGTCATCGCGAGCGACCTTTCGCGCGAGGAGTTGCAGAAGCGCTTCGACGCTGCCACCGGCCCCGACACCACGCCGCCGCCGCCGAAGCCCGCGCCCAACGACCTGCTCGGCTACAGCCCGATGGCCGAAGACCTGAACGCCGGCAAGCTCGGCCTCATCTGGGCCCTCGCCGAGGCGTACGCCGATTCGCCCGAGCGCGTGATCGGCAAGACCGCGTCGTACGGCGGCGTGCCGCTGCTCGATGTCGACAGCGTGCGCTACAACGTGGTCGAGCAGATGCGCCGCGCACGCAGCGAGGTGACCATCGTCTCGCCCTACCTGATCCCGGGCGCCGCGGGGCTGGAGGTGATGAAGGAGATCCGGGGGCGCAACGTGAAGATCAGCGTGGTCACCAACTCGCTCGCCGCCACCGACGAGCCGCTGGTGCACACCGCCTACCGCCGCTACCGCCCCGAGATGCTCAAGCTCGGCGCCGACCTCTACGAGCTGAGCACCACGCGCACGCGACGCAGCGTGCGGCTCGGGCTGTTCGGTACTTCGGTGGGCCGGCTGCATGCGAAGTCGGCCGTCATCGACCAGCGCATCCTCTTCGTCGGCTCGATGAATTTCGATCCGCGCTCGGAGACGCACAACACCGAGATCGGCCTCTTCATCCGCAGCGCCGAGATGGCGCAGCAAGCGCTCAAGCTCATCGATGTGCTCAAGCAGCAGGGCGCCTACCGGCTGCGTTTTGTCGAAGGCAGTGGGCAAGCGCACATCGAGTGGATCAGCGAAGACGCGGGCAAGACCACAGTGCTGAATGAAGAGCCCGACTCCGGTTTCTGGGACCGCACCATGCTCGAACTGCTGGCGCCATTGACGCCCGAGAGCTTGCTCTAGGCGATCAGTCGCCGCGCACAGCCGACCACACCAGCCGCAGACCCAGCAGCCCCATCACGCCACTGGCCACGCGGTCGATCCAGACCTTGTAGCGCAGGTAGGCCGAACGCGGCGCCGCCGAAGAGAGGGCGAGCGCGACGATCGCGTACCACCCCGTCTCGATACAGAAGATGACCACCGGCACCGCGAGCGCCAGCACCAGCGGCACCTCGCGCGGGAGGAACGCCGCGAAGATGCTCGCGTACACCACGGCCGTCTTCGGGTTGCTGACCTGCGTGGCGAGCCCGAGCAGGAAGGTGCGTCCGCCGCGGCCTTGCTGTCGCGGCGATGCATCGGCGTCCTGCGTCATCGCGAGCGGTTGCCGCGCGCCGCGCCAGATGCGAAAGCCCAGGTAGATCAGGTACGCGCCGCCGAAGCCCTTGATCGCGAGGTACAGCCCTGGCACCGCGAGGAACGCCGCCTGCAATCCCGCCAGTGCGGCAATCGCGAACACGAGGCCGCCCGCGCCCATGCCCAGCGCCGCCGCGAGCCCGTCGCTGCGCGAAGCCACGGCCGTGCGCGCGACCATGACGAAGCTCGGGCCCGGGCTCATGGCGCCGACGGTCATGGCGCCGGCGATGCCGAGCAGGGAAAGCGTGGTGTCCATCATCGCGCGGCCCCGGTCATTGCTTCACGTTGACCGCTTCCACCTGCACCAGCAGCTTCACCTTGTCCTCGAAGCCGAAGTTCAGCCCCCAGTTGATGCCCCAGTCGCTGCGCTGCACGGTAGTCTCGAAGTCGCCGCCGCAGACCTGGCGGTTGATCAGCGGGTTCAGGTAGCAGTTGAAGCGCACGGCCTTCAGCGTCACCGGTTTGGTCTGGCCCATGAGCGTGAGGGTGCCCGGCACGTCGACCACCTTGTCGCCGCTGAAGTCGATGCGGTCGGCCACGAAGCGGCCAGTGGGGAATTCGGCGACGTTGAAGAAGTCCTTGCTCTGCACGTGGCGGTTGAGCAGGTCGACGCCGGTGTTGATGGTGCCGATGTCCATCGTGATGTCGACCTTGCCGCTCGTGCCCGTGCCGTCGATCTGCACCGAGCCGTCCTTGGTGCTGAAGCGGCCGCGGTTGGTGGTGGTGCCGTAGTGGCCCATCTCGTACATCACGAAGGTGTGCGTGGGGTCGATCACGTAGTTGCCGTTCTTCACGGGGCCGCCCGCGGGTTTGGCGGCGACGGCGGGGGCCGTGTACTCCTGCGCAAAGGCGAACGGGAGGGCAGCGGCGGACAGCGCCGAGGCAAGAAGGAGCTTCTTCATGACGGTAGGAATGAGGGGCATGGAATGCAATCGAAAAAAGAGAGCGGACTCAGAGCGGCCCAAGGCCCACGAGCGTGAGCTTGAAGCGCACCTGCACGTCGTTGCCGACCACCGAGGTGTCGGTCCATTCGCCGTCGCCCACCTTGTAGTCGAGCCGCTGGATGGTGAGGGAGCCGGTGACCACTGCGTAGTTGCCGCCGGCCGGCGCGATGGTGACGGGCACCGTCACGTACTTCGAGGTGCCCTTGATGGTGAGCTTGCCGGCCATCTCGAACTTGCCGTCGCCCAGTGCCTTGATGGCGCTCGATTGGAAGCTCGCCTGCGGAAACTTCGCCGCATCGAACCACGGGGCCTTGGGAAGCTCGGCATCGCTCATCGGCACGCCGAAGCCGGCGGAGGCGGTGTCGATCTGCAGCGCGACGCTGCCGCCTTCGGGCTTCTTCGGATCGAAGGCGATCTGCGCATCGAACTTCTTGAAGGCGCCTTCCATCGGCACGCCCATCTGCTTGGTGACGAAGGCGATCTGGCTCTTGTCGGCCACCAGCCTCGCGGCGGGATCGGCCGCGGCGGGCATTGCCGCAGCGAGGGTCAGCAGGATCGAAAAAAAGAGACGCGTCATCCGGCAGGTTCCTTCAGTGGCGTGGGTGGCGAGGTTCGCGCGGTTCAGGCCACATGCGTTGCAAGAGGCCGTCGCGGTCGATCCAGTGGTGCTTCAGGGCGGCCGCCACGTGCAGCAGCGCCACCGCTGCCAGCGTGAAGGCGCTGCCCTTGTGCAGCGGCTTGAGTATGGCCTCGGCAAGGTCCTTGTCGACCGGCACGAAATCGGGCAGCGGCAGCACACCGAACCACACGACCGGAATGCCCAGCGCCGAGGTGTAGGCCCAGCCGAACAGCGGCACCGCGAAGAACAGCAGGTACATCGCCGCGTGGCTCGCACGATAGCCCGCAATCTGCCAGCGCGGCATGGCGGCCAGCGCCTGCGCCGGCATCGCGGGCGGGCGGTGCGCAAGCCGCCACAGGAGCCGCACCGCCGACAACAGAAGGATCGTGACGCCGGCCCACTTGTGCCAGCTGTAGAGCTTGATGCGCAGCGGCGAGAACGGCAGCCCCGTCATGTAGAGCCCCACGCCGAGCGAGCCGACGATCATGGCCGCGAGCAGCCAGTGCAGCACGATGGCCACGCTGCCATAGCGCTGGCCGGGCGGGACGGCGGCAAGGGGAGGAAGAGGGGAGTCGGCAGACATCGGTGGCAGGGCGGGCGGCCTGTGCGCGGAGCATATCCCGGAAGGTGTGGCTTTCGGTGTTGCATGGGCCGTGCCAGCCCGGCCGGGTCAGGGCCGCAGCCGGGCCCGCAGCAGCACGCCGCGCAGCTCCTCCGGCTGCACGGGCTTGCGCAGCGCATGCCAGCCGCGCTCGGTGGCCAGGCGCTGGGTGGACTCGTTGATGTCGGCGGAGATCAGCGCGATGGTGAGCGCCGGGTTCTGCGCCTGCAGCCGCTCCGCCAGCGCGATGCCGTCGAGCGCGCCCGGCAGGCGGATGTCGCACAGCGCCGCATCGAGCGCGCGCAGGTCGGCCAGCGCCAGCGCCTCGGCGGCGCTGGCGTAGACGCGCGGCGACACCTCCCACTGCCGCAGCAGCGCATACAGGCTGTCGGCCACCACGGCGTTGTCTTCCACCACCAGCACGGCAAGGCCCGGGCGCAGCGCGGGTGCGGCTTCGGGGCTGGCCTGCGGTGGGGGCGCCGGCTGCGACGCCGCCGCGCCGTAGCCCTGCGCCGCGGGCAGCTCGAAGCCGAACACCGAGCCCCGGCCCGGCGCCGAGCGCAGCGACACCTCGATGCCCAACTGCGCCGCCAGCCGCCGCACGATCGCAAGGCCCAGGCCATGCCCGTGCTGCAGGTTGCGCTCGGCATTGCCGATCTGCTCGAAGTCGTTGAACACGCGCTCCTGCGCGTCCGCCGCGATGCCGATGCCGCTGTCGCGCACCTCGACGCGCCAGGCCCGCGCCGTGCCCCGGCGGCGTGCCCGCACCGCCAGCAGCACGCGGCCGCGCGGCGTGAACTTGACGGCGTTGTCGACCAGGTTGGCCAGCACCCGGCGCAGCGACACCGGATCGGTCCACGCGACCGCGCCGGCCGGGCAGCGCACTGTCACGCGGCCGCTGCCGGCCTGGCGCGCCAGGTCCTGCAGCAAGGGGGCCAGCGCCACCGCCACGGGCCGCAGCGGATCGACGGCAGCCTCGATGCGCCCGATTTCGAGCAACTGGTTGGTGAGCCCTTCCAGCGCTTGCTGCGCCCGCGCCAGCGAGACCACGGTGTGCTGCACCGCACTGGCGTCCGCGCCGGTGTCCAGTTGCTGGCGCAGCACCTCGGCCTGCAGGCCGATGGCCATCACCGGCTGGCGCAGGTCGTGGTTGGCGGCGGAGAAGAAGCGCAGGCGTTCGGCCTGTGCGTGCTCGGAGGCGCGCAGGCCGGCCAGCGCCTGTTCGCGCAGCGTGCGTTCGTTCAGGCGCAGGCCGATGTTCTCTTCGAGCTGGCGCGAGCGCTCGGCCACCAGCTTCCACATCATGGCGATGAGCCCGATGCCGATCACCGAGACGACCATCATGGTCGGCGCGCCGAGCAGTAGGCCGGTCACGATCACCGGTGCGAGCAGCAGCGTGATCGCCAGCTGCGTGGCCGGCGTGTAGAACGACACCGAGAACGCCGACGACAGCGTCATGCCCATCAGCATCAGGCCGAGCAGCAGCTGCTGGTCGGGCCGCTCGGGGTTGAAGAGCAGCACGCCCGCCAGCCCGTGCGCCAGCTCCCAGACGGCGGTGCGCAGCGTATGCATGCGCTGGGCGTGGCGCAGGCTTTCGGGCGTGAAGGGATCGGGCAGGCGCTGGGGGAAGAAGCCGCGCATCACCGTGACTCCGGTGATGAGCGCGATCCACACCAGGGCGCGCGCCAGCGAGTACTGCCAGGCGAAGAGCGCCGCCACGCCGCAATTGAGCAGGTATTGCACCAGCAGCACCGGTCCGATCGGCCGGATCGAGAGCCGCAGCACCTCGCACTGGATCGCGAAGCGGTCGCTGCTGGCGTCGGCGGCCGGGGCGACCGAAGGTGCGGGGGTGGGAGTCATCGGCAAATCGACTATATAGAGAAGAACTGTGACGCGGCGACAATGGAGCCCCCCAAGTCGGGCTTCCCGATGGCCAATTTCCTGTGAACGATCTCTCCTTTTTCCTGCCTTGCGCCGCCGGCGTCGAGGAATTCCTCGCTCAAGAGGTGCACGCCTTGACGGGCCGCGTCGGGCAAGACCTGCTCACGCTGCGCGGCGGCGTGCGGGTGCGTGCCGACTGGCGCGATGCCCTGAAGCTCAACCTGCACAGCCGCCTTGCGCAGCGCGTGCTGGTCGAGCTGGCCCATGCGCCTTACCGCAACGAGAACGACCTGTACGCTATCGCGAGCGGCGTGGCGTGGGAGATCTGGTTCACGCCCAAGCAGACCTTCAAGATCGAGACCACCGCCCAGCACAGCCCGCTGCAGAGCCTGAATTTCGCCACCCTGCGCATCAAGGACGCGATTGCCGACCGCTTCCGCGCCAAGGCCAACGGTGTGCGCCCGAGCATCGAGACCCAGTGGCCCGACACCCGCGTGTTCGCCCACCTGACCACCGAACACTGCACGCTCTACATCGACACCTCGGGCGAGCCGCTCTTCAAGCGCGGCTGGCGCCAGGACAAGGGCGACGCCCCGCTGAAGGAAACCCTGGCCGCCGCGATGCTGGCCGCCAGCGGCTGGTGGAACCCCGAGACCGGCACCGTGTCGGAGCAGCCGCTGTACGACCCCTGCTGCGGCAGCGGCACCATTCCCATCGAGGCGGCGCAGATCGCGCGCGGCATCGCGGCCGGATCGCTCAGGCGCTTCGGCTTCGAGAAGCTGCTGCCGTTCCAGGCGCACGTGTGGGACGCGATCAAGAAGGAATCGCTCCTGGCCGTGAAGCCGGGCAGCGTCGCGATCTTCGGTTCGGACGTGTCGCACCGCATGGTCGACTTTGCCGAGCGCAACGCGGAGCGCGCGGGCGTGGCCGATGCCATCGAGTTCCGCGGCGGCGACGCGCTGCAGCGCATGCCGCCGGCCGAAGGCGGCGTGGTCATGCTCAATCCGCCTTATGGCGAACGGATCGAAGTCGGTGGCGTGGCCCGCGCGGGTGCACGCGAAACCGCGCAGACCGAAGAGGGCGATGGCAGCGAGTTCTTCCCCCAGCTCGCCACCCATTGGAAGAAGAACTATGCGGGCTGGACGGCCTGGGTCCTCACGCCGGACCTGAAGCTGCCCAAGCAGATGCGGCTGAAGGAATCGCGCCGCGTGCCGATGTGGAACGGGCCGATCGAATGCCGGCTGTTCCGCTTCGACATGGTTGCAGGGTCCGCACGGAAGTAGAGCTGTCGTTCAGGGCGGCACTCCCGCCGACGGTGGGCCGTCGATCAGCTATCTGGTGCCGACGTTGCAAGCCGCGTTCACGGTGCGCGCGGCCAGCTCGGGCGGGGCGCCGGGCAGCGTCATGGGACGGATGTCGTCGTCCTCGAACTGCTTGATCGCCACGGGCTCGCCGACGAAGTTCGGCAGGCCGTAGTAGGTGGCGCTCACATAGCGTGCGGTGCGCGCCTCGCAGTCGACGGTGACCCGGGCTTCGAACGAGCGCAGCTTGAAGCCGTCCTTGCCGGTGAAGTCCTGCGCGAGGCTCATGCGCAGGGTCACGCCGCGGCGCGCGCCGTCGACCTCGATGCGGGTCGGATCGACCTGCACGTAGCTGCCGGTGGCATCGCCGGGCGTGCCGCTCAGGGTCAGCCATTCGGCCCGCGCGAGCGCAGAGGCGAGCAGGGCGAGGCAGAACAGCGGGAGTCGTTTCATGACGGAGGTAAGGCGGCGTGTCCGGAAGCGCGCGGTGCGCGCCGCAGCATTGTGGGGCGTCGCGCCCGACCCGCGGCTGACAAGGGGCGCACATGGTGCAACATCGGCGCTCCTCTCTTCGCCGCCATGACCCTTCCTCAAGAAACCGGCCTTGTCGTCATCGACACCAACATCGCGCTCGACCTGCTCGTGTTCGACAACCCCGACTGCCTGCCGCTCGCGGCGGCGCTCGCATCGGGCGCGCTGCGCTGGATCGCCACCGCGCCGATGCGCACCGAGCTCGCTCGGGTGCTCGGCTATCCGCTGATCGCGCGGCGGCTGGCCCAGCGGGAGATGGAAGCAACCCGCGTGCTTGAAGCCTTCGATGCCCGCGTAAATCTTTTGACCGACACGCCGCCGCGCGCGCCCTGCGTGTGCAAGGACCCCGACGACCAGGTGTTCATCGACCTCGCGGTGGCGCAACGCGCGCGCCTCTTCAGCAAGGACCAGGCGGTGCTCACGATGCGCAAACGTTTGGCTGCGCAAGGCGTGGTCGTGGCGACGGTGCTGGTCGCTGCCTGAGTGCGCTGAAAGCGGTTCGCGTGGGGTCGTCTAGACAAGCATCCCCGATCGATCGCCTCGCCGATGGCCGCACCGGCGCGCCCGCGTGCAAAGCAGTTGTCTAGACAACGCTGGCGGTGCAAATCGAGTGCTTGCCATGCGCGCATACGAATCTTCGTAGGCCGCATAGGGTCTGGCAATTGCAAGGCCCAAACAATATCTTCCGCCCCGCGAACCCGGCCTCTGCGCTCACCGTGATGTGCCCGCGCGCCGCAGGCCTGTTTGCCCCCGAAGATGCCACTTCATCGCCGCGTCGCCCGCGAACCCCAGGATCGCGAGGCGTGTTGTCTCCTGTCAGCCCAACAAAAAGCCATGACGAGTTCCAGCCAACGATCCCCGCGTCAACTGCTCCCCGAAGTGGAGGTCGAGCGCAGCCGCTCGACCGAACTCGGCTACGAGCCATCGACCGAGGTGGGACTGGTGCGTTGCCTCGAGCACGGCTTTCCCACGCCGCTCGCGCGCTGGCATTGCCATGAGGAGTACGAGCTGCACCTGATCGTCGCCACCTCGGGCCAGGCCTTCGTGGGCGACTGGATCGGCGCCTTCGAGCCGGGCCACCTCGTGCTGTGCGGCCCGAAGCTGCCGCACAACTGGATCTCGCTCGACATGCCTGCAGAGGGCGTGCCGCAGCGCGACCTGGTGATCCAGTTCCTGCACGACCCGATCTTCGAGGCGGCCCAGCGCATTCCCGAACTGCAGGAGGCGGTGCGCATGCTGGAGCGCGCGCGCTACGGCATCGAGTTCTTCGGCATGGCGGCCAGCGCCGAGGCGCACTGGCACCGCGTGAAGGACGCGCGCGGCCTCAAGCGCTTCAGCCTGTTCTGCGACTTTCTCGCCGACATGGCGATGTCCACCGACTACCGCCTCTTGTCGGGCATGCAGACCGATGGCGACCACGGCATCGAGGCCATCAACGACGTGGTGACGCGCATCACCAACGAGCCCGCAAAAGACATCAGCGCGGCCGACATCGCGGCCGAGCTCGGCATGAACGCGGGGCGCTTCGGCCGGCTCTTCCGGCGTGCCACCGGCCACAGTTTTCTGGGCTACGTGAACGAGGTGCGCATCAACAAGGCGTGTCTTCTCCTGATGCAGAGCGAGCGCTACGTGACCTCGATTTGTTACGAAGTTGGTTTTAATAACGTCTCGAATTTCAATCGCCGTTTTCTCGAGATCAAAGGTGTGACGCCGACTGAATTTCGCAGGCAAAGCCAGCTTCGTTTCGAAGGTGCGGGCAGTTTGGAGAACTAAAGAATTCCGGGTGTTTTGCGATTGTTTTGAGATTGTTAATTTGTATCGGGATTCGCAAAAACTGTATTGAACACGCGACGGATGCGTCCCTACGATCCGCCTGTTCTTTCAGTCACCTTTCAGGAATTCCTCCCATGCAAATCCATCGCCTGACCCAGCTGAGCCGCCAACTTGCCTCGAAGATCAAGATCCGCGGGCAAGGCATGACCGAGTACCTCGTGATCCTGGGCCTGATCGCCATCGCCGCGATCGCCGTGTTCAGCTTCTTCGGCCAGACCATGCGCAACCAGGTTGCCGGCATGGCCAAGGAAGTGGGCGGCCAGTCGGGCGCCACCGAAGTCACGAACGCGCAGACCGCCGCCGGCAAGGCGTCGACCAACGCGCAGGTCAACATGAACATGAGCACCTACACCAAGGGCGGTGCCGAGGCCACGAAGTAAGGCTTTGCTCGACGTCCTGACGGCCTGATCGACATCGCGCGATGCCTCCAGCCGCCGCTTCGCTCCCCCTGGCCGCTACCGGCACGCCCACACGCCGGCGGCGCCAGTCGGGCCAGGCGATCGTGTACCTGGTGGCGATGCTGCCGGTCATCTTCCTGAGCGTGCTGGTGGTCTACAACACCGCCACCGCGGCGCGCGAGAAGATGAAGCTGCAGAACACGGCGGACGCTGCCACCTACAGCGCCAACGTGCTCACGGCGCGCACCCTCAACTACCTGGCCTACACCAACCGCGCGATGGCCGCCAACGAGGCGAGCGTCGCGACGCTGGCGAGCGTGCAGACCTCGATGGCCATGCTCATCACGAGCGCGGCCAACATCCAGGAGGGCCTGGTCGTCGTCGAGGCCATGAAGGGCATACGCAATCTCGAGAAGGCCCGCCTGCCGGTGGTGGGGCCTTTCTTCGCACTCGCCTGGTTGCTCGGCAACGTCCCCCGCGCGAATCGCCTGCAGCGCACCGCCGACCGCATTGCCGGTTTCGTCGAGCCCTCGGCCAAGCCGCTGCAGATCGGCGCCGACATCCTTCGCGCGTTCAACCAGGGCATCTCGGCCAGCCAGGCCGTGATGCTGCTGGGCACGACCGCGCAGCTGCCGCAACTGGTGAAGGACGTCGTCAACTCGAACGACCCCGATGCCTCGGTCCCGCCGACCGAGACAGCGATCTTCGTCATCAAGTTCGTGGCCGACGTGGGGACCTACCTGAAGACCTACCACCAGTCGGGCAGCCTCGGCTTCGACGACGAGGAGTTCAACGAGGTGCTGCGCTTCGCGCACGCCGCGCAGGCCACGCGCGACGACTGGACCAAGAACCGCCGCTTCCTGCCCAACGTGCTCGGCTGGGTCGCCTCGGGCATGTCCGGTGCGCTGCAGGGCATGATTTCCAGCAGCCCGAATTCGCCACCTGGCTTCGGCGACATCACCGGCGACATGATGGGCGGGCTCCTCGAGTGGAAGGGCGGCACCGAACTGGTCGCGACCGAAGGCATCGTGGGCGACGAGACCGGTCGCATCCGCTGGCAGTCGGCCGATTCGATCGAGATCAAGCTGCCCATCGGCGTGCTCTACACCGACCTCATCGGCGGCTGGGACGACATCGTGCGCGGCCGTTTTGGGCTCGGCGCGGGCGCGGCCGCCGCGGGCGGCCCCAACTACATGAAGAGCTGGGAAGGCCAGCGCCTCACTCTCCGCAGCTACGCCCGCGAGGGGCGCACCTACGGCGGCCTGAACGGCGAGGTCGGCGACACCGCGTACATGGAGCGCGAATCCTTCGAGCGCGCCGCGCGCGACCGCAACGGCGAACTGCTGCTGGCCCCGATGGCGGTGCTGGTGTTCAACGCCAAGCTGCACTACAGCCCGCGCACCGACATCGGCATCGTCACCAAGAACTGGGCGATGCCCCGCTTCACCGAGATCAAGGACCACCCGCCGATGGTGGCCAACGAGTCGGACAACTGGCTCAAGGAAAACGGCTTCAGCGGCGCCAACCCGCTCAAGTGGGGCAAGAACACCGACAAGGGCCCGGCCTTCACTCTCGTGGTGCAGAAGGGCGGCGACAAGGTGCGCACGGGCGAGGTCGCCGGCTTCGGCAACTCGGCGGCCGACGGCAAGGCGGGTTTGCGCGACAACTTCCAGGGCCGCGAGATCAAGGCGCTGTCGACCTCGCAGGTCTACTTCCGCCGGCCGCAGGACCGCTGGGCGCGCCGCGACAACGCGGTGGCCGATCCCTCGACGGTCGGCAAATACAACGTGGGCTTCGCCGGCGGCTACATCGAGCACCGCAGCCTCTTCAGCCCCTACTGGCACGTGCACAACGTGGAGCCTTCGCTGTGGGCGCGCGCCATCGCCATGGGCGGCGCGGCGGTCGGCGGCTCGGCCGACGAAGACAACGGCAACTGATGAAGGACGCCTGCGCATGACCCGCCCGCATCGACGCCCGTCCGGACATCAGGCTCGCGCGAGCGCCGCCGTCGCCGGCCACGCGATGGTCGAGACGCTGCTCATCGTGAGCTTCGCCGCCGTCGTGCTGGCCGCGATCCCGGCCATTGCCGAATACGGCACCAAGCGCATGCAGACCGTGGCCGCCGCCAAGCTGGTGGCCTGGCAGCGCACCGTGTGGATGCCCGAGGAGCAGGGCATCACCGCGGAAGAAGCCAAGGGCGCATCGGGTGCCATCAAGAAGACCGATGCGGAGGTCACGCGGGACCTGCGCCGCCACATCTTTCGCGACCGCTCGGCGCCCGGCATCTCGATCCACGCCGCCGACATCGCCGAGTTCGAGCCGATGCTGCCGGCCATCGACCAGCGCACCACGGCGGTCACCGCATCGAGCACGGCCGCGCCCTTGCCCTCGCTGCTCAATGCCAGCGACGTGGTGTTCGACGGCATCCGCGTGGCGCAGGCCGCGCTGGGGGGCAATGCGATCACCGGGCCGCTGGGCAAGTTCCAGTTCGTGAGCAGCGGGTACCTGCGCCACGAGGTGAAGGTGAGCCAGACCTACACCAAGTTCAAGGACGTTCCCGCGCTGGACATGAGCGAGCAGGTCACCATGCTCACCGAAGCCTGGAACGCGGGCGGCACGAACCGCGAGGAATCCAAGATCCAGGGCCTGGTGCCGATGAAGCTGCTGGACGGCGCCTTCTACCAGCAACTGCGCGGCGGCATGCACCAGACGGCCTACCAGATCAAGCAGATCTTTCCGGCCTTCGACATGAACAACCTCACCATGGGATTCACGCCGGGCGACGCGCTGGAGAAGACGCCGCTGGACCGCTTCGAGCGCATTCCGCCCAGCGCCACCGGCGAGACCGGCGGCGATGGTGAGGCGAACGGCGGCAGCGTGAAGGACCACTTCCGCTACTACCGCGCCTTCCCGCCGACCCCCGTGGTCAACACGCTGCCCTGATGAGTTTCGCCGTGCCGTTTCTGCGATGGATGCTCGCCGCCGCATGGCTGTGCCTGTACGGCGCTGCAGTCGCGGCGCCGCCGCAGCGCGACTGGCCCGCGATTCCGTCGCCCGCGGCGGCCAAGACCTTCTGGATCGCCGAGTACATCGAGCAGAACACCATCCCCATGCAGATCCGCGGCATCGAGTCGAGCGATCCGCTGGAGGTCGTCTCCCGCTTCTACGAGAAGTGGCTTTCCGACAAGACCGGCTACGGCGTGACCACGCTCGGCCCCATGCGCGTGCTCGGTGCTCGCTTCGGCCTGTACCAGGTCACGGTGCAGTTGCGTGCGGTTCCCTCGGGCACGGCGGGCCGGCTGGTGGCGGCGGTGGTCTACGACGAAGTCAAGAGCGAGCAGGCGCTGCGCGAGCGGGCCGAGCGCATCGGCAAGGGCTTCCCTCGTCCGGCCGGCTCGCAGGTGGTCTCGGACACGCTCTCCTTCGACGAAGGCCAGCGCAACCGCACCATCGTCGTCACCAACAACGTGAGCGTGGAGACCAACGCGCTCTACCTGCGCGAACAGATGATCCGCCTGGGCTGGACGCTGATACAGGACCGCACGCTGGAGGGCGGCACGCGCTCCTCGCTGGTGTTCCGCCGCAACAGCGAGGAGATGACCGTGGCCATCTCCAGGCGCGACGACGGCTACTTCATCGTCGCCAGCCAGACCTCGCCGGAATGAGCGCGACCGCCATGCGTCCACATCGCTCACGTCGCCCACGTTCTTCGTCCTGCCGCGCCCAGCGCGGCCAGGTCATCACCGAATACGTGATCGTCGCCGGCATCCTGGCCGTGATGCTGTTCGCCACCTTTCCGGGCGCCGATCGCTCGGTGGTCGCGCTGCTCATCAAGGCCTTCCGCGATGCCTGGTCGACCTACTCGTACACCCTTTCCTATCCTTTGTAGCCAGGCATGAAATCATCTCCGGGACTCCTCAAGTTCAAGCAAAGCGTCAAACGGCTGTCCCCCCTGATCGGTGCCCTGATGCTGGGCCTTCTGGCCGCGGGCCTGGGCTGGTATTACCTGCGGGCCAGCGAGCGCGAGATCGCCGCCAGCCTGGAGAAAGACGCCGACAGCCAGCGCCGCGACGTGGTGGTGGCGAACCGCGCGCTGGGCGATGGCACCACCGTGCTGCCCACCATGGTCGCCAAGCGCTCGGTCCCCAACGAGTACGTGCACAACGACGCGATCACGCCCGAGACCTTCTCGCAGTTCGCGGGCCGTCAGCTCTCGGTGCCGGTGGCCGCGGGCAAGCCGCTGCTCGCGTCGTTCTTCTCGGCGCCGCGCAAGGTGTTCGCGCAAGAGATCGAGCAGGGCGTGCGCGCCATCACCATTCCGGTGGACGAGATCAGCTCCATCTCGGGCATGCTGCGCGCCGGCGACCGCATCGACTTCATGTACATGGTCGAGAAGTCCGCGGCCAACGATCCCTCGGTGGTGGTTCCGCTCCTGCAGGACGTGGAGGTGCGCGCCACCGGCCAGATCACCTCGGAGCAGTTCGCTGCGATGAGGAAGCGCTCCGACGTTTCGGCCGACACCGATCCCTACGCTCAGCAGCGCTACTCCACCGTGACGGTGGCGATCCAGCCGCAGGACGCGCAGAAGCTCATCCTCGCGCAACGCCTCGGAAAGATCATCGCCACGCTGCGCAACCCGGAAGACCGGGCCACCATGACCAGCGGCGTCGACGCGGTCGACCTGGATGCCATCGTGGCCGGCTTCAGACCGCAGCGCTCGCATGCGATGGCCGTGTCCAGCGGACCCTCGGGCCCGAGCGTCGAATACATCGTCGGCGGCAGCGGCAACCGCGGTGCTCCTCCCGCGCCCGGCCTGGGTGCCGCACTGCCGACCGGCGGCGCGTTGCCGCGCTGAAGCCTCGCCTCCCTGACCTGAACGTCGCCCTGCGGGGCAGCGGCCCGATTGACTGATCTCCAGAAAAGTTCGATGAACCTCAAGCGATGCACTTTGGCAGCGACGGCGCTGTGTCTTGTTTTCCAGGCCGAGGCGCAGGGTCCGTACCCCGGCGCACCGGGGGCATCGCCCGTGCCGCTGGGCACAGTGGCGCCTGCGCCGCTGGGCGCGGTGACGGCTCCGCCGGCGTTCTCGTCGCCGGGCGCGCCGGCAGCCGCCCGTGCTGAAACTTCGCCGGGCATCCGCCCGCCCGCGCCGCCGCCCTCGCAGGCCTCCATCACCGAAGCCGAGCTGCAGCGCATCGCCGCGCGCGCCACCGTGCTGCAGCGGCTGCCCGACCTGCTCACGCTCTACGTCGGCCAGATGGCACTGGTCAAGATGCCCGGCGTCTCCCGCGTGGCCATCGGCAACGGCAAGGTGCTGGAGGCGCGCGTGCTCGACGGCGCGAACATGCTCATCACCGCGCAGGACGCGGGCGACAGCACGCTGCATGTCTGGGACAAGAACGGCACCGTGCGCAAGCTCAAGGTGCGGGTGAACGTGGCGGACCTGGAACGCATTGCCGACGAGCTGCGCGAGATCACGCGCGGCATCTCGGGCGTGAACATCCGCCGCATCGGCGAACGCATCATCATGGACGGCAACAGCTTGGACCCGGCCGCCGTCGAGCGCCTCAATACGGTGGCGCAGCTCTATGCGCCCGCGGTGGTGTCGCTGGCCACGGCGGACCGCATCCGCGTGGACCGCATGGTGGACATTCAGGTGCGCATCGTCGAGTTCAGCAAGACCGCGCTCGACGATCTGGGCGTGCGCTGGCAGAGCTCGGGCGACGGCTTCAACTTCGGTCTGTTCTCGGACATCGCCTCCAGCGGCAGCTACCGCATCCTGCCCGACGGTTCGGCCTTCAACACCTCCACGCCGCAGGGCACGGCGCTGCTGGGCCAGAACCGGCGCATGCCCGAGGCCTATTTCGGCATTGGCCTGAGCCTCACCTCGCGCATCAACCTGTTGGTGCAGCGCGGCAACGCCTTCCTGCTCGCCTCGCCCAACCTCTCCACGCGCAGCGGTGGCGAGGCCAAGTTCCTGGCCGGCGGCGAGATCCCGCTGCCTGCACTGAGCACGCAGGGCGCGGGCTCGGTCGAGTTCAAGCCCTACGGCGTGCGGCTGAACATCAAGCCCATCGCCGACGGCGAGGGCAATGTGTCGGGCAGCATCCTCACCGAGGTGAGCAGCATCGACCGCAGCGTGGCGGTGCAGGGCATTCCGGGATTGCTGATCCGGCGCACCGACACCGAGTTCAACGTGAAGGCCGGCGAGACCATCGTGCTGTCGGGCCTGTTGAGCCGTGAATCGACGCGCTCCAGCGACGGCGTTCCGGGCCTGCGCAAGACGCCGATCATCGGCCGCGCCTTCCGTGCCGACAACGACACCGACAAGGAGCAGGAAGTGGTGGTGTTCATCACGCCGCGCGTGGTCGGCCCGGCGGACAGTCGCCCCCGCATCGAGCGCGCGCGCGAACTCGAACGCGACGTGGGAAGCAACTTCGGCACGCTGACCGAAGACAAGTCGGACCCCAACGGTTCGCGCCCGCCTGCTGCTGCCGCGGACATCGGCGGCATTCCCGCCGGCACGCCCGGCCAGCCCGTCGCTCCTTAAGACCCGAGAGTCCGCCACCATGCACAAGGTCTTCGTCAATTCCCCGCAGCAGGTCGTGCGCGAGGTTCCGATCGATGTCGCGGAACTCCAGGTCGGCAAGGATGCCGGCAATCACATCGTGTTGTCGGGCTGGAACGTTGCCAAACTGCACGCGCAGTTCGTGCTGCACGACGAGGAAGTGTTCGTGCAGGACCTGGGCAGTCTCTTCGGCACCTGGGTCGATGGCAACCGCGTCACGCGCTTCGGCCCGATGAAGGGCGGCGAGGAAATCATCATCGGCGGCCACACGCTGGTGGTTTCGCTGGACACGGCGCTCCAGCCCGCGGGTGCCGATCCGCAGGACGCGGCCGAGGCCGCGCAGTACGCCGAGGCGGCGCTCGCCATCGAAGACCCGCTGTTGCAATGGCGCCGCTCGCTGCACCGCACGCTGCTGCAGCAACTGGACAACCGCCGCATCGACACCGCGCAGATGAAGGACGAGGAGCTGCGCTCCAACATCCGCGCGCTGATCGCCGAAATCATCCGCGACACGCGCGACATGCCGCCCGAGCTCGACCGCGCGCTGCTGAGCCAGCAACTGCTGGACGAAGCCATCGGCCTCGGCCCGCTCGAGGTGCTGCTGAAGGACGAGAGCGTGACCGAAGTGATGGTCAACCGCTTCGACGAAATCTGGATCGAACGCGCCGGGCGCCTGGAGCGCACCAACGTCGCCTTCACCAGCAACATCGCGGTGCTCGGCGCCATCGAGCGCATCGTGACGCCTCTCGGCCGGCGCATCGACGAGAGCTCGCCAATGGTGGATGCGCGCCTCAAGGACGGCTCGCGCGTGAACGCGATCATTCCGCCGCTCGCGCTGCGCGGGCCGAGCGTCACGATCCGGAAGTTTCCGAAGAACCGCATGGGCCACGAGGGGATGATCCGCACCGGCTCCATCACCGCGCAGATGGTGGACTTCATGCGCATCGCGGTGGAAGAGAAGCTCAACATCATCGTCTCGGGCGGCACGGGCACCGGCAAGACGACGCTCCTGAACATGGTGTCGAACTTCATTCCGCCGAACGAGCGCATCGTGACCATCGAGGATGCGGCCGAGCTCTCGCTGGGCCAGCCCAACCTGGTGTCGCTCGAATCGCGCCCGCCCAACATCGAAGGCAAGGGCGCCATCGCGATTCGCGACCTGGTGCGCAACTCGCTGCGGATGCGGCCCGACCGCATCGTGGTGGGCGAGTGCCGCGGCGGCGAGGCCCTGGACATGCTGCAGGCCATGAACACCGGCCACGACGGCTCGCTCACCACGCTGCACAGCAACTCGCCGCGCGATGCGATGTCGCGGCTGGAAGTGCTGGTGACCATGGCGGGCATGAACATCCCGGTGGCGGCGATCCGCGAGCAGATCGCTTCGGCGGTCGATCTGATCGTGCAGCTCACGCGCTTTCCGTGCGGCAGCCGCAAGGTCACGCAGATCACCGAGATCACAGGCTTTGCCGACGGCACGATCCAGATGCAGGACGTGTACGCCTTCCGCAAAACCGGCGTGGACGAGACCTTCAAGACCGTCGGCCACTTCACGGCTGCCGGCACCGTGCCCGAGTTCTTCACGCGCCTGCAGGAGCACGGCCTGAAGCTCGACCTGGAATACCTCTTCGGGGAGACCGTGCCATGAAGGGAATGATCCTGCTGGCCTCCGTGCTCTGCGGCATGGGCTTCATCACGCTGTGCGGCTACCTGCTGCTGCAGCGCTCGCCGGAGCTGGTCGGCAAGATGATGAGCAAGCTGCAGGCGAGCGGCCGCCGCACGCTGAACCTGTCGGAGTTCCAGGCGCAGCACGCGGTGGCGTTCGCTTCGGGCCACGCTTTCCTGGTGGCGCTGTGCGGCGCCATCGGCTGGCTCATCTCGGGCAACCTGATTGGCGGCGTGGTGGCCGCGGTGGTGCTGTATCTCCTGCCCGCGCGCTGGTTCGCATGGCAGCGCACGAAGCGCCGGCAGCAGATCGAATCGGAGCTGCCCGATGCGCTGCTCTTCATTGCGAGCGCCTTGCGCGCCGGCAGCGCGCTCTCGGTCGCCATCCAGGTGCTGGTGCGCGACCAGGTCGGCCCGCTCGGCCAGGAGTTCGGCCTCGTGCTCAAGGAGCAGCGCCTGGGCGTGAGTTTCGACGATGCGATCCAGAAGATGTCGCAGCGCCTGGGCATCCCCGACTTCGTGCTGGTGGTGGTGGCGCTGCGCGTCTCGAAGGAAGTGGGCGGCAATCTCTCGGAGCCGCTGCAGGTGCTGGCCGAGACGCTGCGGCGCAAGGCAATTCTCGAAGGCCGCATCAAGGCGCTGACGGCGCAGGGCCGCATCCAGGGCCTGGTGATGACGCTCTTTCCGCTGCTCCTGATGGGCGTGCTGTACCTGATGCAGCCGACCATGGGTTTGCTGTTCTCCACGACGATCGGCTGGGTCGTGCTGACCGTGATCGCCATCATGCTGATGCTGGGCTACGCCATGATCCGCAAGATCGTGGCGATCGACATTTAAAGATCCGAGATTGCCATGCGCTCGCTGATCCTCCTGGCCATCATCTTCCTGTGCGCGACCACGGGCGTGATCCTGCTGCTCTACATGATCTCGCTGATCCGCAAGGCGAGGCCTTCGGAGCGCACGCACATGGACCCGCTGCCGCGCATGCTGCGCCTCGTGTGGCCGGTGGTGAACATCCTGCAGTTCCATGTGTCGGAGATCGCACCCACCTCGATGCTGGTCAAGCGCAAGCGCCAACTGCAGCTCGCGGGGCTGGAGTTCGTGCTCAAGGCCGAGGAGTTCATCGCGGTGCAGTGCGTGTCGATGCTCATCGTGGCCGCGCTCGGCCTCTGGACCGCGGGCCTGCTCGACGCGACGGCCGGCACCAAGATCTGGGTCACGCTCGCGTCCTGCGTGACCGGGTGGCTCTACCCGGTGATGTGGATGCGCGACCGCCGCAAGCGCCGCGAGAAGGACATCCTGCGCACGCTGCCCGGCTACCTGGACATGATCACGCTGTGCTGCCAGGCGGGCCTGAGCCTCACCGGCGCCATCGCGCAGGCGGTGCAGAAGGGCCCGGGCGGCGCGCTCGGCCAGGAGTTCGACCGGATGATGCGCGAGATGCGCACCGGCGCGAGCCGCATGGACGCGCTCAACGCGCTGGCCGATCGCCTGGACAACAAGCACATCAAGAGCCTGGTGTCGAACCTCACGCAGGCCGAGTCGCTGGGCGCGAGCCTGGCCGACACGCTCTCCGCCATTTCGGACCAGCGCCGCACCGAGCGTTTCCAGATGGCCGAGAAGCTCGCGATGGAAGCGCCCGTGAAGATGATCGGGCCGCTGGTGATCTTCATCTTCCCGGTGACCTTCATCATCATTTTCTTCCCGCTGGTGATGCAGTTCCTCGAAACGCAGAACCACTGAACCCCACCCACTCAACACATTGAATCGCCGATGCGCATCGTCTCCCTCCGCTCCCCCCAGGCCCAGCCCTTCGGTCCCGTGCGCGTGGCCGAACGCGGCTGGGACCGCACGCGCGGGCTGCTCGGGCGGCCGCGGCTGGCCGCGAGCGAGGGCCTTCTGATCATGCGCTGCAGCTCGGTGCACACGGTGGGCATGCGCTATCCGATCGATGTCGTCTTTCTCGACCGGCACGGCGGCATCTCGCGCGTGGTCGAGAGCCTGCGCCCGATGCGCATGGCCATGTGCCTGCGCGCGGCCCACGTGCTCGAACTGGCAGCGGGCCAGGCGCGGCGGCTCGCGCTGCGTCCGGGGTCGAAGTTGTCGGGCTGGTAATCACACACAGAGGAGAACAGCAATGCATTCCACTCTTCAAGGCAAGCGCCGCCAGCGCGGCGTCTCCATGACCGAGACCATGATCGCGCTGCCGGTGCTGATCCTGTTCGTGATGTGCGTGGTGCAGTTCGGCCTCATCTACCGCGCGCGCCTCACGCTGGAGTACGCCGCGCACGAGGCCGCGCGTGCGGGCTCGCTCAACAACGGCATGCCGCTGCCCTTCATCTTTCGCATGGGCAACTCGACCGTGCCGGGCCTCTCCACGCTCAACAGCGCGGCGCTGGAGCTCACCACCAACGCACTCACGCGCGGCAGCGTGTGGCAAGGATTGGTCAAGGGGATGATGCCGCTCAATGTGCGCGAGGCCAGCGTGGGCGGCATGTTCAAGGGCTGGATCGACACCAACACCGACCTGATCCAGTCGGCCTGCATCGAGTACCTGAATCCGACGCAGACCACTTTCATCGACTGGGCCTTCATCGAGAACTTCGGCCAGAACCGCTGGATCATGCAGATCCCCAACGACACCATGCGTTACCGGAAGCCGCTGCCCTACGACTTCAAGGCCAAGGCGATGAGCACCACCGTGGGCATCGGCGATCCGCTGCCGCCCGATGCCGAGCTGCGCGGCAACGTGTCGAACAAGACGTTGGGCGAAGCCAGCGTGCTGCACCTGCGCGTGCACTACGGCTACCGCCTCGGGATTCCGGTGGCCAACAAGATCATCCTCACCGCGCTCAAGGGCTACCAGTTCGTGGGCGAGGCGTGGTTCAAGCTCATGTCCACCGACGGCGCGACCGCGCCCGGCACCGATTTCCGCCTCAACCAGCTCGATGCGTACTACATCGCCAACGGCAAGATCCCGCTGTCGGCCGAGGGCGTGGCGGGCATGGAGTCGCCGATGTTCTGGCACCCGTTCTACTCGTTCGGCCCCCGGGGCGACCGCAGCATCGAGCTGCAGTGGGACCCGGCATGGAGCAACAATCTGGGCATCAACGTGCTGGAAAAACCGCAGGACGCCATGACCAACATCTTCGCCTTCGTGCGCAACAACAGCACCGAGTGGGCTTCGCAGTTGCTGGCCAGCGGCGTCGACGCGCTGGCCGACAAGGTGGGCGACGGCAACTCCTTCTGCCCGGCGATCTGGAACGCCTCGGTCAAGGGCCAGCTCGACCAGGTGCCGAACCCGGGCAAAGCGCCCTGATGCAAGAGGCAGTGCACGACGGCCATGGCGCGGGCGCCGCGCAGGGCGCGCACGCTGCGCGCGGCGCCGGCGCGCTGGCGCTTTGTGCATCGACGATCTTCGTCTCGGCCTTCCTGCTCTTCCTCGTCCAGCCGCTGATCGCGCGACAGATCCTGCCGTGGTTCGGCGGCTCGGCGGCCGTGTGGACGCTGTGCCTGGTGTTCTTTCAGGTCGTGCTGCTCGTCGGTTATTTCTATGCCGACCGGCTCTCGCGCCGGCCGCTGCGCACGCAGGCCGTCGTGCATGCGCTCTTGCTGCTTTCGGCTTGCGCGATGCTGCCGGTGATTCCCGATGCGGCGTGGAAGCCGACCGGGCAGGGCGACCCCTCGGCCGGCGTGCTCGCGGTGCTGGCCGCCACCATCGGCTTGCCGTACCTCGCGGTGTGCACCACCGGGCCGCTGGTGCAGAGCTGGGTCGCGCGGCTGCATGCGGGTGATGCGCTGCGGCAGGCGAAGGTCTACCGGCTGTTCGCGTTGTCGAACCTTGCGGCGCTGGCGGCCCTCGTGGTGTATCCCTTCGTGCTGGAGCCGGTGTTCGCGCTGCGCGCGCAGGCCATCGCGTGGTCGGTGGGCTTCGGGCTGTTCGCGTTGCTGGCGATCGTGTCGGTGGTGGCCGTGGGGAAAGCGCGGCCAACGCAGACCGGCGCCGAAGCGGCCGCAAGCACTGCGCCGGCGGTACCGCTGTCGTGGTCCGACCAACTGCTGTGGCTGGTGCTGGCCGCACTCGGCACGGTCGCGCTGCTGGCGGTGTCGGCCTTCATCACGCAGGACATCGCCTCGGTGCCGATGCTGTGGATCGTGCCGCTCGCGCTCTACCTGCTGAGCTTCGTGCTGTGCTTCGACAGCGACTTCTGGTATCGGCGCTGGCTCTTCTGGCCCGCGGTGGTGGTGCTCCCGCCGGTGATGGGCTGGTACCTGAACACGCCGCAGCGTTCACTGCCGATCGCCGCGGCCATCGGGCTCTATTGCATCGGCCTTTTCTCGATCTGCATGTTTGCCAATGGCGAGCTCGCACGCGCGCGGCCGGGACCCGAGCGCCTCACGCGCTTCTACCTGCTGCTGGCGCTGGGCGGCGCGGTGGGCGGCATCTTCGCGGGCGTGGTCGCGCCGCATTTTTTCAACGGCTACTGGGAGCTGCCGGCGAGCCTCGCGGCGCCGGGGCTGATCGTGCTGTGGCTTATGCGCGGGCGCCTGCAACGGGTGTGGACGGTGTTCGCGTTCGCCATCGTGGTGGGCTTTGCGGCGTTCCTGCGGATGGACGCGGTCGCCGTGTCGCTCAACGTGCTGTATGCGGCGGTGAGCGCGCTGGCGCTCTTCGCGGTGGGCTACACCGCGTGGCGCGCACGCTCATGGCCGGCCGCCGCGGGGCTCGCCGGCGCGCTGGCCGCGGTGGCGGTGGCCTGGCTCTCGGTGTACAGCGTGCTCGAAGCCGACAACCGCACGATGCTGCGCGTGCGCAACTTCTACGGCGCGCTGCGCGTGGAGCAGTTCGGCATTCCGGGCGCGCTGACCGCATCGCGCCGCCTGATGCACGGCGTGATCTCGCACGGCGAGCAATTGCAGGGCGCGGTGCAGCGGCGCCTGCCGAGCACCTACTACGGGCCGAAATCCGGTGCCGGTCTCGCGCTGCTCACGAACCGCACCGAGACCCAGCGCGTGGGCGTGATCGGCCTGGGCGTGGGCACGCTCGCGGCCTATGGGCGTGCCGGCGATACGGTGCGCTTCTACGAGATCAACCCGCGCGTGACGGCGGCGGCGCGCTCGCACTTCACCTACCTCGCCGATTCGCCCGCGACGGTCGAAGTCGCGCAGGGCGACGCGCGCCTCTTGATGCAGCAGGAGCTCGATGCGCAGGGTTCGCAGCGCTTCGATGTGATCGTGGTCGATGCCTTCTCGGGCGATGCGATTCCAATGCACCTGATGACGCGCGAGGCACTGGCGCTCTACGGCAAGCACCTGCTGCCCACGGGTGTGATCGCCTTCCACATCAGCAACCGGCACCTGCTGCTTGCGCCGGTGGTCAAGCGCCTGGCCGAGGATGCGGGCATGCAGGCGCTGCGCGTGCATTTCGAACCCGTGCCCAACAACCTCACGCTCGAACATTCATCGGAATACGTGCTGCTCACGCGCGACCAACGCTTCCTGCAGGACCCGGTGATCCGCGAGCGCGGTGAGGCCATCGATGCAACAGGCGTGACGACGTGGACCGACGACCACAGCAACCTGCTGGGCGCGCTGCGGTGGACGACGAAACCCTGAACTGAGAAGGTCAGGCCGCCGCGTCGTGCCAGCGCCCGAGCAGCCGGGCCACAGCGCGCACACGCTGCGTGTCGCGCCCCCAGCGGCGGCTGGCGGGCAGCTTGCGCGCCCACTTCATCCGGCGCGCCGCATTCGCGATGCGCTCGCGTACTTCCTCGTTCACCGTGGCGAGCGCTGCATGCCAGTGCTGGCCGGCGGTTTGCGGCGCGGCGGCCTCCAGCATCATGGCCGTGGAGTGCAGGTAGCTGAGCCAGTCGCGCGCCTGGCATTCGGCCAGCGTCATGACTTCGGCGGTGTCGTCCTCGAAATCGATGTAGCCGATCACCCCGTCGGGGCATTGCACGAGGTTGCGGTCGAAGGCCTGGCTCAGGTGCTGGCCGCGCACGTGCACGGCCGCGATGGCGGCAAGACCTTCGCGCCACACCGCGAGCAGCGCGGCGGGGCCGGCCGCGGCGGCCTGGTCCAGGCGTTCCTGCAGCACGACGGTGGCGCGGCCGCTTTCGCCGAGGTCGGAAATCAAGAGGCCATCGGGTTGCTGTGCGAGCACGGTGGGCACGCGCAGGCCCGCGGCCGCGAGCTGCTTCAGGCGCCGCGCCTCGGTCGCGATGGCGGCCTCACCGCCCGGATTGGGCACCGGCTTGATGATGTCCAGGCGCGCCATCCGTGCAACCGCCGCCATCACGCGGTAACCCCATTTGCCGTGACGCGGCCCGGCCTTCTTGAGCCACACGCGCTCGCTGCCGAGCCGGTGGCTCGCCACGTTCTTCTCCTGCTTGGGCAGGGTGATGCGAAGGAACTCGGCGTAGTCGCCGGGCGCGGGCGGGTTGGGCAGCGCGTCAAGCGGCGCGGGCGCAGAAGCCGCGCCCTTTGCGCTGTGCAGACGCGTCGAAGCGCCTCGTCTCAGTGGATTCATCAGGTCGGTACCTCCGCACTTCGTGCTGCGGTACAAGCTTGCTTGGGGCGGCCCGGCGCTGCGCTCATGCTGCCATTGCAAAACCCGGGACGAGGCCATAAGGCCCCTGCGTCACGGGCTGGAAACTCTCTGCACTGGCCAGCGGCCAGTAGGTACGGAAGACATTGTGCTGCGCATCGAGCGGCCCGAGCAGCGCGCCCGGCTGCACCTGCATCACCAGGTTGCTCAACAGGCGCACCTCGGTGTCGGAGATGCGGCGCACGATGTGGTGCGCGGTGATCTGTTGCGGATGATCGAGGCCCGCGGCCTGCACCAGCTCCTGCAGCGCATGCAGCGTGCTGCGGTGGAAATTGCGCACCCGGTCGGCCTTGGTCGGCACCACCAGCGCCTGCTGGCGCAGCGGGTCCTGCGTGGTCACGCCCGTGGGGCAGTGGCCGGTGTGGCAGCTCTGCGCCTGGATGCAGCCCAGCGCCATCATGAAACCGCGCGCCGCGTTGCACCAGTCGGCGCCCAGCGCCATCATGCGGGCCACGTCGAAGGCGGTGATCACCTTGGCGGCGCAGCCGATCTTGATGCGGTGGCGCAGGTTCACGCCGATCAGCGTGTTGTGCACGAGCAAGAGGCCCTCCTGCAGCGGTGCGCCCACGTGGTCGCTGAACTCGACCGGTGCCGCGCCCGTGCCGCCCTCGGCACCGTCGACCACGATGAAGTCGGGCGTGATGCCGGTCGCCTGCATCGCCTTGACGATGCCGAACCATTCCCACGGATGCCCCAGGCAGAACTTGAAACCCGTCGGCTTCCCGCCCGAGAGTTCGCGCAGCTTCGCGACGAAGTGCATCATCTCCGTCGGCGTGGAGAACGCGCTGTGCGAGGAGGGCGAGATGCAGTCCACGCCCACCGGCACGCCGCGCGCGGCCGCGATCTCGGGCGTGACCTTGGGGGCAGGAAGCACGCCACCGTGGCCTGGCTTGGCGCCCTGGCTGAGCTTGATCTCGATCATCTTCACCTGCGGGTCGCGCGCGTTGGCGGTGAAGCGCTCGGCGTTGAAGGTGCCGTCGTCGTTGCGGCAACCGAAGTAGCCCGAGCCGATTTCCCAGATCAGGTCGCCGCCATGCACCCGGTGGTGCTGCGAGATCGAGCCCTCGCCGGTGTCGTGCGCGAAGCCGCCCATCTTGGCGCCCTGGTTGAGCGCGAGGATGGCGTTGGCCGAGAGCGCGCCGAAGCTCATCGCCGAGATGTTGAAGACGCTCGCGCTATATGGCTGCGTGCAGACCTGCGCGGAGTTCGCGTCAGCGGGCTGCGGCGTGCCGCCGATCACGATACGGAAGTCATGGTTCGCGAGCTTTGTCGGCTGCATCGAATGGTTGATCCACTCGTAGCCCGCGATGGTCACATTGAGCTGCGTGCCGAACGGCCGGTTGTCCGGCTCGCCCTTGGCGCGCTGGTAGACCAGCGAGCGTTGCGCGCGCGAGAACGGGGCTGCTTCCGAGTCGCTCTCGATGAAGTACTGCCGCATCTCGGGCCGGATGAATTCCAGCAGAAAGCGCAGGTGGCCGATGACCGGGTAGTTGCGAAGGATCGCGTGCCGCGGCTGCCGCAGGTCGTGGATGCCGGTACCTGAAAGTACCGCGAACACCGCCACGCCGATCCACGCGAGCCACAGATGCGGCGACACCAGCACGAAGGCCAGGCAGGCGACCAGCCCGACCACGCACAAGGCAAAAGCGCTGTAGCGCGCCGGAAACGGAATAATCGTGGGCATAGAAATAGATGACTCCGGGAGCCTGCTGCATCATAGAGGGCTGCCCCGAACCTGCCATGACGACTTCCCCCCCTACCCCCGAGACCCCACAGACCCCCGCCGCACCCGCCCAGGAACCCTTGGGCCCCGACGATTTCGATGCCCTGGACACCGCGCTGGACGCCATGCGCGAGCACGATGAGGAAATCCCCCAGTGGGAGTTCTGCGAAGGCTTCATGGCCGCGCTGATCTGCACCCGCCGGTCCATCGAGCCCACCGAATACTGGCCCGTGCTGCTGGGCGACAGCTTCGTGCCTGCCCAGCATATGGAGTTCGTCTGGAACTGGAAGCGCCGCTGGCGCGAGATCGAAGAGGGCCTGGACGCCCCCGTCGAAACGCTCGACGACGAACGCAGCTGGCAGCCCGAGGTGCTCGACACCCGCGGCGCCATCGCTTCGCTCCCTGAGGAAGAGCGCGCCGAAGTGGCCGGCGAAGCGATCCCCTCGTTCGCCCAGGTCTGGGCGCTCGGTTTCATGTACGCGGTCGAGAACTGGCCCGAGGACTGGGCCACCCCGCGCGACAAGGACGCCGCGCAGATGCTCGACGACGCGCTCGACAACATCGTCGCGCTGACCGAAGACGACAAGGCCAAGCCCACGGTCTCGATGTACAGCGACGACGGCCCGCCCAGCGTGAGCCAGCAGCGGCTGGACGACTTCGGCGCTGCCATCTGGGCGGTGTACGACCTGCGCCAGCTCTGGAAGAGCCTGGGGCCGAAGGTCGAGACGATTCGCAAGGAAGCCACGCCCGGCCGCAACGATCCGTGCCCTTGCGGCAGCGGAAAAAAGTACAAGAAGTGCCACGGTGAGTGACTGGGGGATGCGTTCAGGGTGCGATCCCGCCGACGGGGTACCTTGCTCCGCGAATGTCCCCCGGCCTGCGGCCTCCTCCTTGATTTCGCTGCGCAAGGCACCCCATCGGCGTGATCGCTATTCAGAGCAGTCGTTGATCGGCCGCACACCAGCAGCGCGTCCAAGTGCGCAGGGCACCGGGTGCTCCCCGCAGCGAAATCAAGGAGGAGGCGAAGCCGGGGGACATTCGCGGAGGGGAGTACCCGGTGGCCTGTGCACACGCCCTGAACAGCAACGCCCCGAATGACCCCCGCAGCAAATCCCCTCACTCCACGCGCCGCCTGGGTCATGGTCCTGGCGCTCTGCGCCGGGGTCGCACTCAGCCAGGCCTTCCGCACGGTCGGCGCCATCATGGCCAGCCCGCTGCAGACGGATTTCAAGCTCTCCGCCCAGGCCCTCGGAATCTTCTCGGGGGCTTTTCATTTCGCCTTCGGCGCGATGCAGCTCTTCATGGGCATCGGCATCGACCTGCACGGCGTGCGCCGCACGGTGCTCGTGGCCTTTCCGATCGCCATCGCGGGCGCGCTGCTCTCGGCCGTGTCGTCCAGCTATCTCGTGCTCGTCGCGGGACAGGCGCTGATCGGCGTGGGTTGCGCGCCAGCCTTTCTGGTGTGCACCGTCTTCATCGCCAGACACTTTCCGGCGGCGCGTTTTGCCACCGTCTCGGGCATGGTGCTGGCCATCGGCGGCATCGGCATGCTGGCCACCGGCACGCCGCTCGCGTGGCTGGTGCAGGCGTATTCGTGGCGCGCGGGGTTTCTCGTGCTGGCTGTTGCGGCCGCGCTTGCGTGGCTCGCGATCTGGCACTGGGTGCATGAGCCCGCGTCCGCCGTGCCGCAGGTGAAAGAGTCGATTCCCGAGGCGATCCGCCAGTTCGGCGCGCTGTTCGCGATGCCGCACACGCTCGGCATCATGATGCTAGGCGCGGTCACGTATGCCGCCTTCATCTCGCTGCGGGGCCTGTGGCTCGGGCCGCTGATGATGGAGCGCCATGGCTATTCGCTGGTGCAGAGCGGCAACGTCGCGCTCGCCGTATCAGTGATCTCGCTCGTCGGCGCGCCGCTGTTCGGACGCCTCGACCGCGACGGCGCATCGCGCCGCCGCTGGATCGTGATCTGCGGATTGATCTATGCCGCGCTCTTCGCGCTCATCGCCGTGCTGCACTCGGCCTGGCTCGACATCTTCGGCATGGTGCTGATCGGCGTGCTCTCGGGCTTCATCGTGTGGCAGTACGCGGACGTGCGCGTGGCCTATCCGGTCACGCTCACCGGGCGCGCGATGGCCGTCTTCACGATGGCGATGTTCCTCGGCGTTGCGCTGATGCAGTGGGGCACCGGTGTCGCGGCGTCCATTGCCGCGGCGCATGGCGGTGATCCGCTCACGGCCGTGCTGGCCACCATCGCCACGCTGCTGGTGCTGGGCATTGCTGCCTTCGCGTGGCTGCCCGCGCCGAAGGCCGTCAGCCTCAGATCTTGAAGGCGCGCTGAATGTCCGGCCGCACGAGGTCGGCGTATTCGCGGTGCTTGCGGATATACCCCGCAATGAACTGGCACACCGGAATCACATGCAGCCCCTTCGTGCGCGCCTCGCCGAGCACGTGCTTCGCAATGCCCGAGCCCACACCCTTGCCCTCGAATTCGGGCAGCACCTCGGTGTGCGTGAACATGATCGCGTCGGTCAGCAGGTTGTATTCGGCATAGCCCGCGAGCTTGCCGTCGATGGCGGCTTCGTAGCGGTGGGCTGCGTCGTTGAAAGTGAAAACGATGTCGTTGTTGCTCATGAGGGTTGGCTCGAAAGAAATTTGGAAAGATTGCCCGCCGCCGTGGCGCGCACCTTGTTGCGCAGCATCGGCGTCCAGCCCAGCAAGAGGCCCGGCGTGCCGAGCGCCTGGCGCGACCAGGTCCAGAACGGAAAGGTGTCGCGGTGCGTGGCGATCAGCCCCTCGGGCGTGAAGGTGAAGCGTGCGTCGATGCTGTTGTCCACCAGCCGGCCCGTGGCGCTGAAGCGGTAGTGCGCGTCCCAGTGGGCGCTGCCCGTGGTGTCGTCGGCCTGCACGTCGCGAAAGGTCATGCGCCACACATCCGCGCCCTTGGCCTTCGTCGCGCCGGCCAGCATGCGCCACATGCCGCCCACCTCGCGCCGCCCGCGCAGGGAAAAGGCCTCGTCGTCGAACACCGCATCGGGCGCGTAGCAGGCCTCCATGGTGGCGGCGTCGAGCTTGGCGAACGCGCTGTAGAAGCGCTCGATGGTCTGGGCATTGGTGGCTGCTGTCATGAGGCCTTCTTGGAGTTTTCGGGGGAGGAATCTGTCAGATCGACGCCGGGATGTTGCGCGCCAGGAAATCATAGACGGCACGGATGCGCCGGTCGGTGCGGATCTCGCGGTGCACCGCGAGCCACACCGGCAGCGACGGGATCTTCAATTGCGGCAGCACGCGCTGCACCTGGCTGTCGGTGCGCGCGAGCGACTCGCTCACGAAGCCGATGCCCATGCCCTGGCGCAGCGCCTCCCAGTAGGCGCCCATGTCGTCGGTGCGAAAACAGAAGTCCTCGCGCTGCAGCGGCGTGCCCAGCTGCGCGGACATGCGGACGATGGTGTCGATGCGGTCGTAGCCCAGCACGTCGTGCCGCAGCAGATCGGCCGTCTGGCGCGGCGTGCCGCGACGGCGCAGGTAGTCGGCCTGGGCAAATGCGCCGAGCGCGAAGCGGCCAATGCGCCGCGCCACCACCGTGGCGGTGGTGGGCTCGGTCATGCGGATCGCGATGTCGGCCTCGCGCCGCAGCAGGTTGCTGACCTCGTTGGTCGATACCAATTCGACCTGGATCTCCGGCAGCTCCTGGCGCATGCGCACCAGCAGGGCCGGCAGCATCTGTCGCGCCGTGGCCTGGCTGGCCGAGATGCGCACCGTGCCCGCGGTGGCCGCATTGGCGCCCGACACGCTGCGCGACAGCGAGACCGCGCCGCTTTCCATGGCCCGCGCCGATTCGGCCAGCCGCGCGGCCATCGCCGTGGGACGGAGGCCCCGGCCGGTGCGCTCGAACAACACCACGCCCAGTTGGGTTTCAAGTTCGGCGATGTGGCGTCCCAGCGTCGGCTGGCTCGACCCCAGTGCGCGCGAGGCGGCCAGGAGGCTCCCGTGGTCGAGCGCGGCGAGGAAGGCGCGCACCAGTCGCCAGTCGAAATCGAGGTTGCTGTCCAGGCCCACGTATTCAGTTCCGCATAGCAGGTATCAAAAGTTGACGCATTGTGAATTGAAAGGCGTCTTTCGATAATGCGGGCAATGGACGAACGAAGAAATTTTGTCCGGCTGCTGGGAGGCGGTGTGGTGGTGGCGGCAGGCGCGGTTGCTCTGGCAACCTGGTGGCTGCACTCCGACATACCGGCTGCCGCACTCGAGATATGGAACGGCCCCGGCAACGAGTCCGATGCGCGCAGGCGCGCCGTGGCTTATGCGGTCACCGCGCCCACCGCCTACAACTGCCAGCCGTGGCTGGTGGACCTGCGCGAGCCGGAAGCCATCGTTCTTTACTGCGACCGCGAGCGCCTGCTGCCCCAGACCGATCCGTACGGCCGCCAGGCGCTCATCGGCCACGGCGCGTTCATCGAACTGCTGGTGATGGCGCTGGCGCAGCAAGGCATCCTGGCCAGCGTGCAGCTGTGGCCGCAGGGCGAATTGCCGCTGGAGCCGCGGCATTGGCCGCACGTGCCGGTGGCGCGGCTGCGGCTGGCGAGTGGCGGCGCGCCCGATCCGCTGTTCGCGCAGGTGCTGCGCCGCCGCACGCCGAAGCAGCGTTTCGACACCGCCCGGCCGGTGTCGAGCGACATGCTGCAGGGGCTCACCGCCATCACGCCCGCGGGCGGCACGGTGCAGGCGGACGGCACGGTCGACATGGCCCGTGTGCGGGTGCTGCGCAAGCTCTGTGCGGCGGCTGCACGCGTGGAGATCGCCACGCCCGGCACGGCGTTGGAGAACCTGCGGATGCTGCGCGTCGGGCCGCAGGAAATCCTCGAACACCGCGACGGCTTCTCGCGCAACGACCCGGCGCTGCGCCTGGCGATCGCGCTGGGGCAGTTCGACCGCAACGTGCCCGCGCCGGAAGACAGCGAGTCGTTCAAGCAGACCTTCCAGATGTTCGAGGACCAGGCCAACACCGCCATGGGCTTCGTCTGGCTCAGCACGCGCGGCAACAGCCGCACCGACCAGATCGCAGCGGGCCGCGCCTATGTGCGCCAGCAGCTGCGGGCCACCGACCTGGGCGTGGGCCTGCATCCGATGAGTCAGCCGCTCGAGGAATTCGCGGAAATGGCGCCGCATCACGCGGCGGCGCACGACCTGCTGCTGGGCACCGAGCCGCCGCGCAATGCGCGCAGTCCAACGCTGCAGATGATGTGCCGCCTGGGCTACCCGATGGCGCCGGTGCAGGCCGCGCCGCGCCGCGCGGTCGGCAATTTCATGATGGCTTGAATAGGCACTCCCCCAGGCTACGCGCACTTCGTGTCGCTTCTCCAACCCCCTCGCCGGGGGCAACACCTGCGGCCCGGCAGAGCCGGTTCCGCGGTGTTCCACGAAGAAGACCGGGACGGCTGCGAACAAGCGCAGGGTGCAGGTGGGCTATTCCGTGAGCAGCGTCACCAGCGTCTGCAGCGCGTAGTGCACCGTGGCCGCGCGCACCGTGGCGCGGTCGCCGTCGAAACGGCGGCGCTCGGTGCGGATCTGTCCGTCGACGCACCAGCCGAACCACACGGTGCCGACCGGTTTCTCGGGCGTGCCGCCCGTGGGGCCAGCGATGCCGGTCACCGCGATGGCTGCGCGCGACGGGGCCGAGCGCGCAATGGCGCCGAGGGCCATGGCGCGCGCCACCGGCTCGCTGACCGCGCCATGGGCATCGATCGACGCCGCATCGACGCCCAGCAGCTCGGTCTTCGCCGCGTTGGAATACGTGATGAAGCCGCGCTCGAACCAGGCGCTCGAACCCGCCAGCTCGGTGCAGGCCGCGGCGATCAGGCCGCCGGTGCAGCTCTCGGCGGTAGAGAGCATCCAGCCTTTTTGCAGCAGCCGCTCGGCCACCGCCGCGACCAGCGCGGGCGTGTCCTGGTCGGGGAGTGGCGACGACAACGTCGAAGGAAAAGAAGAATCCATGGTGTTCACCAGGCGCGCCACAGGGCAATGACCAGCAGCGTGCAGAAGGCGGCCACCAGGTCGTCGAGGATGATGCCGAAGCCCGCGCGCCACCAGCGCACCTCGGCGGCGTTGCGCTGCTTGAACAGCGCGTCGGCCCAGGCGACCGGGCCGGGCTTGGCGGCATCGAAGAAGCGGAACAGGCCAAAGGCGATGGCCTGCGCGAAGAGCCCGGCCGGCGTGACCAGCCAGAGCACGATCCAGAAGGCGACCACCTCGTCCCACACGATGGCGCCGGGGTCGGCAAGGTTCATGTCGCGCGCCGTCACCGTGCAGGCCCACCAGCCGATGGGCAGCGACGCCAGGATGATCCAGCCGATGGTGGCCGGCGTGAACCACAGCTGCATCACCACGAAGGCGACCCAGGCCCAGAGCGTGCCCACGGTGCCGGGCGCGAAACGCGGCAGGCCCGAGCCGAAGCCCAGGGCGATGGCGTGCGCCGGGTGCCCGAACAGAAAGCGCAGGGTGGGGCGGCGGATCGAGGGTTGCGGCATGGCGCCGGAAGCGGTGGCGTGGGAGGAGGAAGAAGGGGAAGCGGCTTGCATCAGGTCCGAAGTGTCGCGCATCCGGGCTCCTGGCAATCCAGAGCTCGGCTTTTATTTATCAAAGCAATAGCTTGTTTAATTGACGGTCGGCGCCTAGGATCCGGGCTCCTTTCCAGCCTTTCGGGTTCGCCATGCCACCTGCCGTTTCTTCTTCCTCCTCCGCCGATCCTTCCTTGATCTCGCCACCGGCCACGGCCGGATGGGGCGAACTCTTCACCGGCCGCAACGGCTGGCGCGCGCTGGCGCTCACCGGCGGCGTCGCGCTGCATGCGGTCAACGTCCACATCGTGACCACGGTGCTGCCCTCGGTGGTGCGCGAGATCGGCGGGCTCGACTGGTATGCGTGGAGCACCACGCTCTTCGTGGTCGGCTCGATCCTCGGGGCCACGCTGTCGGTGCGGCTGCTCGCGGTGCTCGGGCCGCGCGGCGCGTGCCTTTCGGCGCTGGCCGTGTTCACCGCCGGTTCGGTGGGCTGCGCACTCGCGCCGGCAATGCACTGGCTGCTCGCCGGCCGCACGGTGCAGGGGCTGGGCGGCGGCATGCTCGCGGCGCTGAGCTACGCGTTGATCCAGCTGGTGTTCACGCAGCGGCTGTGGCCGCGCGCGGTGGCGCTGGTGTCGGGCATGTGGGGCATCGCCACGCTGTGCGGGCCGGCGGTGGGCGGGCTGTTCGCGCAATCGGGGCACTGGCGCTGGGCTTTCTGGTTCCTGCTGCCGGTGGCCGCGGCGCAGGCGCTGCTGGTGGCGGTGCAGTTGCGGCCCGGCGCCGGTGTGCATCACGCGAGGCCGGCGAACATGCCGGGCATTCCGGCGCTGCAGATCGGCTTGCTCGCCACCTCGGTGCTGGTGATCGCAGCGAGCGGGCTCCTGTCCGACCTCGCCTTGCAGGCGGCGGGCGTGGTGCTCGGCCTGGGTATCGGCGTCGTCGCCACGCGCGTCGATCGCCAGGCCGCGGTGCGGCTCCTGCCGACCGGTGCGTACGTGTTGAGCGCGCCGCTGGGCGCCATCTACGCGAGCGTCGCGCTGCTGCTGGTCGGCACCACGACCGAAATCTTCGTGCCGTACTTCCTGCAACTGCTGCACGGCCATACGCCACTCGCGGCGGGCTACCTCACGGCCGCGATGGCCGGCGGCTGGAGCGCGGGCTCGCTGCTGTCGTCGGGGCGCAGCGGTGCAGGCGCCAATCGCATGCTGCGCGCCGGCCCGGTGGCTTGCACGCTGGGGCTCGCGGCGTTGGGGCTGCTGCTGCCGTTCCCGGGGCATCTGGGCGCGGGCTTCGAGACCGCGCTGGTCGCCGTGGCGCTCGCCGCCGTGGGCGCGGGCGTGGGCATCGGTTGGCCGCACTTGGTGACACGCGTGCTGTCGCTGGCACCCAAGGGCGAAGAGGGGCTGGCCTCCGCCTCGATCACCACGATCCAGCTCTACGGCATGGCGGTGGGCGCCGCAGTGGCGGGGCTGGTGGCCAACGCGGCGGGCCTCACGCTGCCGGGCGGCGTCGAGGGTGCGCAGTCGGCGGCGGTGTGGCTGTTCGCGAGCTTCGCGCTCGCACCCGCGCTGGCCGCACTGCTGGCGTACCGGGTGGTCGCACCGCGAGGCTGGTGAGCCGCGCGGAGAACGGAACTCAGGCGGCCGCGACGACGCCTTCCCAAGCCAGCGCCCGCTTGCGCTCGCGCACCCGCTTGGCATCGCCGCGCAGGATGGCGACGAAGTCGTACACATCGAACGGCAGGTGCGCACCGCGCCAGGCGACGTGCTGGTCCGCGCGGCACAGCACCAGGCGGTGGGCATAGACCTTGGGCACCTCGGCGGCCTCGATGTCGAGCACCGTGAGCGGCATGTTGTAGCTCTGCGCGGCGCGCTCCAGCGGCCGCACGTCCACGCTGCGGTCGAAGCGCAGCAGCGTGTAGCCGGGGCCGAACGCGTCGTACAGCGAGCGGCCGTCGGCCAGCCAGAAATGCGGCGCGCGGCAGCCGGGCACGGTGGAGGGCGTGAAGTCGCCCATCGAGTAGGGCGGCGCGGTGTACTCGCCGTCCGCGATGATGATCGGCGAGCCCGTGTAGAAGTAGCCGAAGTTCAACCCGGCGCAGCAGAACTGCTGCACGTTGAGCGCGTAGGCCTCGTTGCCGATGTCGGCGCGCAGCGCGTCGCCCTCGGGGCCGGGCGCCTCGATGTTCTGCGGCACGGCGCGGCGCGCGCGGATCATCTTCTGCGCATGGTCCATCGCGAAGTTCGACACCTGCTCGGTGATCGGCTGGCGCTCGGCCTCGTAGGCGTCCAGCATCGCCTCGTCGCCCCAGCCCTGCACGCAGGCGCCGAGCAGCCACGAGAGGTTCAGCGCATCGGCGATGCCCGCGTTCATGCCGTAGCCCGCGTACGGCACCCACAGGTGCGCCGCATCGCCCGCGAGGAACACGCGGCCTTCGCGGAAGCGGTTGGCCACGAGGCGCCGGCCGATCCAGTCTTCCTTGCTGATGACCTCGTATTGAAAATCGGCGCCCACGCCCAGGATGTCGCGCAGCGCCTGGTCGCGGTCGACCGAATCGAACTCGGGCTCCTCGGCGTTCAGGTGGTTGTGCACGAGCCAGGTCTCGTGCCCGTCGATGGCGAACATCGTGCCGCAGCGGCGCGGGTTCATCGCGTAGGTCGACCACGCGGGCTTGCCGGGAATCATGGCGCGCAGTTGCGGCGCGCGGATGAAGGTCGATTGCACGCGCTGGATGACGGCCGTGCCTTCGAGCTTGGCGCCGATCTGCTTGCGCACCACAGAACTGCCGCCGTCGCAGCCGACCATGTAGCGGCAGCGGATGCTGCGCGTGACGCCGCCATCCATTTCGATGGCGATGGCGGTCACGCCTTCCTTGTCCTGCGTGAAGCCCGCGAACTGCGTGCGGTTGAGCAACTGCACGCCTGGCAATGCCGCCGTGTGCTTCAGCAGGATGGGCTCCAGGTAGATCTGGTTGATGCGGTGCGGCGGCTCGGCCGTGGGCCACCAGGCGTCGGGGCCTTCGGTCTCGGTGTAGCGGTCGCGCCGGCACGGAATCGGAATGCGCGTGAGCTCGGTGCCCGTCACGGTGGTGCGAAACACCACGTCGTTGGGATGGTCGGCGGGGAGGCCCGCATCGCGCAGTTTCTGCGCCACGCCCAGACGCCGGAACTGCTCCATGGTGCGCGAGGCCACGTGGTTGCACTTCACGTTCGGCGGTTCGGCGAAGCGGCGGGTCTCGCAGATGATCACCGAGATGCCGCGCGATGCGAGGTCCATCGCCAGCGTGAGGCCCACGGGGCCCGCGCCGATGATGAGGACGTCGGCCTTCAGTGTGGTGTCGCTCATGGTTGGTTCCTGCCTGTTGTCTCTGTCTGTCTTGTTCTGTTCTGTCAGTCGAGCTTGATGTTGGCGACCTGGATCACCTTGGCCCACTTCTTCGTCTCGCTGCGGATGTAGGCCTCGAAGGCCTCGGTCGATGTCGGCGCGGGTTCCGCGCCGAGGTTGCGCATCGAGGCCTTGATCTGCTCGTCGCCGAGCGCGGCGTTGATCTCGGCGTTGAGCCGCGCCACGATGGGCGCAGGCGTGCCTGCCGGCGCCACCACGCCGAACCAGCCGGTCGAGTCGTAGCCCGGCAGGCCCGCCTCGGCCACGGTGGGCACGTCGGGCAACATCGGCACGCGCTGCGCGCTCGTCACTCCGAAGGCGATCAGCTTGCCGGCCCGGATCTGCTGCAGCGAGGCGGGCAGGTCGACCAGCGCGAGCTGCACCTGGCCTGCCATCGCATCGAGCGCGGCCGGGCCCGAGCCGCGGTAGGGCACCTCGATCAGCTTCACGTCGGCCATCTGCGCGAAGAGCGCGGTCGACAGGTGCATCGCGGTGCCGTTGCCGCCGTGGCCCATCGAGATCGTGCCCGGCTTCGCCTTGGCCAGCGCGATCAGTTCGCGCAGCGTGCGCGCGCCGATGGAGGGATGCCCGACGATCACGAACGGCGTGGCAGCGACCATGCCGACCGGCTTGAAGTCCTTCACCGGGTCGAAGGGCATCTGCGGATAAAGGTTCACATTCGCGGTGAGCGCCCCCGCCGCGCCGAGGCCGAGCGTGTAGCCGTCGGCCGGTGCCTTCGCCACCAGCGTGAGGCCCACGTTGCCGCCGGCGCCGGGCCGGTTGTCCACCACCACCTGCTGGCCCAATTTCTCGTTGAGCCGCGGCACCAGCATGCGCACCACCGCGTCCGCGCTGCCGCCGGGCGGAAAGGTCACGACCATGCGAATCGGGTGGGAAGGGAAGTCGGCGGCCGGGGCCTGTGCCAGGGCGGGCCCGGCCAGGAGGGTGAAGGCCGTGGCGAGCAGCAATTGCCTGCGAAGCGGTTGCGCCTTGCGGGCGATCGATGCTGTCATTGAGGGGCTCCTTGATTGTCTTTTTACTTTGTTTGGAGCCATTGAACGATGCGGAAATTCATTCGTAAATCCAGAAATTCCGTATCAAATATCAGATTGCCTTATGAATGAAAACTTCAGTCCTACGTTCAGCCCGACGATTCGACAGCTGCGCGCATTCCTCGCGGTGCACCAGCTGCGCAAGCTGAGCGCAGCTGCGCAAAGGCTCTTCGTCACCCAGTCGGCGGTGAGCATGCTGATCCGCCAGCTCGAGGAGGGCCTGGGCACGCGCCTGTTCGACCGCACCACGCGCTCGCTCAAGCCGACGGCGGCGGCCAACGAAATGCTGCCCGTGGCCGAGCGCATCCTGCGCGACGTCGATTCGCTGTCCACCGGTTTTCGCGAACTCACCACGCTGGAGCGCGGCCGCGTGTCGGTGGCGATCACGCCCACGCTGGCCACATTCCTGTTGCCCGATGCGATCCGCAGCTTCAGCCAGGAGCATCCGAAAGTTCGCGTGCTGGTCAACGACTGCGCGCCCGACCAGTTCATCTCGCGCATCCTCGGCGAGCATGTGGACTTCGGCATCGGCACGCCCGAGCGGCCCGGCGCCGAGGTCGAGGTCGAGCGGCTCATGCGCGACCACCTCGCCCTGGTGTGCCGCGACGATCATCCGCTCGCCAAGGCGCGCGTGGTGCGCTGGACCGACCTGGCCGGCCACCCCTTGATCACCGTGCGCGCGGGCTACGGCGTGCGGCCGCTGATCGACGGCACCGCGGCCGATGCCGGCGTGGCGCTCGACGTGGTGAACGAGGTGTCTTTTCTCTCCTCCGCGATCTGGATGACGGCCATCGGCATGGGCGCATCGATCATGCCCTCGGCCTTCGCGCGCGCCGCGGACGATCCGTCGCTGGTGGTCAAGGTGCTCAGCGCGCCGCGTGTCTCGCGCGACATCTCGCTGGTCATCAAGCGGGGACATTCGCTGTCGGTCGCGGCGCGCGCCTTCATCGAGGCGATCAAGAAATCCCTGTAGCCCTGCAGGTAACCCGCCGGTGCAACGCAGGCGGATGCGGCGCCTCTGAAAGCCATAGGCCGGACGTATGCTTGACGGGTCATATCCACAGAGAAAAAAACTCCCTCCATGAAGAACATCGTTCGCCTCGGCGTCCTCGGCCTGTGCCTCGCCTTCAGCTTCATGCTCGCAGCCTGCGGCAACAAGGAGGCCGAGCAGCGCACCGCCTTCATCGAATTCCTGCAGACCCGCGTGCTCGACAAGCCGGGCCTGCGCGTGCCGTCTCCGAGCGAAGAGCAGAAGAAGTCCTTCGGCGATTACGCCCAGCACTACGCGGTGATCACCGATTTCACCGAGGGCATGAACAAGTCGGTGAGCCAGCCGATGGGCGAGGTCATGGCCAAGGGCGCGCTGCGCTCCATCGGCGACCTGGCGACCCGCCGCGACGACCTCAAGGCCGCGAAGGAAGGCCTCGCGGGCCTGCGCACCGCGCTCGACCAGCAACTGGCCAAGGCCGATGCCGCACGCGCGCAGTTGAAGCAACCCGACGACCTGAAGCAGGTCTACGACAAGGCGTACGAGAAGACCGTCTCGACGCCGGCCGCCACCTTCAAGGAAGTGTTCCCCGCGCTCGACACCACCTTCGACGGCGCGCTGGCCGTGGGCGAGTTCCTGCAGCAGAACAAGTCGAAGATCCAGATCTCCGGCGCCTCGGTGACGGTGACCGATCCGGCCCTGCAGGCGGAGCTCAACAAGATGCTGCAGAACCTGAACGGCCAGTCCGCGGCAATCAACGCCGCGCAGCGCAAGATGCAGGCGGTGGTCCGCGGAAGCTGATCAGACGAAGTGGTCGAACGAGCCGAAGCGCTGCGCCACCGGCGCGCCGCTCGCATCGAGGATGCGCAGGCCCGGTTCCGCATCGATGCGGCCGATGCGCGTCACGCGCGTGGCGCTGCGCTTGCCGGCTTGCTCGACCGCTGCGCGCGCCGAGGACGGAGCGGTGAACACCAGCTCGTAGTCGTCGCCGCCTGACAAAGCGCAGGTGCGCAGCATCTCGACACTCAGGTCGGGCCCGGCCGCAGCCACGGTGCCCACGGCCGCATCCACATCGAGCGTGGCGCCCACGTTGCTCGATCCGAGGATGTGGCCCAGGTCGCCGACCAAGCCATCGCTCACATCCACCGCCGACGAGGCAATGCCGCGCAGGGCCTGCCCGAGCGCGACGCGCGGCGTGGGTTGCTCCATCCGCATGCGGGCTTCTGCGAACACCTGGGCAGGCAGCGCGATCGTGCCTCGGAACACCTCGAGCGCCAGCCGCGCATCGCCGAGCGTGCCGCTGACCCAGATGTCTTCACCGGCCCGCGCGCCCGAGCGCAACAGCGCCGCGCCGGCCGGAACCTCGCCGAATACCGTGATGCAAATGTTGAGGGGGCCGCGCGTGGTGTCGCCGCCCACGAGTTCGCAGCCGTGTTCGTCCGCGAGCGCAAAGAGGCCGCGCGAGAAGCCTTCGAGCCAGTGCTCGTCCACGCCGGGCAATGCGAGCGCGAGCGTGAAGGCCAGCGGCTTCGCGCCACAGGCCGCGAGATCGCTGAGGTTCACCGCCAGCGCCTTGTGGCCGAGCCTTGAAGGCTCGACGGTAGAGAGAAAGTGCCGGCCCTCGACCAGCATGTCGGAAGACACGGCGAGTTGCATGCCCGGTGCGGGCGCGAGCAAGGCGCAGTCGTCGCCCACGCCCAGCGGGGAGCGTGTGGCGGGGCGTTTGAAATAGCGTGTGATCAGGTCGAATTCACCCATGGGGGTGGAGCATAAGCGCTGCGTGGGACGGGTCTCTCTCGGGCGGAGGGCGGGGGTGGAGGCAAGCGACGTAGCCATCGGGCGCTCTGCGAGCCCCCATCCCAGCCTTCCCCCAGAGGGGGAAGGAGCGGAAACCGTCAGGCCGCGCCGCGGAACCTGAGCGCCGCCTGCCGCACCACCTCCGCCAGCAACCGCTCCTTCCCCTGCTTCTCCCGCAGCCATCGCGCGTCATTGCGGTTGGCTTCGACGCTGGTGCGCAGTTCGCCCAGCGCCTGCGTGGCGTTCAGCGCCTCGCTGTGCCATTCGAGCTGCGTCATCGTCATCAGGATGTGGTCGCGCAGCGGCATGTGCTGACCGCTGGCCGGGTCGACATACACCGCGTCCAGCCCGAAGCGGCAGGCCTGGAAGCGGTTGTAGGTGTAGACGAGGTAATCGTCTTCCGTCGGTTCGAAGGGCTGCTCCTGCAGGAACCATGCGGCGAGCGACTGCACATAGCCCGCGAGCGCGGCGGCGCGTTCCACGGTAAGCGGTGTGTCGAACACGCGGATCTCGATGGTGCCGAACTCGGGCTTGGGGCGGATGTCCCAGTAAAAGTCTTTCATGCTGCGCACGACGCCGGTGCGGGTCATGCGCTCGAAGTACGCCTCGAATTCTTTCCAGCTCGTGGTGAACGGCGCGCGGCCCGAGAGCGGGAACGCGAACACCGAGTTCAGGCGTGCCGAGTCGAACTGCGTGTCCTGCCCCTGCACGAACGGCGACGAGGCCGACAGCGCGATGAAGTGCGGGATGTAGCGCGACATGCGGTGCAGCATCAGCAAGGCCGAGTCCGCATCGGGGCAGCCGATGTGCACGTGCTGGCCGAAGATGGTGAACTGCTTGGAGAGGTAGCCGTACAGCTCCGAGAGTTCGCGAAAGCGCGGCTTGTCGTAGATGCGCCGCTCGTGCCATTGCTGGAACGCATGCGTGCCGCCGCCGACCACCGCGATGTTGAGCTTGTCGGCGTTCTTGATGAGCGCTTCGCGGATCGGCGAAAGCTGCTTGATCACGTCCGCCGCCGAGTGGCAGATGTCGGTGGAGATCTCGATCATGCTCGAGGTCATCTCGGGCACGACGCTGCCGGGCAGCGGCGTCTGCGCCATCAGGCGCAGCATGTCCTCGGCGTAGGGCGCCAAGTCGTAGTCGTGCGTGTTCACGAGCTGCAGTTCGAGCTCCACGCCGAGCGACAGCGCCTCCGACTTGTTGAACGGCTCGAGCTTGACCGCGCGGCTGTCGGGGTCGGCCGCAAGCGGCGCCGAGCGCACGTCGTCGCTGTCCGGATCGATGGGGGTCTGGAGGGCGGTGCTCATCGCTGCGTGTCCTCGGTGGTGCTGAAGGCCTGGGGCGCCCAGGGCACAGAACTCTCGCCGACCGCATGAATGGCCACGGTGGCGAGCACGGCGCCCACCACCTCCATCAGCAGGATCGACGGCAGGGCGACCTGCGTGATCATGGTGCCGAGCAGCGGCGACGCGGTGGCGAAATTCGATGCGATCAAGAGGGCGATCGACGACAGCGGCGACATTGCGCAGCCGACCCAGAAGGCCTGCTTCCAGCTCGCGCCGCTGCCGGGGTTGGCGATGGCCACGCCGGAGATCTTGGCGATCATGCGCACGCCGATGACGGCGAGCACCACGCTGGCCACTGGCAATGTCCAGTCGGCCTGCGCCGCCACGATGGAGACCAGCACGAACATCAGCATGGTGAGCAGCGACGCCGCAGTGCCGAGCTGCCGCTGCCACGCCCAGGGCTTGGGGTTGAGCGTTTTCAGCAGCACGCCGCCGATCAGTGCCGCGAGCGGCGCCGAGCCACCGACGTGCGCGGTGAGCGCCGCGCCGGCCGCGATGATCGCCAGCAGCAGGATCGATGTGTTCTCGCTTGTCGGGCTCATCACGCGCAGCGCGGTGCGCAGGGCCAGCGCCATGATCGCGCCGACCACGAACGAGAGGCCGAGCACCACCGCCACTGGGTAGAGCTTCTGCAGCATCGTCTGCGGCGCGCGCTCGATGAGGCCGGCCTGCGCGTAGCCGAGCGCGAGCGCGTAGAAGGTGTTGAGCGTGGCCAGCGTCATCGCGCGTTCGGTGACGGGGCCTGCGGCGCGCGTGTCGATGATCACGCGGCTCAGCACCGCCGGCGAGGCGACGATGGCCATCAGCGCGATCGGGTTGGCCACCGGCTCGGGCAGGCCCAGCAGCGTGAGTACCCAGTACACGCCGAAGTAGGTCAGGGTGGCTTCGAGCAGGCTCTGCACCAGCACCATCGGGTTGTGGCGGAACCAGCGCAGCGGCAAGCGGCCGCCGGCCTCGAACAGCACCACGGCCACGCCCAGTTCAAGGAGGAACAGGCTGATGCCGCGCAGCGGCCAGATTGCGCCCTCGAAGCCGGCAAAGCCGACGACCGCGCCGACCAGCGAGTAGCCGATCACCTTGGGCAGCCCCAGGTAGCGTTGCACCAGGTGGCCGGAGGCTGCGGCGGCCGCCAGCAGCAGCGACCACAGCACGGTGGGCAGGCCCGCCGAAGGGCGCACCCATTCGGACCAGAAGCCCAGCAGATCGTTGATGAAGCTTGTCAAATTCATGCAGGTAGAAAAAAGCTCACAGGCCGGCTGCGCCAGCGCGCCCAGATGGCGCTGCGGATGCGTGCGCGGTCACCGAGGCTCACGCTGTGCGCGCGCAGCGCGAGGCGGAATGCGAAGTAAAAACTCACGCTCACATTGAGCGCGCCGATCACCGGAATCACCGCCACCGCCCACCAGAGGGCGGGCTGCTGCAGCACCGACAGGCCTGTGGACGCCGCGGCCGCGGCAATCTGCCCGGCCGAGAGTGTCACGTGGCGCACATCCAGCCCGAGCCCGAAGAAACCCGCGAACGCGGGCAGCAGCCCGAGCATGAGTCCCAGCGAGATGTTGGAGGCGAAGCCTGAGATGTGTGTGCGCATGAAGGTGGCCCAGCGGCGAGCCCGGGCGGCACCCAGAAAGGCGCCGATGCGTGGGTTGTAACGCATGGCGGAGTCCAGGCGATGCAGGACAAAGGCGTTTTCTGTCCATCCTGCGACGATGCTGGCCGAAAACAGCAGGATGCCGGTGATTGCCGCGAAAAGCGCGGTCGGCCCTGCGAGCGAGAGCGAATGCAGCGTGGCCGCGGCATGCGCCGCATCCAGCAGCGGCCGGCCGAGCGCGTACTGCACCAGGAGCGCAAGGGCGACCATCGCCGGCACCACCACCAGCACGTTGCCCAACACGGCGGCCACCTGCGAGCGCACGAGGTTGGCCACTTCGTCGACGAAATGGTCCACCGCGCCGTCCGCCTTGATGTCGCGCAGCCGCGCCGCGAGCGCCGGTGCCGTCATCGCGGGCTGCTTCGTGGCCAGCGTCAGGTGCAAGAGCTGGATCGCGACGAAGCTCGCCGCATACATCAGGCCCGAAGCGAGGCCGGCCCAGAAGGCCGACAGCGCCAGCGCATAGATGCCGAACTTCAGCAGCACCGTCACGGCCGTGAGCGCGCCGCCGCCCGCGGCCTTCTTCACCATCTGCCGGTAGCTCGCGCGGTCGCGGGTGATGTAGTGCTCGCCGGTCTCGGCGCTGCGCTCGGTCACCTTGGCCGCGAGCATCGACGAGTTCGAGGCGATGAGCGCGCGGATGCTGTTGCGCTCGCCGCCCGCGAGCACCAGCTTTCCGATCAGCCGCGCCACGCTCGGCGCGGGCGAGGGCGACATCAGGCAGTCGAGCAGCTCGCGGATGCGCAGCACGCGCTCGCGCAGCTGGCGCAGGCGGAACACGAGGCCCACCGAGATGCCGTTGTCCTCCAGGTGCGTGTAGACCGACGAGGCGCTGGCGCGGCAGGCGTCGAGCCGGTCGCGGAAGGCCACGAAGGCGGACTGCAGGGCTTCTTCGCTTTCCGCGCCCACGGGCTGCTCGAACATTTGCTCGCGCAACTCGTCCAGATCGGCCATCAACCCGTGAAAGGGGCGGCCTTCGTGGTGCTCCGCGCTGATGCGCAGGCGCAGCTCGGGCGAGAAACCGGCCGCCACCACCTGACTGCCGCAATAGGTGATGGCGTCCATGACCGTGTGGCGCCAGCGCGGCGAGCCGTCGGTGTCCACGGTGGCATCGGCCAGCAGGGCGCCGATGCGGGCGAGTTGGGTCTCATCGAGCAGCGCGATCCATCCCGCGTCGAACACGCCGGGCAGCACCATGCGGAACAGGTCCGACGCATCGGTGGTCTCGGGCGTGCCGGGCAGGATCTTGCGGCGCAGCCGTTCGCTCAATTCGCTCACGAACGCGGTGCGCGGCGCGAAGCCGTAGTCGGCCAGGAGCGTGGTCAGGTCGACCGATTGCGTGAACACGCGCCACCAGGCGCGCAGCCGCTCGCGCAACTCGGGACGCGCCTCGACGGCGTCGAGCAGCAGCGAGACGCGGCCCATGGCCGCCTGCGGCGAGGCGCGGTCGCCGCGCAGCCAGTCGAAAAGATTGATGAGCCAGATGTGGCGCTGCGCCACATCGGCCGTGGGGTCGAGGCCGGCAAGCAGCCCCTGCAAGTCGCGCGATGCTGCAGCCATGGTGAAAGGAAAGGAGAGGAGAGGAAAGTCAGCGCGGGAACACCGCGGAACCGGCTTCGCCGGGCCGCTGGTGCTGCCCCCGGCGAGGGGGAAGGAGAAGCGGCACGGAGTGCGCGAAGCCTGGGAGTGTGCCTAGTGCAGCACCCGCGAAACGGGTGCACCGCCGATGTCGGCTTCGAGCACGAACATGGGAACCGGCACGTCGAAGCGCTCGCCTTCCTCGGTCACCACGAAGAAGCTGCCGTGCATCGTGCCGCTCGCCGCCTGGAGCCGGCAGCCGCTGGTGTAGCGGAACGATTCACCGGGCGCCAGCAGCGGCTGCTGGCCGATCACGCCCAGGCCCTTCACTTCCTGCGGATGGCCCGAGGCGTCGTTGATGAGCCAGTGGCGCGCGATCAGTTGCGCGCCCACCGTGCCCACGTTGGTGATGGTGATCGTGTAGGAGAAGGTGTAGACGTCGTCCTTCGGGGAGGACTGGTCGGCCAGGTAACGCGGTTCGACCTGGACGCTGAAGGGGCTGTGTGACATGGGGCGGATGGTAACGGAGGCCTTTCCTCGGACTTCCGCTCGCTGCGAGAATCCGGGGTTATGAGCACCCCGTTCCGCATCGCCCCCTCCATCCTTTCCGCCGATTTCGCGCATCTCGGCCGGGAACTGACCGACGTGATCGCCGCCGGCGCCGACTGGATCCACTTCGACGTGATGGACAACCACTACGTGCCGAACCTGACCTTCGGACCGATGATCTGCCAGGCGCTCAAGCCCTACGCCAAGACGGCGGACGGCACGCCGGTGCCCATCGACGTGCACCTCATGATCCAGCCGGTCGACGCCCTGGCGGCCTCTTTCGCGCAAGCGGGCGCCGACTACATCAGCTTTCACCCCGACGCATCGCCCCATGTGCACCGCAGCATCCAGGCCATCAAGGGCGCGGGCTGCAAGGCGGGACTGGTGTTCAACCCGGGGCTGGGGCTCGAAGCACTGGACTGGGCCATCGACGACATCGACCTCATCCTCATCATGAGCGTGAACCCCGGCTTCGGCGGCCAGAGCTTCATCGACTCGGCCCTGCGCAAGATCGAACTCGCGCGCAAGCGCATCGAGCAAAGCGGGCGCGACATCCGCCTCGAAGTGGACGGTGGCATCAAGGTCGACAACATCGCGCGCGTGGCCTCGGCCGGCGCCGACACCTTCGTGGCCGGCAGCGCGATCTTCAACGCCAAGGACTACGTCGCGGTGATCGGCGAGATGCGCAAGAACCTGGCTGGCGTCAGCGCTTGACCTTGTCGTTGTAGACGCGGTCGGCCTCCGGGCCGCGGTCGGTGTCGACCGCGCCGCGCTCCACGTCGTCATGCGCCTGGCGGCCCACCTTGGGCGGCTGGCCGTCCTGGGTCTGCTGGCTGTCCGAGGACTGGTCGTGCTCGTGCGGCAGTCGGGGCGCCGATTCGCCGCCCTGCTCGACCTTGGTCTTGCCGCCGCCCGCGTCCTTCGACGGGTCTTTCGGGTCGGTGGGCGGGGTCTTGCTGGTCTTGGCTTGGGTCATGCGGTGGCTCCTTCGTGCGGTGCGTTTCAGCGTGCCTCGCACGGCGCGCCGCTGCGGTAGGACATGCAAGGCAGGCCCTGTAGGTCGCCGCTCGGGTGCTATGAAACGGATAGCGGCTTTGCGCCGGTGGAAGGGCCTCCGCAATAATCCCCGCATGTCTTCCGATCCTTTTGCCGGCGTGGCGACCGACAGCCTGCGCATCCACACCTTCGCTTCGCTCCACACTGGTCCGCGCCTCCTCGTGATCGGCGGCGTGCACGGCAACGAGACCTGCGGCACCGCGGGCATCGAGCGCATCCTGGCCGAGTTCGATGCCGGCACGCTGCAATTGCAGCGCGGCGAATTGACGTTGGTGCCCGTGGCCAACCCGCTCGCGCGCCGCCGCCTGCAGCGCGAAGGCGAGCGCAACCTCAATCGCCTGTTCCGCCCGACCGACGAACCCGCCGACTACGAAGCCCGCATCACCAACCGCCTCGCGCCGGTCATCGCGCGCCACGAGGTGCTGCTCGACCTGCACTCCTTCCAGAGCGAGGGCGAGGCCTTCGCGATGATCGGCCCGCGCGACAACACCGGCACGCTGGAGCCCTTCGCCCGCTCCTACGAAGAGGGCCAGCTCGCGCTGCACATCGGCACGCCCATCGTGGTGGAAGGCTGGCTCGACATCTATGCCGCCGGCCTCGCGCAGCGCGCGGGCGGCGCGCCGGCCGACGAGGCCGCGCTCGACTTCGGCCGCGGCACCAACGAATACGTCCGAAGCTGCGGTGGCTACGGCGTCACGCTCGAATGCGGTCAGCACGAGGACCCCCAGGCGCCCGAGGTGGCGTGGCGCGCCATCCGCCGCACGCTCGCGCTGCTCGGCATGGCCGCCTTGCCGCCCGGGCTCTCGGGCGCGCCGGCGCAGCCGCCCAAGCTGCTGCGCCTGGCCAGCGTGACCGACCGCCTGCATGAAGAAGACAGCTTCGTACGCGACTGGGCCACCTTCGACGAGGTGCAGCGCGGCGAGCCCATCGGCATGCGCCACGACGGCACGATGCTGAACGCACCGGACGACGGCTTCATCGTGTTCCCCAACGCGCTCGCGCTGCCGGGCACCGAGTGGTTCTACTTCGCGCACCCGAGCGAGCGCGTCCTCGGGCCGGTGACCGGCACGGCCTGAGGCCGCGTTCCTACACCGCGCGGCCCGGGGCGCGGCACACATTCCGAAGCTGAAGGAGTGTGCCCATGCCCGTCTCGAAAAAATCCCCTGCGCCGCGCGTCCTGTGGAAGGGCGCGATCAGCTTCGGCCTTGTCCACATCCCGGTGGCACTCTATTCGGCCACCACCGACCACGGCATCGACTTCGACTGGCTCGACAAGCGCAGCATGGACCCAGTCGGCTACAAGCGCATCAACAAGAAGACCGGCCGGGAAATCGCGCGCGAGAACATCGTCAAGGGCGTGGCGTACGAAGACGGCGAGTACGTGGTGCTCAGCGACAAGGAAATCGCGGCCGCTTACCCCAAGACCACGCAGACCATCGAGATCGAGACCTTCGTGCCGGCCAACGGCATTCCGTTCGTCTACCTGGAGCGCCCCTACTACGTGGCGCCGATCAACAAGGGCGCGAAGGTCTACGCGCTGCTGCGCGAGACGCTGCAGCGCAGCGAGCGCGTGGGCGTCGCCCGCGTCGTGATCCAGACCAAGCAGCATCTCGCGGTGCTGGTGCCTGTCGGCCCCGGCCTCGTGCTGAACCTGCTGCGCTGGGGTGCCGACATCCGCCCGTGGAAAGACCTGCCGCTGCCGTCCGAAGACGCGAAGAAGGCGGGCCTCACCGAGCGAGAACTCAAGATGGCCAAGCAGCTTGTCGAAGACATGAGCGGCGACTGGGACCCGATGGAATTCAAGGACGAGTTCAAGGACGAGATCCTGCGGCTGGTCGACCGCAAGGTGAAGGCCGGCCAGACCGAAACGGTGACACAGCCCGAGCCTGAAGAGGGGCAGTCCCCCGAGGGCAAGGGCGCCAAGATCATCGACCTCACCGAGCTGCTGCAGCGCAGCCTGCGCAACAAGGGCGGGAAGCCGAAGGCGGCGGCCAACGACGAAGACGAGGAAGAAGACGAGCCCGTGCCTCGCGCCAAGCCCGCGGCAAAGAAGCGCAAGCCCGCCGCAAAGGCGGCTTCGAAGACCGCATCGAAGACGAGCACCCGCCATCGCCGCGCAGCCTGAGGTGCCTTTGCCATGGGAACCCGCACCGCATCGACCGCGCGCAAGGCGCTTTCCCGCTACCACGGCAAGCGCGATTTCTCGCGCACGCCGGAGCCCAAGGAGGGCGGCCGCACGGGCCAGGGCGTGCTCTCCTTCGTCATCCAGAAGCACCACGCGAGCCACCTGCACTACGACTTCCGTCTCGAACTCGACGGCACGCTCAAGAGCTGGGCGGTGCCGAAGGGGCCGTGCCTCGATCCGACGGTCAAGCGCATGGCGGTGCACGTGGAGGACCATCCGATTTCGTATGCGGATTTCGAAGGCACCATTCCGCCGAAGCAATACGGCGCGGGCACCGTCATCGTCTGGGACCGAGGCGGCTGGCTGCCGGAGGGAGGCGGCGAAGGCGACGCGCGCAAGGCGCTCGCGGCCGGCAAGCTCAAGTTCGAGCTGCGCGGCGAAAAGCTCAAGGGTCACTGGACGCTGGTGCGCATGCGCGGCAAGGGCGACGAGAAGCATGAGCCGTGGCTGCTCATCAAGGAGCGTGACGACGCGGCGCGCGATCTTGCAGATTACGACGTGCTCGAAGAGCAACCCGCGAGCGTGCTGACCGGTCGCGGCGTGGACGAGGTGGACAGTCCGCCGAAGAAAGTGGCGCCCGCCAAAAAGGCTGCGGCGAAGACGCCCGCAAAGAAATCCGCGAAGAAGGCGGTCAAGAAAAAGACCGCGTTGCCCGCCACCTTTCAACCGCAGCTCGCAACCCTCGCAGCGTCCCCTCCGTCATCGCCCGACGACTGGCTCTACGAACTCAAGTTCGACGGCTACCGCCTGCTCGCCCGCATCGACAAGGGCAAGGTGCGCTGCTTCACCCGCAACGGCCACGACTGGACGGACAAGCTGCCCGCGCTCGCCAAGGCCCTTGCGAAGCTGCCGACCGATTCGGCCTGGCTCGACGGCGAGATCACCGTCGAAGACGAGAACGGCGCGCCCGATTTCCAGGCGCTGCAGAACGCCTTCGACCGCGGCGCCACCTCGTCCATCGTCTACTGGCTGTTCGACGCGCCCTTTCTCGACGGGCAAGACTTGCGCGACGAGCCGGTCGAGGAACGGCGCGCGCAGTTGGCCCGCCTGCTCGGCAAGCGGCCGCCGGCGCCGCTGCGCCTGAGCGATGCCTTCGACGCGTCGCCGCGCGACCTGCTCGCGTCGTCCGCGCGCATCGGCTTCGAGGGCATCGTCGGCAAGTTGAAGGGCTCGCCGTATGTGTCGCGCCGCTCGGCCGACTGGATCAAGCTCAAGAACCAGCAGCGCCAGGAATTCGTGATCGGCGGCTACACCGCGCCCAAGGGCGCGCGCTCGGGGTTCGGCGCGCTGCTGCTGGGCGTGCACGACGACAAGGGGCGGCTGCGCTATTGCGGCAACGTGGGCACCGGCTTCAACGCGGATCGGCTCGCCGACATCAAGGCGCGGCTGGACAAGCTGGCCACTGACGACTGCCCCTTCAAGCCCATGCCGGACGGCGCGAATGCGAAGGCGCAATGGGTCAAGCCCACGCTGGTGGCCGAAGTCTCTTTCGGCGAATGGACGCGCGAGGATCGCGTGCGCCATTCGGTGTTCCAGGGGCTGCGCGCCGACAAGCCCGCGCGCGGCATCGTGCGCGAACGGGCGGCGCCACCCGAGGCATCGGCTGCGACGCCCGCGAAGACGCACGGAGCGAAGAAACCCATGGCGCTGAAGATCTCCCACGCCGACCGCGTGATCGACGCGAAGAGCGGCATCACCAAGGGCGAACTCGCCGCCTACTACGACACGGTGGGCACGCTCATGCTGCCGCACCTGCGCGGGCGGCCGGTGTCGCTGGTGCGCGCGCCCGAGGGCGTGGGCGGCGAGCTGTTCTTCCAGAAGCACATCCAGAACCGCGAGATACCCGGCGTCAACCTGCTGGACCCCGCGCTCGATCCGGGCCACGAGCCGCTGCTGCAGATCGACAGCAAGACCGGGCTCATCGGCGCCGCGCAGATGAACGTCATCGAGCTGCACACCTGGAACGCCACCTCGCGCGCCATCGACCGGCCCGACCGCATGACCTTCGACCTCGACCCCGGCGAAGGCGTGGGCTGGCCGCAGATCCAGGAGGCGACGCTGCTGGTGCGCACGCTGCTCGACGAACTGGGCCTGCCGTCGTTCCTGAAGACCAGCGGCGGCAAGGGGATGCATGTGGTGGTGCCGATCCGTCGGCAGTACGGCTGGGACGAGGTCAAGGGGTTCTCGCAAGCCGTGGTGGTGCACCTGGCGAAGACGATTCCGGACCGCTTCGTCGCCAAGAGCGGGCCGCGCAACCGCGTGGGGAAGGTGTTCGTCGACTACCTGCGCAACGGCTTCGGCGCGACGACGGTCAGCGCATGGTCGGCGCGATCGCGGCCGGGGCTGGGCGTGTCGGTGCCGGTGGCGTGGGACGAGTTGCCCGCCCTGACCGGCGCCGCGCAATGGACCATCGCCAACGTGGCCGAGCGCTTCGCCACGGGCAACAAGCCGTGGGTGGCGCTGGAGCGCAGCCGCAAGGGCATAGCAGCGGCGATGAAGATGCTCGATTACAAGCCGCAGTAGTGCCCGGTTTTTCTCCCTCCCCCTCTGGGGGAGGGTTGGGGTGGGGGCACGACGGCCTTAAGAAAACGCAGCGCCTCATCGAAGGCCTGCCCCCATCCCAACCTTCCCCCAAAGGGGGAAGGAGCAAACCCGTCGCTACTGCAGCACTTCCTCCGTCGTCACATCGAAACGCTCCAGCGTGTTCGCGCCGAACACCATCGTGATCGGCACGTCCGCCGCGTCGCGCCCGCGCGCCATCACGATGCGGCCGATGCGCGGCGTGTTGTGGCGCGCATCGAAGGTGTGCCAGCGGTCGCCCAGGTACACCTCGAACCATGCGCTGAAGTCCATCGGATAGCGCACCGGTGGAATGCCGATGTCGCCCAGGTAGCCGGTCACGTAGCGAGCCGGGATGTTCATGCAGCGGCACAGCGTGATCGCCAGGTGCGCGAAGTCGCGGCACACGCCCGTGGCTTCGCGGAAGCCCTCGAGCGCGGTGCGTGTGGCGCGGGCGTTCTGGTAGTCGAAGCGCAGATGGCCGTGCACGAAGTTGCAGATCGCCTGCACGCGGCTCCAGCCCGGCGCCACGTTCGCGAAGTTGGCCCAGGCGAACTGCAGCAGTTCGCTGTCGACCTCGCAGTAGCGGCTGGGCAGCACGAAAGGCAATGTGCCCACCGGCAGGTCGGCCGCCGCGTGCTCGATGGCGCCCAGGTCGACCGGGTCGGATGCGCCGGTGTCGAACACGGTCGCCGTGTTGCGCAGCCGCACGCTGCTCACGCCGAGGGGCACGTGCACGCGCGCGCAATGGTTGTCGAAGCTGTCGCGGTAATGGTCGGTGACCAGCGGCGGGCTGATGGTGATGTGCTCGCTGCCCTGGATGTCGGTGGCGCGCGAAGGGTGCACCTGCAGCATGTAGATCAGCGCGGTGGGGGCGGTGACGCCCAGCTGGATGTCGTAGCCGATCCTGATCTGCATTTGGATTTCTTCCCTGGATGAACCAACCGGTGAGGCGACCGGCGCGCGTGAGACGCTGAGAACACGACAAGCACGATCGGTGCCGTCATCGGCTCATGCTATGCGACCCAGGTGTCGGAAGCCGCGCGCCACATCCCGCAAATCCTCGTAGGCCGCCGCGAGGCGCCATGGAAGGTGTAGTCGCGCTCCTACCCCCGGGGCGCGCGCCCTCCCACATGCGAGGGCGGGGCGCCACTACGGGTAACAGACGGTGCAAAACATAACCTTTCAGGTCTGTTCAGATCGATTCCTTGGAGGGAAATCATGGAGTTCGCAACCCTGTTCGATTCGCTCACCGGTGCGTGGGGCGACGAGATCCTGGTGTGGGCCGTTGCCGCAGTCGCCGGCTGCATCTGCCTGGTCGCCGTGGTGAACGTGCTCGACATGTTCCTCGACAGCAACGAAATGGGCTGAGAACTCCGGGGCCAGGCGCCTTTTCCTTCTTCTTCCGCTTTTCCATGAAAGATTCCAGGTCCCCGATGACGCCACAGAACAAAGCCGCCGCAGGTCGCCGCGCCAATGCCACCAAGACTGCCAAGTCCGGTGATGGTCGCAACACCAAGCAGTTGCAGCTCGATGGCTTCACCACCGAGCATCCCGCGCACCTGACCACCAATCAGGGGTTGCAGATCCCGGACAACCACAACTCGCTGAAGGCGGGCGTGCGGGGACCCACGCTGCTCGAAGACTTCATCCTGCGCGAGAAGATCACCCACTTCGACCACGAGCGCATTCCCGAGCGCGCGGTGCATGCGCGGGGCTCGGCGGCGCACGGCTATTTCCAGGTCTACAAGTCGATGTCGCAGTTCACCTCGGCCGACTTCCTGCAGGACCCGGACGTGAAGACGCCCGTTTTCGTGCGCTTCTCGACCGTGGCCGGCGAACGCGGATCGGCCGATACGGTGCGCGACGTGCGCGGCTTCGCGGTCAAGTTCTACACCCGCGAAGGCAACTACGACCTCGTGGGCAACAACATCCCGGTGTTCTTCATCCAGGATGCGATGAAGTTTCCCGACCTCGTCCACGCCGTCAAGCCCGAGCCGCACCACGCGATGCCGCAGGCCGCGAGCGCGCACGACACCTTCTGGGACTTCGCCTCGCTCATGCCCGAGACCACCCACATGCTGATGTGGGCGATGAGCGACCGGGCCATTCCGCGCAGCTACCGGATGATGGAAGGCTTCGGCGTTCACACCTTCCGCTTCGTCAACAGCCGCGGCGAAAGCCACTTCGTGAAGTTCCACTGGAAGCCCAAGCTGGGCATCCACGGCCTGGTGTGGGACGAGGCACAGAAGATCGCCGGCAAGGATGCGGACTTCCACCGCCGCGACCTCTGGGAAGCCATCGAGAACGGCGACTTCCCCGAATGGGAACTCGGCGTGCAGATCGTTCCTGCGGACAAGGAGCACTCGCTCGGCTTCGACCTGCTCGACCCCACCAAGCTGATTCCCGAAGAAATGGTGCCCGTGCAGAAGATCGGCAGGCTGGTGCTCGACCGCAACCCCGACAACTTCTTCGCCGAGACCGAGCAGGTGGCCTTCCACCCCGGCCATGTGGTGCCCGGCATCGACTTCAGCAACGACCCGCTGCTGCAGGGGCGCCTGTTCTCGTACACCGACACGCAGATCTCGCGCCTGGGCGGCGCGAACTTCCACGAGCTGCCGATCAACAAGGGCGTGTGCCCGTTCCATAACTTCCAGCGCGACGGCATGCACCGCCAGACCATCGCGCGCGGCCAGGTGGCCTACGAGCCCAACACGCTGGGCAGCGGCACCGAGTTCCGCGTCGATGGCGGCAGCAACGGCTTCCAGTCGTTCCCCGAAGCGATCGACGCGCCCAAGGTGCGCCGCCGCAGCCCCTCTTTCGACGACCACTTCACGCAGGCGCGCCTGTTCTTCAACAGCCAGAGCGTGGCCGAGAAGGAACACATCATCGCGGCCTTCCGCTTCGAGCTTTCGAAGCTGGAGGTGCCGGCGATCCGCCAGCGCATGGTCGACAACCTCGCGCACGTGGACGAGAAGCTCGCGCGCCGCGTGGCCGAGCCGCTGGGCATCGGCGAGCCCGATGCCAAGGCGGCCGCGGGCCGCGCGGGCTTTCGCGACCACCGCATCGCACTGCCCATCGACGAATCGCCCGCGCTCAGCATGGCCGACACCGGCGACGGCTCGATCCGCACCCGCAAGATCGCGATCCTGGTGGCGGATGGCGTCGATTCAGCTTCGCTCAAGCCGATCCGCGAAGCGCTCGAACAGGCGGGCGCGCAATGCAAGATCGTCGGTCCGCGGTTGGGCACGGTGGCCAGTGCATCGAAGCGGCAGATCGATGTCGACATGACGTTCGCGAACACGCCCTCGGTGATGTTCGATGCGGTGCTGGTGCCGGCAGGCGCCGACAGCGCGGCTGCGATGTCGGCCACCGGCGATGCGGTGCATTTCGTGCTGGAGGCGTACAAGCATTGCAAGTCGATCTGTACGGTGGGCGAGGGCGTGAAGCTGCTCTCGACGCTGGGCATCGGAGCGGACAGCGACGCGCCAGCGGGCGTCGTCGTGGCGGCCACGCCGGTCACCAACCTGGGCGACACCACGGCAGCCACGCAGATCGCGCAGGACTTCGTCGCGGCGATTGCGAAGCATCGGCATTGGGACCGGGCGAATATCGACGCCGTGCCCGCCTGAGGGTTCTAGAAGAGTGGCAGAGAAGCGGAGGCGGATGCGCTAACTGTTGATCGGGGCTAGCGTGACATTGCGCATGCCCCGAGGCATCCGGTCGCTTGGCATCGCCTGCCCAACGCCACCCGATATCCCTGGCCGCCACTGTGATCCCGCCCGCTTCGTGCAGCGTGGTTGGCATCGGGAACGGCTGGCCCTGCTCTCTGTAGGTTTGCTGCCACTGCTCATGGAACACCGCGTAGTGCGGGTGCTTCTTCGGCCATGAGGTGCGCGGTGAAGTCGACTTCCACTTCCCATTGCTTGGTGTTCTGGCGGGTTAATTTCCGCTTTTCACCCACGTCCAAACAATGCTCCGCTCCTTTTCTTCAGGTGCTTTGTCCCATGAAGTTGTCATTCTTGGCATGGGCTCGCCCAATTTCACAAACATTGGCGCGGTGCGTTGCAGTCCTTCGATATTCCAATATTTTGTGTCCGTTGAGCTTGCTTTCCAAAAGCCTGTTTGAGGACAGGGTTCGCCACTTTTTCTGGTAATTGGTGGTGGCGCTGGAGGCTTGGGCTCGAGGGATTTTTGGACGACGGTGTCTACGATAATTACCCGATGAAAGCTCTTCGGGTATCCATCATGAAGATTGGATGCATCCGTTCTTGACTCAAAGATGAATTTGATTTCTTTATTTCCATCTTTGGGCCGGAAGTGGTAAACATGATATTCAGATAGCGGCGCATGCTCCCGCTTTTCAAAAAAAGATTTTTCTAGTACCAGCCCCAATTCATTGGAAAAAAAGGCTTTCGTTAACCCCAGTTGATAAGGTCTCTGCTGCTCGGCAAAAAGATATTGGCCTTCATGCCATTCGGAGTTTGGTGATATCTTATAAAAACCTCCTACGCCTTCGAATTTTCTGGTGGAAAAACTGGCGTTGTTTATTGGCTTTTTTGGATTCTTTGGAGAAGAGTATTTCAACTCCCCGAGTATTGATGATTCTTTTTCGGCCGTACTTTTCTTTTCAATCACCTTGGAAATTGATTTAATAACTTCCGCCAACTCTTGGATTTGTCCTGGGGAATAATCATTGAGCTTGTCTTGGTCTTGAATTTGAAGCGCCTTCTGCTCATTCATTGGAATTTCCTTTTTTAGTTCCAGCCCTTTTGCCTGAGGCAGTGCTGCCAAAATTACGCAAGCAAATATTCCGAGCGATATTTTCACGTTCATTTTGATATTGCTTTCATTTTTTCAATTCATTGCGATACCATGCGCCGCCCGCCGGGTCTGCAGAATTTAATGAAAAATCTTCAGTCTCATGTTTTTCAATTCCTTCAATTATCTTTTCCCATAAATATTTATTTGCTACAAGACTCGCCTCGTGATACCCCGCCTCCTTAAAACGATGGTGCCACATGTAGGGGTTTATCGCGTGCACCCAAGGCGCTCCACTTTGATTTACGAACCCGGAGCCACTCGGCGTTGGTATGCCAGCAGCATCCAGAATGTCTCTCGCCGTTTCTGCGCATGTATCGTTCACATAAGCGGTGTATTTTTCTTCGCCTTTTTTTATTTTCTCTCGGATTCTGCCTGTTTCTTTCATCAATCTTTTATATTGATCTTTTGTCAGACTTATTTTAAATAGCTTTGTGGCTTCCGAAATTTCATAATCCGGCGTCCCCGGCCTGCTGTTGGCATAGCCATCTTTAAGAACCGCCCCCTGGTTCCACACATTGGGCTCCCCAGGAGTTCGACTTCCCCTGTTGGCCCAACCAATTTTTCCGGCGCCGGCAGGCCCAAAGCTGAAAAATTTGACAACCACGCCATACGAAACAACATAAAAAAATGCGTGCCCATAGTCCTTGTCCAGATGATGCACCCAGTGTTTTTCGCCGACGCCGGCCATTTTCATTATTTTGTAGTCCAGTGTATTGATGGTGCTCAAGGTAAACGCCTCGGTTTGGTTGACTTCAAATCCCACAACCACATAGGGCGGCCCTATACTGACAATCGCACGGTCGGTACGCTCCATGGGAGATGTTGCAGACCGGCCTATTTGAGCCCATTTTTTCCCGGCTGAATTTCCATCAGCTCGCGATGAAGGTGGAATTGAGCTCATTATTCTTCCAGTTGAACTTCAATCGTCAATGATTCCGGGTCATTCCCCCGAATCACATGTGTGCGCCCTGCCGCATCGGTAACGCCTTCTTCAAAAATACCGCTTGCATGCATCACGCGGTATTTGACGTTTGCAAGCAGTTGGCCGGTTTCGCTGTCTTTCAGAATGAAGGCTTCGTCTTGCAGGCCCACGCCAACGGGTGTCATGGGGGGAATTTGAACCGGAACGCTTTGTGGCCCGGCAATTTGAAAACTTGCCGTGTGAGCGGTAAGCCGACCGGCGGTTCGGTGGACAATTCCCTCGGTGTTCCAGGTGGTTTTGCTTCCGCCCCCGTTGAGAGAAATTTCTTCTTTGGCGGTAATCTCTATTCGATTGGCCGTAAGGGTGATGTCCAGTTTTGCAATCAAATTGATGCTGGTTTGCAGGGCTTTTAATTCAATGTCCGCTGCATAGGATATGAGTTTCATGCCTTGTTGGTATGCAAAAAGCTTGATTGCCTTTTTGGCGCTGGCAAGCAGGCTGGCGCTGGAGCCCAGGCTGATATGCCCGCCGCTGGTCAGTGCCACATGCTCCCCGGCAGCAATGTGCGCGGTCCTGGCGGTGGTCGCCTCAATTCCGGCCGGCGAGGCAAGAACAAGGTGCGGCTCAATCAGTTCGGGGAAGGCCCCATCGGCTGACTGACCGGCAGGACCTTTTCCTTTGACTGCATCGGTTTGCGCTTTGAGTGCCTGCGCCACCCCGAGCTGGTCCTGGTCGTCCTGCGCTGTGGCCTGAATTGCGGCATTCGCCAGGGCGTCGTGTTGCGCTTGCGCAATGGCCAAGCGTGTGGAGGTTTCCTCCATGTCCGTGATGTGGGCCTGGGCGTTGGGGCGCGCCTCGGTGGTGAGCAGCATTCCTTGCCTGGCCCGGATGACTGCGTGCCCGTCGGTACGCAGTTCGGCGCCCTGGCCCCGTTCGTCCTTGCGCCCCGCGTTGTCCTCGATGCGCGTGATGTGCCCCAGGCTCAGCTGGCTGTGCTGGTGATCGCTCTTGATCTGGACCTGGATCTTCCCCTTCGTGTCGTCCATCGCGATGTGGTTGCTGCGCCCCGCCGAGCTGTTGCCCCCGTCGTCGGTCAGCTCCCGGCTCCTGTAGCCCGACAGCGCACTGTGGGCAACGCCCACGGCGGCTCGTTCGCCTGGTTGTACGCCCGACCCGTGCAGATCGGCAGGTCCGGGTCCCCGCCGACAAAGTCGACGATGACCTCCTGGCCGATGCGCGGGACTTGGATGCTGCCCTGCTGGTTGCCCGCCCCGTGCAGGTTCACGCGTATCCAGCAGGAGCTGTGCTGGTCCTCGCCCCCGATGCGGTCCCAGGGAAACTGCACCTTGATGCGGCCCCATTTGTCGGTCCAGATGTTCTGGCCAGGAGGGCCCACCACCCGCGCGGTCTGGGGGCCGTGCGTGAGCGGCTTGGGTCGCGTGGGCACGGGGCGCAACGGCTCGGCCATCGGGTGCGCGGTGAAGTCGACTTCCACTTTCCATTGCTGCTTGCGACCGGGAGCCGCATCGCCGATCTGGCTGTCCTGGGCAACGTCTTCGATCAGGAAGCGGGTGTCCAGGATCAGGTATTCGGCGTTGGCTTTCTGGCGCGGATGCTTCTGCAGCTCGAAGCTGCAGCCGGGCACCATGCCGCGCAAATTGCCGCTGGCCCGTGCCCGGGCGCCATGGGTGCGCAGCGCCTCCATGCGCAAGAGCGCCAACCGGTGGCCTTCGCCATGGGGATCGTTCGCCTCGGCACTGCCGGCCCTGGGTTGTGCATAGTGGCTGCCGGCCGCGCTGCCTTCATGCCACTGGTAAACCTCACCGTCGGCTTGTCCGGTGGCGCGCGGGTCTTTGCGGCTCTGGCCCAGGTCGGCCCTGGGGCGCATGTAGTCGTACTCGCGGCTGGCGTACCTGCCGCTGGTCAGGTGGTGGTGCGGAACGAAGCTGCTGACGTATTCGGCATCGACCTTCCAGCCCGGCGCGTGGTACTCGACCTGCTGGTATGCGGTGCTGTCGTTCGTTTGGTACGCGCCCATGTTGTCGATGAGCACGAGGCGGTGCTTGCCCTCGCTGTGCAGGAAGAAGTAGCTGATTCCCCAGGATTGCGTCAGGCGCTCGAAGAATTCAAAGTCGCTCTCGTTGAACTGGACCTGGTAATCCCGCGTCGGGTAGGTCTCGATCAGGCGCTTGTCCACGGGAAAGTCGTAGCCGGCAAGAAGCTCGTCCAGGATCTGGACCACAGTCTTGTTCTGATAGATCCTGCAGTCGGTGGTGAGGGTGGCCAGGTGCAGCCAGGGGCGCAGCGTGAGCTTGTATTGCACATGGCGCCCCTCTTCGCCCCAGACTTCCGCGTCGGTGATCAGCGCGTTGATCTGGCGCACGCCTGCGCCGATGTGGTCGAGGGCTTGTCCGGCAACGCCGGGAATGAACTGACCCGCACCGTCGAGTTGGATCAAGCAGGTGATCTCGCGGCCGATGAAGCTGTCGAGATCGAAGTCCATCGCTCCGCTGGCGCCAAGGTTCAGGGCATCGGGCGTCTTCAAGAGCAGCTCGTACGCGAACAGGCTGTTGAGCCCTTCGTTTCCTGACAGCCGGACCGCTTCCAGCGTCGGCTGTCCGAGCAGGACAGGAATTGCAGGAGACTGAATCGAGAGCGTGCGCTGCATCGCGATCTTTCATGACGGAAAAGAGATCGCGCAGTTTGCGAGCGCTCATCCGCTCACATTGCGAACAATCGTCACCCATCCATGAAACCAGCACCTGCCTCCAGATTCGCCGCGCAATGTGTGACGGACTCGGCAAGTACCTGAAAACAGATACCCATTGGCCCGTAGTCCTTTTGCGCTAGACCGTATTGCGAATAGCCGCGGAGGGTACCCCCTCCTAGACTTTCCCCACGAGGCCTGAACGGCGCGCACTTCCGCGGCGTCGAGCATCTGTTACTGCAACCCAGCAGCAGGTGCACCGGCCGCGTGCGGGGGTCCAATGGCGTGGTTTTCAAGATGGGGATGGGAGCGCCCTGCACGTTGTCGTGCGGGAATCGCAGGCGCGCTCGGTCTGGCCGGCATTCTTCTGCTGGGCTTCGGCCCCCCGGTCTCGGCGCAGCCGAATGCCGAAGCCGCGGCCAGCAAGGCCGAGCAGGCGCGGCTGGCCGACACCGACACCTTGCTGGCATTGACCAGCGAAGGCGCCGTGCTCTACGGGCAGGACGCGGTCAAGCTCTCGGGCTACCAGTACTGCAGCCAGGCCGTCGCGCTGGCGGAGGCCGGCGAATTCCGCCAGAGCATCCGCGCCGCGAGCAAGGCGCTGCATCTGGCCAACGCCACGCGCGATCCGAACCTCATGGCGATGGCCAATCGCGACCTGGCGATCGTCTACAGCTACTCGGGCCAGCTCGACAAGGCCGAGGAGTTCGCACGCGAAGCACTCAAGCATCCGGCGCGCGACCCCAAGCTGGTCGTTGGCCCGGCGCAGAAGGTGATCGGCGACGTGCGCACGCGCCGCGGCGATTTTGCCGGCGCCGTGCTCAGCTACGACGAAGCGCTGGCCAACAGCTCGCCGCGCTATGCGCCGCTGGTGCAGGCCTCGCTGGTCAACGCACTCATCGAGTCGGGTGACCCCGTGCGAGCGCGCGAAGTGCTCGGCACCATGCCGCCGCCCAAGGACGCACCGCTCACCGCACAGCTCGACCGCACCCGCGCCCGCCTCTTGCTGGCCGAGAACAAGCCGGCCGAGGCGCGCGACATGTACCGCGCGCTCACCGCGCGGCAGGTCGGCGCGGACACCGAGTACTACCGCCTCTGGGCCTGGGACGGCGTGGCGCGCAGCGAGATCGCGCTGGGCCAGAAGCAGGCCGCGGCCGAAGCCGTGGGCCAGGCGCTCGGCGGCGTGGACAAGGTGCGCGCCAAATTCCGCAGCGAAGAATTCAAGATGGGCCTTTTCTCCGATCTGCAGTCGGTGTTCGAGCGCGGCGTGTCGGTCTACAGCGATGCAGGCGATGCGCGCGCCGCCTTCGAGGTCAGCGAGCACAGCCGCTCGCGCGCGCTGCTCGATGCGGTGCGTGGCCGCGCGAAGGTCAGCGAGCAGGCCACCAGCACCGTCGACCTCGCCACGCTGCAGCGCACGCTGGCCGCCGACGAGCGCGTGGTGCAGTTCCATTCGCTGCCCGACCGCCTTGTGGTGTGGGTCGTGAGCCCGAGCGCGATTCAAGAGAAGACGGTGGCCGTGAAGCGCGAGGAACTCAACGAGCTGGTCGAGACCTTCCGCAACTCCATCGTGCGCGGACGCCGCACCGCCATCACCAATGCCGACAAGCTCGGCGCCGCGCTGCTCGGCCCGCTCGGCCTCGCACCGGGGCAGCGGCTCATCATCGTGCCGCACGGTCCGCTGCACTACCTGCCGTTCCAGGCGCTGCGGCTGGATGGCCGCTACATCATCGAGACGCACCCGGTGTCGGTGGCGCCGTCGATGAGCATCGCGGTGCAGCTCGCGCAGCGCACGCCGCGCGTGAACGCATCGCTGGTGGCCTTCGGCAATCCGCGCATCGAGGACAAGTACGACCTGCCCGGTGCCGAGACCGAGGTGAAGCAGCTCGCGCAGCTCTTCCCGCGCAACACCGTGTTCATGGGCGCGGCCGCCACCAAGACGCAGTTCCGCGACGTGGCCGCGCGCTCGCCGCTGATGCATGTGGCGGCGCACGCCGAGGCCGATGCGGTCGATCCGCTGTACTCGCGCATCCTCTTGGCCAACGAAGGCGGCAAGCAGAACTTCCTGGAGGCGCACGAGATCCTCGAGCTGCCGATGGACGGCACCGCGCTGGTCACGCTCTCGGCCTGCGAATCGGGGCTCGGGCGCATCGCGCAGGGCGACGAGGTGCTGGGCTTCACGCGCTCGTTCCTCTCGGCCGGAAGCTCCAGCCTGATCGCCTCGCTGTGGCCGGTGTCGGACGACGCGACCGCGGTGCTCATGGGCACGCTCTACGGCGAACTCTCCAAGGGCCGCGACCTGCAGAAGGCCATGCAGGCCGGACAACTCGCCGTGCTGAAGGACCCCAAGATGTCTCATCCCTTCTTCTGGGCGCCGTTCAACCTGATCGGCAACTGGCGCCTGACGGTGGGGAGCTGAACCATGCGCAATGCCATGAACAGCAGCAACCGCTCCACCGCCCTCGCTCCGCGCAGCGCACTGCGCCCCATCGCCTGGGCCGCCGGCGCCCTGGTGTCTGCCGTCCTCTTCATGGCGGCGGACCGCGCGCATGCCGAGGAACAAGCGCAGGCCGAACAACAAGCCGCGCCGGCCAACGATGCTGGCGACGCCACCGAACTGCTCCCCACCAAGGACCCGTGCGGCACCTGCGACCGCCCGCTCGCGCAAGCGACCGGCACCGTCGCACCGCAGAGCCTGCCCGCACCGCCGCGCCCCGCCGGCACGACGTTCAAGCTCAACGACCTGCGCCTGAACGGCGTGAAGGCGCTGACCAACGCAGAGCTGCAGTCGATCACCGCGCCCTACATCGGCCGCGACGTCACGCTGGGCGATCTCGAAGGGCTCGCGCAGGCGATCACCGCGCGCTACAAGGAGCGCGGCTACTTCCTCGCGCAGGCCATCGTGCCGGTGCAGACGGTGCGTGACGGCATCGTCGAGATCAGCGTGATCGAAGGGCGCCTGGGCAAGGTCGACGTGGTCGTCGCGCCCGATGCGCCGCTCAGCGAGGCGCGCGTGCGCGGCTTCCTCGCGCCGCTGCAGCCGGGCGAAGCGGTCAGCGCGCAGAGCTACGAGCGCGCGATGCTGCTCCTGTCCGACCAGCCCGGCGTCAAGGTGTCGTCGGGTCTGCAGGAAGGCGCGTCGCCCGGCACCACCGACCTCTCGGTCGAAGTGGCCGCCGCGCCGCGCTGGGCCTTCACGGCCGAAGCCGACAACCACGGCACCAAGGAATCGGGGCGCTACCGCGTCGGCGGCACCGCGCGCTGGTTGAGCCCCTTCGGCATCGGCGACAACCTCGACATGCGCGTGATGGTGTCCGACAGCAACGACCTGCAGTTCGGCCGCATCGCGTACGAGGCGCCCATCGGCACCAGCGGGCTGCGTGCGGGCGTGGGCCTGGCGCGGGTGAATTACGAGCTCGGCGGCCAGTTCGCCGACTACGAGGCACGCGGCCGCGCCAACGTGCTGGACTTCTCGCTCAACTACCCGCTGATCCGCCAGCGCCAGCAGAACCTGTTCCTGCGCCTGGGCGCCGACATCAAGGACCTGACCGACGAGGTCGGCATCGCCAACACCACTTCGCGCAAGCGCGTGCACGGCCTCAGCATGGGCTGGACCTGGGAGCGCCGAGACGAAGTGCTCGGCGGCGGCTACTGGGCGAGCACCGGCACGCTCTACCACGGCAACCTGTCGATCCGCGATCCGGAAAGCCGGCTGGCCGACCAGAGCCTCGGCGGCCACAACACCGAAGGCGGCTTCACCAAGATGACCTTCCAGCTCTCGCGGCTGCAGGCCATCGTGCCGCGGCACTCGCTGTACCTCTCGGTCGGCGGCCAGTGGGCGAGCAAGAACCTCGACGGCTCCGAAAAGCTCGCGCTCGGCGGCGCGCGCGCGGTGCGCGCGTACCCCTCGGGCGAACTGCTGGTGGACCAGGGCGTGATCGGCACTGCCGAGTGGCGCTGGTCGTTCAACGAAGAGCTCACGCCCTTCCTGTTCTACGACGCCGCACGCGGAAAGATCGTGCGCAACCCCACGGTCTTCGACGGCGCCAACAGCCACAGCCTGCGCGGCTACGGCGTGGGCGTGAGCTGGTCGCGGCCGGGCAATTTCTCGATCAACGCCACGCTCGCCTGGCGCGCCGGCACGCCGCCGGCGCAGACCGACGGCGGTGGGCGCAATCCGCGCCTCTACGTCCAGCTCATCAAGGCGTTCTGACCATGAAGCAACGCAGCAATCCTTCCCGCCAACGGCCCCGCCACCATCGCGGCCTGCAACTGCGGCCGCTGGCAATCTCGCTCCTGTGCGCCGGCCTTTCGCCGGCCATCGCGCAGGTGCTGCCCACGGGCTTTCTTCCCATCGCCGGCGGCGTCACGATGAGCCAGAACGGCGCCGTGATGAACATCAACCAGCCGTTCGCGCGCGGCATCGCCAGTTGGCAGACCTTCTCGATCGGCGTGGGCGGCACCGTCAACATCGTGCAGCAGAGCGCCAGCAGCGTGCTGCTCAATCGCGTCACCGGCAACGAGCTCTCGACCATCGCGGGCACGCTCAACGCCAACGGGCGCGTCATATTGGTCAATCCCAACGGCGTGATGTTCAGCCAGGGCGCGACGGTGAACGTGGGCGGCCTCATCGCCTCCACGCTGGCGCTGACGACCTCCAACGAGAGCTTCATGGATGGCGCCACCAAGCTCACCTTCGAGCGCGCCGATCTCAACTCGGCCGAGGTGCGCAACCTCGGCAGCATCACCGCCACTGGCGGTGGACCCGTGGTGCTCATGGGCGCGGCGGTCGGCAACGGCAGCACCGGCACCATCACCGCCGACAACGGCACGGTCGCGCTGGCCTCGGGCCGCAGGATCACGCTCGATCTCGTGGGCGACGGGCTCACCAACCTCGTGATCGCGCCCGACGCCATGGCCACCCATGCGGCCGTCAGCAACAGCGGCACGATCCAGGCCGATGGGGGACGCGTGGCGCTCGTCGGCAGTTCGGTCACCGCGGGCGAGCTGGTGGTCAACCAGACCGGCACGGTGCGCGCGCGCAGCATCGGCACGCGCAACGGCGAGATCATCCTGGGCGGCGGGCGGGACAACCAGGTCGCGATGACCGGCGGCACGCTCGACGCCACCGGCGACACGGCCAACGAGCGCGGCGGCAGCATCCGCATCGCGGCGGGGCAGGTGCAGCTGCAGGCCAACGACAAAGGCCAGCAGGCGGTGGTCGATGCCAGCGGGCTGGCCGGCGGCGGCACGGTCGCTGTGCGCGGTTACGACGTGGCCCTGTCGTCGGGCTCGGTGCTGCGCGCCAATGCCACCGGCCAGGGCGCGGGCGGCACCATCGACGTGGGCACGGCAACGGGCCAGGTCCTGGTGGACGGGCTCACCGCGCCCGAGCGCGAATCGCATGCGCAGGTGTTCGGCGAACTGAGCGCGCGGGGCGCCGGCACCGGCGCGGGCGGTGCGATCACGACCTCGGGCGATTTCCTGCGCATCAACCCGGCGAAGGTGGATGCCGGCGGCGGCACGCAAGGCGGCGCCAACGGAAAGTGGACAGTGACCGCCGCATCCGACCTCAACGTCGTTTCGGCCGCCGACATTCCGGCCTACGACAGCACCTACCCGCCGTTGTCGATCACCAACGTGAGCGCGGAAGGCATCGGCGGCGCGCTCGGCCGCGGCACCGATGTGACGCTCTCCAGCAGCAGCATCGGCGACAACGCGGGCGTGCGCTTCGCCGCGGATGCCAAGGTCATCAAGTCCGAAGGCGGCACCGCCACGCTCAGGGTCGATTCGGCTGGCAGCATCGTGATGGCCACGGGCTCGGCCATCGATGCCCGCACCGGCGCGCTGCACGTCGACTTCAACGCCGACTCGACCGGCCGCGTCGCGCAGAACGCGGCAGTGATCAACTCCGGCTCGGGGCCGGTCACCGAACTCGACTACGCAGGCTCGATTCGCCTGAGCGGTGCCACCATCAACGCCAACGGCGGCTCGGTGCGCTTCTTCGGCCAGAGCGACGCGGCCAACGGCCGCGCCATCGGCGGGTCGGCCTCGCACACCGACGAGCCCGCCGATTCGTGGCGCGACGGCGTCTACCTGAACGCAAGCTCCGTCACCACGAGCGGCAGCGGCCAGATCTCGATGCGCGGCCAGGGCCGCAGCTGGGTCTCCGACCCATCGGGCACCGGCGGCTTCTATGTGGGAAGCGGCGGCGTGGTCGTGACGACCGACAGCGCCGTGCAGGCCGGCACCGGCGGTGTCACGCTCGACGGCGTGGCAGGGTTCGGCGCGAGCGGCGTGGCGGTGCAGGACGGCGCCAAGGTCGTCGCCACCGGCGACATCGCGATCACCGGGCGCGGCGCCGCATGGAACGACACCATGCCCGCCGCCGGCGCGGGTTCGAGCACCGCGGTGCTCATCGACGCCGCCTCGGTCGCGAGCGATCGCAACGTGCGCATCGACGGCACCGGCGCCGACCTCGAAGGGTTTCGCACCAGCAAGGTGTTTGCGGCACAGAACGACTTTGCCGGCAGCAGCCAGGGTGTCTCGATCTACGGCAGCGTCACGGCGGGCGCGGGCCAGCGCATCGACGTGAACGGACGCGCCGGCAACCAGAGCTTCACCTCGACGCTCGACGACGGCGGCAACATCGTGGTGACCCCGTTCGGCCAGGTCTACGGCGTCGTCGTGCGGGCCAACGAAGCGCAGCCGAACCCGCTGCGCACTTCGGGTGGCACCATCGCCATCGACGGGCAGGGCACCGACGTGTCGCTGCGCATGGAGACCTTCGGCTCGGGCTCATTCGCGCTCGCCGCAGCACCGGAACCCGGTGCGCTCGCGGCCGCACCCCAGCCTGCGCTGCTGTCGGTCATGAGCGAGACCGGCAAGGGCGGCAACATCTCGGTGCGGGGCCGCAACGTCGTGATCGACGGTGCGACGCAGTTCGATGCCCCGCCACTCATCGGACGCCTGGACGCGAGCGGCGCCACCGGGGGCGGCAGCATCGACATCGCCGCCACCGGCGTGATCGCCGTGGGCGCCAACGCGAGCCTGGAGGCCAACGCCACCGGCTCGGGCAACGGCGGCAGCGTGAAGGTGGTCGCGGGCGACAGCCTGCGCGCCTACGGCAGCCTCTCGGCGCGCGGCGGCGCAACGGGCGGCAACGGCGGCTTCATCGAGACCTCGGCCGCGCAGTTCGACCTGGCCGGCGTTCGCGCCGACGCCTCGGCGCCGGTGGGCAGCGCGGGCTCGTGGCTGATCGATCCGTTCGACGTCGACATCGTGAGCGGTGTCGCCGCAGGCTCCCTGACCGGCAACCCGTTCGATCCGATCGCCACCTCGACCATCCAGGACGGCGACATCAATGCCGCGCTCAATGTGGGCACCAGCGTGACGATCGGCACCGGCAGCACCGGCTCGCCTTTGCTCGGCGACATCCACATGTCGAACGCGAAGGGCGCGGTCAACATCAACTACAGCACCAACAAGGGTCCGGTGACCTTCCAGCTCGATGCCAACCGCAGCGTGCGCGGCGACGCGGGCACGGTGATCCAGTCCACCGGGGGCGGTGCGCTGAACGTGGTGTTCAACGCCGACGTCAACAACGGCGGCACGGCCACCGGGGGCGGGCAGATCAGCTACAGCGGCGACATCTACACCAACGGCGGCAACGTCGTGATGAACGGCAGCTGGGCCAACCCCAGCAACCAGGGCGTGAGCGTGCACCTGGACGGCAACGAGATCGACACCCGCGTGGGCCGCAGCGACGCGGGGGCGGGCGGCTCGGTCACGATCGTCGGCAAGAGCATCGGGCTGGGCGGCATCGGCGACGCCGCCGTCGCCATCGACGGCCTGCACATCTCGACCTCGACCGGCAACGTGAACATCACCGGAACAGCCGAAGGCGCATCGGGCGTGCGCCTGGGCTCGCGCTTCGTCGCGACCGGCATCCCGAACCGGCAGACCGAGATCACGAGCACCACGGGCAACATCACCGTGCTGGGCGTGGGCAACAGCGTCACCAGCGCCGGCACGTCGCCGGGCCACGGCGTGATCATCGACCAGTCGGCGCTGCGCTCGATCGACGGCGACATCACGGTGCGCGGCCTGCGCCAGGCCGGCGGCCCCATCGTCGGGGACGGCGTGCGATTGACCACCGGCGCGCAGGTCGTGACCAGCGGCACCGGCGACATCGAGCTGAGCGGCCAGTCCGTGGGCAACGGCGTCGGCGTGCGGGTCGGCCCGCAGGCGGCGCTGGGCGGCGCGTTCCCGCCCGTCCTTGCGGACGTCATCGTGTCCGCCGGCGGCAACACGGTGCTTCGGGCCGGCAACGACGGCAGCACCGATGCGCTGGTGATCGACGGCAAGGTCAGCGCCGCCAACGTGATCAACCTGCGGCCGGGCGGCGTCGATGCCGCGGGCAACGGCGTGGACCAGACGGCCACGCCGATCACCCTCGGCGGCACGGCCGCCACCGGCTTCGCGGTCTCGGCCGCCGAGTTCGGGCGCCTCACGGCGGCCACCATCGTGGCGGGGAGCAACGCGCATGCCGCGAACATCGATGTCGTGGGGCCGTTGACCCTGCCATCCGCACTCACCCTGCAGAACGGTGGCGGCGGCAACATCCAGCTCGGCGGCGCGATCACGGCGACGCGGCTCGGGCTGCTCAGCGCCGGCAACATCACGCAGGCCGCGGGTGCGCCCATCACCGCCGGCACGCTGATGGCCCGCTCCACCGGCGGCAGCGTGCTGCTCGACACGGCACCGAACAACGTCAGCGCCGCCACGGTGGGCGGCGGCGCGGCCGGCGCCTTCCGTTATGTCGACGTCGACACCGTGCAGCTCGGGTCGGTGTCGGTCACGGGCTTCGACGCCGCGAGCAATGCGCCGCAGGTCCAGTCGGCCACCTCGATGGCGGCCGACACCGTGTTCGTGCGCACGCTGTCCGGCGACCTGCTGCTGGGCACCAACGTCAGCAGCACGAGGGGCACCGATCTCGTGGCCGCCTCGCGCTTCCAGAACCTCGGCGCCTACACGATCACCGGCGCGCCGTGGCGCGTGTGGGCCGACACCTGGGTCGGCGAAACGCGCGGCGGCCTCTTCGGCTCGGGCCCGCTGCCCAACCTGTACCACTGCGCGTACCTGGGGTTGTGCACCGTCACCGTGTCGCCGGGCGACAACCACTTCATCTACGCGCAGCAACCCGTGGCCACGGTGGTGATCGGCAATGCGACCCGTCCCGAGGGCCAGGCCAATCCGCCCTTCCCGTACAGCGTCGGCGGCCTGATCCTGGGCGACACGGCCTCGAGCTTCAGCGGTGTGCCCGGCACGTCGGCGACGCCGGCCAGCGAGCCGGGCATCTATGCGATCAATGGCAGCTTCGCCTCCGCCGCGGGCTATGCCGTGAACGTGCGGCCGGGCGAGCTGACGGTGACGGAGGCGCCGCCGCCTTCAGTCGTGTTCCGGTTGCCCGATTTCCCCAAGCCCGACGTGGTGCGCGAAATACCTTCCACCTGGCTCTATGACCGCAACGTCGGCCCACCGCCGATCTGCTTTGCGACCGGTGCGCTCGAAGGCGACCGCGTGTCGCAGAGCGGCGATGTGCTGGCGCGCGAATGGTCGCGGGTGCGGTCGCGGCCCAATCTTTCGAGTTGCGTGGACACCGAGAAGCGCAACGGCTGCGCCGATTTCTGACGGCGGAGTTCGGCTCCGCTCAGGCGCTGCGCGCGGCAAGCAGTTGCAGGTAGCGCTGCTGCGCGCCGGCCTCGACCGCGCGCCGCTCTTCGAGCAGCAGCAGGCAGCGCAGTGCGAGGTCGAAGGAGCCGTGGCAGTGGTGTGCCAGCAAGGCCAGATGCCGCAGCTGCTCGTCGTCCATCGCCTCGGGGCGGCGGATGTCGCGCATGTAGACCAGGTCGGCCTCCAGCAATTGGCGCAGCGGCCGGCGCGGGTCGCCATCCACCACGCACGGCGCGATCGGCCATTGCTTCACCGCGGCGAAGCAATGCGGCACGAAGCCGTGGGCGCGCAGCTCCTGGTCGATCTCGCCCTGCGTCGGCTGGTCCTTGTAGAGCGTGACGAAGGACACCTCGGTCTGCACCATCACGGCCTGCGCCAGCCTGGCGCGGCCCGCGCGGAACACCGCGAGTTCGCTGCCCTGCACATCGATCTTCAGGAAATCGAGGTGCGCGATCTCCGCGATGTCGTCGAGCCGCCGCGTCTGCACCGCGATCCGTTCGCGAACCTCGGCCAGCGGCTGCAGGGCCTCGAAGAGCGCGAGCGATTGCGCATCGGGCGCGAGCAGGCTGGTCATGCCCGGCGCGGCGCAGACATGCAGCGTGTGCATGCCGCCGTCGCCGAGCGCCCACGGCAGGTAGCGCTCGAGCGGGCCCTGGGCCTGCGTCAATTCATGCAGCGCCGGAAGCTGCGGCTCGAAGCCCGTCACCCGGCACAGCCCGGCTTGCAACATCGCGAGATAGGGCGGGTCGCCGTCGATCGGATTGGCCCCGACATCGACCACCTCGGTCAGCCGCTGCGGCGCGAGGATGTCCCGCAGGTCCGCGTCGGTGTGCGCGGTCTGCGTCACCGTGTTCACCGGCCTTCGCGCACGGCCAGCGCACGGCCGAAGTGGCCTGTGTAGGTGCGCGTGCCCTGGTGCGACAGGTTGGAGCGGGCATCGATGAAGACCTGGCCGCCGATCGATTGCCAGCGGCGGCAGAACGCGAAGTCTTCCGCCAGGTAGGCGCCGTTGTCGGGCTCGGCGAGCACGTCGAAGAAGCGGTAGTGCGGCAGGTCGCGCGTCGCGGGATCGGCGGCGCGCTCGGGTGTGTAGCGCAGCTGCGGATAGGCGGCAGCGAGGCGCTCGAACACGCTGCGCGCGATCAGCATGAAGCCCGTGGGCGCATCCAGCACCTCGGTGAATCCCTCGGCGTCCACCGAGAGGCGGGTGTCGAACGCATTGGCCGGAAAGCTGGCATGCAGCGCCTCGAAATCCTCGCGCGTGGCGCCGGCCGGCAGCGGCTCGCGAAGTCCGCCAGCGGGCCAGCCGTCGGTCTTGTGCGGGTAGATGCCCGCCACCACGTCGCGCCCCGCGCACAGAAGCCGCAGGGCCGCTTCGGGTTCGAAGCCGATGTCGGCATCGATCCAGAACAGATGCGTCCAGCGGGTGTCGGCCATGAACTCCGCGACGAGGCGGTTGCGTGCGCGCGTGATGAGGCTGTCGCCGTCGAGAAAGCGTGTCTGCATCGGGAACCGGTGTTCCCACGCCAGGTTGACCAGGCCCAGAAGGCTGCGCACATAGAGGCTGGTCATCGTGCCGCCGTAGCTCGGGGTCGCGACGAAAGGGCGGATGTCTTTGAGGGCAGAGAGGTCGGGCATGGCGAGGTGTCCTCGGGGCGATCTGCACGCATCGTGCGGGCGGCTGCGGGGCCACCATAGCACCCGCGCCGCGCGCACGCTCTCCCGGATTGCCCTCGGCCCCGCCCGCTTCAGACGCCGCGCGCGCGGCGGTTGGACATGACCACGTTGTCCTTCGCGATGGCCTGGCCTTCCTTCATCGCAGTGATCCACGCGGCGGTCGAGGTCACGGCCGCGAAGTTGCTGTGGAACACGACGCTGAAGACGCGGTGGATCTCTTCCGCCGTGACCTTGCCTGCGGCGTTTTCATACGGCAGTGCGCCACTCGCGTCGGCGAGGAACTCCACGTTCAGGCCGCGGTGCATCGCCTCGAACACCGTCGATGCATCGCAGTTCTGCGTCATGTAGCCGGCCACGCTCAGCGTGTCGATTTCGTGGCGAGCAAGCCAGTCGGCGAAGTCGGTGCCGGTGAACACGCTCGGGAAGGTCTTGGTGACGAGGTGGTCGCGCGGACGGTTCGCAACCTCGGGGTGCAGCTGGCCGTTGTGGGTGTCGGCCTGGAACACCGGGGCGCCCTTGGGGGCGTGATGGCGGACCACGACGACCGGGGTGCCGGCGGCGTGTGCGGCGTCCATGGCCTTGGTCACGTTGGGCAGCGTGTCCAGGATGGGCGGGTACTCGATAGGCAATCCGCCGCCTTCGAAGTATTCGTTCTGCACGTCGATCACGACGAGGGCGCGGCGGGGTGTGGGGGTGCTGCTCATGGTCTGGCTCCTTCTCTTTGCTTGTGCGGTTGGTATGGACTCGATTCTTCGCCTTTCGCCATCGCTCCGAAAGTGGCCCGATAGCCAATCATCGATAAGATCGGGCCATGGTCCGCACAACCACCATGACCACCGAAACCATCGCCGTCGTCGCCTTCGACGGCATCAGCCCCTTTCACCTGTCCGTGCCCTGCATGGTGTTCGGCGAAGACCGCACCGAGACGGGCGCGCCGCGCTTTCGAATGCGCGTGTGCGCGCCGGAGCCGGGGCCGCTGCGGACCAACGCGGGCTTCGATCTCGTGGTGCCGCACGGGCTGGAGGCGATCCGCCGGGCGCAAATCGTGGTGGTGCCCTCGTGGCGCGACGACGGACGGCCCGCGCCGCCTGCGTTGCTCCGCGCGTTGCAGGCCGCGCACCGGCGCGGCGCCACGGTGGTGGGCCTCTGCCTCGGTGCCTTCGTGCTGGCCGAGGCGGGCCTGCTCGATGGCCGGCCCGCCACCACGCACTGGAACCTCGCAGCGACGTTCGCCAAGCAATACCCGAAGGTGAGCCTGCAGCCCGAGGTGCTGTACGTCGACGATGGCGACGTGCTCACCTCCGCCGGCACCGCCGCGGGCATCGACTGCTGCCTTCACCTCCTGCGCGTGCGCTACGGCGCCGAGACCGCGAACCGCGCGGCGCGGCGCATGGTGGTCGCGCCGCACCGGCAGGGCGGGCAGGCGCAGTACATCCAGCAGCCCATGCCCGCGACGGCCGAGCGCGACCGGCTCGCGCCGCTGCTCGAATGGCTGGGCAAGCATCTCGATGTGCCGCACGAACTCGACCACCTCGCGCGCCGCGCGCTGATGAGCCGCCGAACCTTCACGCGGCGCTTTCGCGAATCGACGGGCACGACGGTCGGGCAGTGGATCCAGAGCCAGCGCCTCGCGCTGGCGCAGCGGTTGCTGGAGACCACGGACCATCCGGTCGAGCGCGTGGCCACCAGCGCGGGCTTCGGCTCCGCGGTGTCGCTGCGCAAGCACTTCACCTCGGCATTCAAGGTGTCGCCGACGGTGTACCGCCGGCAGTTCTCGCGGACCGAAGAAGTCGCCTGAACCTCAGGCCACGTGCGCGTGCCGCCGCGTGGTGAGCAGCGCGCGCAGCTTGGCCGGCGGCACCGGCTTGGTCAGCAGCATCACGCCGCCATGCCGCAGCCGCTGCAGCACCTCGGGCCCTGTCGCCCCTGACACCAGCACCGCGAGCGCATCGGGCTGCAGGCGCTTGGCCGCTTCGATCACGTCGACACCGTCGCCATCGCCGGCCAGCTGCAGGTCGCACAGCACCGCATCGAAATGGATGTCGCCGGTGCCCATCCGCGCGATGGCCTCGGCGCCGGTGGTCACGCATTCGACCTCGCAGCCCCATTGCGTCAGCAGCGCGCGGCTGCCGTCGAGGATGGCGGGGTCGTCGTCCACCACCAGGCAGCGCAGGCCCGCGAGCGGCGCGGGTGCGACGGGTGCGGGCTCGGGCAGCACGACGTCGGCGGCGCGCGCGGCGGGCAGGGTGAAGGCGAAGGTGCTGCCGGCCTGCAGCGCCGAGCGCACGGTGATGCGAGTGCCCAGCAGCGTGGCGATGCGCGCGCAGATCGCGAGCCCCAGGCCGAAGCCGCGGCGGCGGTCGCGCTCGGTGTTCGCCACCTGGTAGAACTCCTCGAAGATCCGGCCCTGGTGGATCGGCGCGATGCCCACGCCGTTGTCGCGCACCTCGATGCGCACCTGGTCCGAGTGGCCGGACGCGATGCGCCGCGCGGCCACCAGCACGGTGCCGTCTGCGGGCGCATGGCGCAGCGCATTGGCCACGAGGTTGTTGACGATGCGCTGCAGCATCGCCGCGTCGGTGCGCACCGCCAGGCCCCGGTCGCTCCAGCGCAGCCGCACGCGCGCCTCGATGGCGGCAGCGGCATGCTGCGCATCGAGCTGGTCGAAGAGGGCGGCCAGCGAGATGCGTGTGATGGTCGGCGTGAGCACCTGTGCATCGAGCCGAGAGATTTCCAGCAGGTCGTCCAGCAGCACGCCCATGAACTCGGTGCTCTCCTGCAGCCGCAGCACGGCCGGGCGCTGCGCCGCGCTGGCGGTGGGCAGCAGGCCGTCGATGAAGAGGCCCATCGCATGCAGCGGCTGGCGCAGGTCGTGGCTCGCGGCCGCGAGAAAACGCGCACGCGAAAGCGCCGCCTGCTCGGCCTCGGCCATGCGCTGCAGCGCGACGGCGGTGGCTTCGCGCACCCGCTCCTCGCTCACCTGGCGGTTGTGCTGCAGGCGTTCGGCGAGCCGGTCGATGTCGTGCGCGAGCACGGCCAGTTCGTGCGAGTCGCGGGTGCCGCCCTCGACCACTTCGCAGCGCATGTCGAAGTGGCCGGCTTCCAGCGCGGCGACGGTGCGCGATACGCGCCGCAGCGGCCGTGCCACCGTGCGCGCCATGTGGCGCACCGAGGCCCACGCCGCCAGCAGCGCCACCAGCGCGATGCCGATGCCCGCCATGAGCGAGCGGCTGCGCTCGCGCGCATAGGCGGTGGTGTCGCGGAAGGTCTGCACCAGGCCGATGGGCGTGTCGCCTGCGGCGGTGGAACCCGCGGGCGCGAAGGCGCTGGCGCGCGAGGCCTCGCGCAGCGTGACCGGCGAGGTGAACATGCGCAATTGCGCGAGCGATTCGGTCTTGGGCCCGGCCGTGACGTACACGCCCGCACTGTTGCTGATTTCCACCCGCATCACCTGTCCGCCGCGCAGCGCGGCATTGGCCACGTTCTGCAGCGCCGGCACGTCGCCCGCGTACAGGCTCAGGTCGGACATGGCCGCCACCTGGCGCGCCACGGCCTCGCCCTCGGCATCGAACTGGGCTTCGAGCGTCTGCAGCCGGTTGTGGGTGAACCAGCCGGTGAGCGCGAGCGCCACCGCCGCGCACGGCACCACGCCCAGGCGGAACAGGTCGCCCTGCAGGTTGCCGCGCACGACCAGCGCGGACGCTGCACGGGGCTGCACCGCGTCGTCGCCGGCGGGCACCGGACCTTGCGGGGGCGGCGGGGCGTTCATCGCGGGGCCGCGAGGCGGTCGGTGAGCTCCCGTTCCTCCGGCAGGCGCAGGCCGAGTCCGCGTGCCACGGTGGCACTGACGCGCACGGTGGCCGGCGTCGCCGCCTCCACCAGCGGGCTGTTGCTGCTGCCTGCGACGGCCACCTTCTGGCCCAGCAGGCGCGCTTGTTGTGCGAGTTGAGAGGGCGTCGAGACTGCTGCCGCCAGGCCGCCCGAGCGCACCAGCCCCTCGCTGGCACCGAACACCGCGAGGCCCGCGCTCGCGCCCGCGCGCAGCACCGACAGCGTGGCCGCCTGGTTGTCGCCGATCAGGTCGGGCAGCACCATCAATGCGTCGCTCATCGGCACCACGGTGCGCAGCGCGGCGGCGAGCGATCGGGCATCGGGCGCGTACTCCACCCGCACCTCCCAGGCCGGGTTGGCGCCCTGCGCGGCGCGCTGCAGTTCGCGCACCAGCGGCTCCGACTCGGGCGTGGCGACCACGCCGATGCGGTGCTTCTGCGGCAGCACCGCATGGATGAGCGCGAGCTGGTCGGCCATGGCGGGGTCGCGCAGCAGCACGCCCACGCGGCGGTCGCCGCGTTTCAAGGCGGGGCTCGCGGCCTTCAGGGCCTCGTAGTCGAGCCGGCTCAGCATCGCGAGCACCAGCGGCTCCTGTCCCGGTCGTTCGACGGCGGCGCGCGCGGCCGCGGCGCCCACTGCCATGGTGAGGTTCGCGTCGGCCGCCGAGGGCCGCATGCTGCGCGTGCGAACGCCCGCATTGGCGCGGGGTTCGGTATCGGCGCCGGCGTTCTCGATGGTCTGCGGCATCTCGCCGGTCGGCGAGAGGCGCACCAGCTCGAAGCGGCCACCCGGCTCCTGGCCCGCGCGCAGCTGCTGCACGAATTCCGAATGCGCCGGGTTGTCGTCGCTCATCAGCACGGTGAGGCTGGGGGCGGCGGCCGCGCGGCTTGTCATCGACAGGCCGAGCAGGCCGACCGCGACGCCCGCGGTCAGGCCGAAGGCCAGCACCGCACGCACGGCGCCGGGCAGCCTTCCGGGGAAGGGATGGAAGAGGTGTTTCGCGACGACGGACATGTGACTGCTTCTGCAGCGAGGGTGCATGACCCAATGTAAGGAGACGCCCTGTTTCGCGCGATAAGGCGGAGGGGCTATGTCCGTCCCCGCGACCCTGTGTCAGTGTGATGAAGTTCACACCTCAGCGGCCGCACGGCCTATGTCCGATGGCGTAGGGTCGTTGTCAGCCGAGACAGGCCTTGACCTTGCGCCGCAAAGGCTCTTGCGGCCCCAGCCCGCTCTTGCGGCGTTTCTGGCCGCAATCGCCGTGCCGGATGGCTGGCGTTGTGCTGTTGTTCTCATCCTCTCCAGCCGACAGCAGCCGATGTCGTTGACGTGCTGCTTGCGCAACTTGATTGCGCAACGCACGATGGGATCGAAGCGGTCCACACAAGCTGGATCCGTGCGGCACATGCGCGGAAATCACGATGACTCCTCGAGGAAATTGAAGATGAAGTTCAAAAAATACGCTGCGATCGTTGCGCTCTTCCTCCTGGCACAGCCCGCTCTTTCAACGGAAATCCCGGAAGCCAGCGGCAAATTTCGCGCCCAGTTGATCAAGGAGAACACCGCCAGCTGCGTTGCAGGTATCGAGGTGAAACCTGAACTGCGCGCGTTGTTCACGCGCAAAACGATCGAGGTGTTTTGCACGTGCCGTCAGCGATACAGAGCGGATGTCATTGCACAAGCCGCGAAGATGGACAAGCGCGGCAAAGCTGTTGAAGACGAAGCGCACGAGTACGCGCAGGCGAAGTGCAATCACATCTTGATCAAGCAGCTCGAGCATGAATGAGCATCGCGTCCGGTGTGGGGTATCGGTCGCAGTTCCGTGTCTGATGCAGTGAGGCTTTCCATCCACGGGGCCAGGCGGATTGCCCCCTGTTTTCATGCGACGGCGACCCATTCGACAAGCTGGGTCTCATAGTGCGTCCCAAGCCTTTCCAAGACTTCAGGCTGTTGTTCGTAGTACTCGGCATCCTGTCGTTCGAATGGGTCTTCAGCTGCGAGGTCCGCATACGCTTGAAGCGACTCGGTTTGTGGGACGGGCTGGTTCGCGAGATCCGCCCAGCAGTCTCGTAGCAGCTCGGCCTGCCTGTCTGCCCCGATCTTTCGCAGGGCTTCAAGTGTTTCAGGGACGCAAGCGCTTCCCTGGTTGTGAAAGTACTGAAGGTGCCCACCGTTTTGCACCTCTGCGTCGTAGATGTAGGCCAGCCAAAATGACTTCAAGCCTGGAAGCGTCTGCGCCTCTTTGTGTTCCGCGAGGTACATGACCAAGGCCCAAAGGCGAGCATCCTTGTCATTCGCGAGTTCCGACGATGGGATCGTGGTCAAAGGTGACATGAATATCTCGTTGGTGATTGGTGACGCCGGCATTTGATCCTCCGGAGCGCAGCCATTCAAGGCAGATGCCCGCCGGCACTGCTTGACTGCGGCTATTCGGCTATTCCACGACGTTCAGCAGCGCCGCTGCGCGCTGCGCGTGAATCGACTGGCGCAGCACCCTTGGCGAGACCGGCTTGTAGAGCACCGCGATGCCGGCGCTCGCCACTTCGCGGAGGCGATCGGGCTTGGTCTCGCCGGTGACCAGGAGGCGCGCCGTGCCGGGGCCGATGCCGCGCGGATGGCGCTCCAGCGCGGCGATCACATCCAGCCCGTTGTCGCCGCCCTGCAGCAGCAGGTCGCTCACCACCACGTCGGGCGGCTCGGCCCAGGTGTCGGCCAGCGCGAGCGCTTCGGCGCGGGTCTGTGCGACCAGCACCTCGGCGCCCCAGTTGGCAAGCACCACGGAGAGCCCCTCGAGGATCGTGCGCTCGTCGTCGATCACCAGGATGCGCAGGTTCGCAAGGCTCGGTTCCCCGTCCTCCATGCCCGCGGCCACCAGTGACGGCGTGGGCGACGGCAGCGCGGCCGGTGCCGAGCGCACCAGCACCCGCACGCAGGTGCCCTTGTGCAGCCGCGAGCTGAGCTCCACCCGCGTGTTCAGCAGCTCGGTCAGCCGCTGCACTGTCGCCAGGCCCAGGCCCATGCCGCGCGCGCCGCGCGCCGACTGGCGGCCGGCCGGCTCCACCTGATAGAACTCCTCGAACACCCGCGTCTGGTGCTGCGCGGCGATGCCCACGCCGGTGTCGACCACGTCGATGCGAACGCCCTTGCCGCGGCGCCGCGCGCCGATCAGCACGCCGCCTTCGAGCGTGTGGCGCAGCGAGTTCGACACCAGGTTGTTCAGGATGCGCGAGAGCATCACGTAGTCGCAGCGCACCCACAGCTCGGTCTTGCGCGCCACCAGCCGCAGGCCCTGCTGCTCGGCCACGGGGCGGAAGTTGCGGCTGATTTCGTCGAACAGCCGGTCCAGCGGAAAGTCGGCCCACTGCGGCTGCAAGACGCCGGCGTCGAGTTGCGACAGGTTCAGCAGCTCCGAGAAAAGCCGGTCCAGCGATTCGACGCATTCGCGGATGTGCCCGATGCGCTGCAGCTTCACCGGATCGGTCTCGCCGTTGGCCAGCCCGTCCGAGAAAAGCGTGAGCGCATGCAGCGGCTGGCGCAGGTCGTGGCTCGCGGCGGCCAGGAGGCGCGTCTTGGCCTGGCTCGCCACTTCGAGCAGCGCGTTCTTGCGCGCCAGCTCGGCCGTGGCCTCGTTGATGCGGCTTTGCAGCAGCCGGCGGCTCTCGGCGAGCGCGCGAGCCGCCTGGTTGAAGCCCAGCTGCAGGTGCTGCACCTCCAGCGTGCCCTCGATCGCCACGCTCGCGTCCTCGCCCGCGCCCAGGCGATCGACCGCCTTGCCGAGCGCGCGGATCGGCTCGCTGATGCGCCGCGCCGCCCACCAGCCCGCGAGCCCGACGCCCAGCAGACTGATCGCCAGCACCACCGCCACGTTGAGCCAGACCTGGCGCCGGGCGTTCTGCACCGCGGACAGGCTGATCTCCACCATCACCTTGCCGTTGTGGCGGCCGTCGTCGGCCACGATCGGCACCACCACCTGCAGGCCCTCGCCGCGCGCGCGGTCGACGGTTTCGGAATTGGCAACGATCTCGCCGTCTTCCGTCCAGATCTGCACCTGTTGCACATGCGGCTGGTAGGTGCCCGACTGCGCCGTGCGCTGCAGGGCGCGCTTGTCCATGCGCGAGAGCGGCGCCTGCGCCACCGTGGCCACCTGCAGCGCCACCGTCTGCGCATTGGCGCGCATCAGCTCGGTGAGGTTGCCCAGGTGCTGGCGCGTCAGGACGGCGATGGCCGTCAGCGTGGCCGCGGTCGCGGGCAGCAGCGCCAGCAGGATCAGTTGCTGGGCGAAGGTGAGGCGCGCAAGCCCACGCAGGACGCGGAAGTTCCAGTTCATCGAGGCCGCGAGCTTAGGAGCCCAACGCCAAACATGGAAGACAGGAAAAACATCACAAAATTAACTTGTATTTGCTATTTAATGGCGTCCGCGTTGCCCATGTTAGACCCGCTGGTGCGCAGCGGCCCTACGCCTTTCGGCCCAAAAAATGCTGGTTTCCATGCGCTGTCTTGCCGTCGTTCCTGCCCTTTTTCGGGCGGCGGCACTGGCGTTTTTCGTCGGCCTGCCGCTCGTGGCCGCGGCCCAGGCCACCTCGCCGGACAAGGCCCCCGTGCGTTTCGGCATCCTGCCGCTGGGCGGCGCCTTCGAGTCGCGCAGCGACTGGGACCCGCTGCTGGCCGAATTGAGCCGCGCCATCCACCGCCCGGTGAGCGTGCTCTCGGTCAATTCGTACGAGGCGCTGGAGCAGGCGATCCAGCGCGACGAGGTCGACATGGCCTTTCTTTCCGGAAAGATGGCGCTGGACGCCGTGACCCAGCGCCGCATGAAGGTGGTGGCGCAGGTCGTGCGGCACGACGGCCTGCCCGGCTACCGCGCGCTGCTGCTGGCGCGCAAGACGCCGCCGCTCAACACGTTGAAGGGCTTGCTCGACCAGCCCGACCGCTGGCGCCTCGCGCGCGGCGAGAAGCAGTCGGTGTCGGGTTTCATCGTGCCGCAGCTGCAGCTCTTTCTGCCCAACCACATCGCCATGGAGACGCGCTTCCTGAGCGAGATCGTGGGCACCCACCAGGCCACCGCGCTCGCCGTGGCCAACAGCGAGGCCGATGTGGCCACCAACAACTCGGCCGACTTCGAGCGCTTCAAGCTGCGCTTTCCGGCCGAAGCGCAGCGGCTGCAGGTGCTGTGGGAGTCGGAACTCATTCCGCACGCGCAGATCGTGGTGCGGCGCGAATACCCGGCCGAACTGCGCAGCCGCGTGCAGGCTTTCCTGACCGCCTACGGCCGTGGCAAGGGCCCACGCGGCGACGCCGAGCGGGTGGTGCTCAAGTCGCTGCACGACCTGGCCGGCTTCGTGGTGGCCGACAACAGCTCGCTGCAGCCTGCGGCCAAGCTCGCTTACCAGTTGGCCAAGCAGAACGCCGTGACGGCCCAGTTCGTGAACGACGCCGCCAAGCAGGCCCGGCTCCAACGCATAGAGAACGGCTACGCCGAGCAGGTCAGCGTGCTCAAGGACATCGCACCTTGACCGATCCGCGCAACAGTCGACCGCCCTGAACAGCAGCACGCCCAACAAGCCAAGCCAAGCCGCGACATGCGCCCCGCACTCAAGCACCTGCTGACAGCCGCCTTCATTGCAGCCTGCGCGCTGCTCCCGCCGTCGCTCGCCCTGGCGCAGGCAACGAGCGAGAAGCCAGTCCAGACGATCCGTTTCGGCGTGCTCCCGCTCGGCGGCACCGTCGAGTCGCGCGCCTTGTGGACGCCCTTCATGGCCGACATGAGCCGCTCCCTCGGCATTCCGGTCAATGCGTACTCGGTGCCCTCGTACGAGGAGCTCGACCGCGCCATCGGCAAGGACGAGATCGACATGGCCTTTCTCTCCGCCAAGATGGCGCTGGATGCCGTGATGCAGCGCCGCATGAAGGTCGTGGCCCAGATCGCGCGCCGCCCCGGCATGCCCGAGCACCGCGCGGTGCTGCTCGCGCGCAAGACCGGCCCGCTCAACACCCTGGAAGGCATGCTCGCCCAGCCCGAGCGCTGGCGCCTCGCGCGCGGCGACAGCCGTTCGGTCACCGGCTTCGTCGTGCCGCAGAGCCAGTTGTTCCTGCCGAACAACATCGAGATGGAAACCCGCTTTCTCAGCGAGTTCGTCGGCACCCACCAGGCCACCGCGCTCGCCGTGGCCAACGGCGACGCCGACGTGGCCACAAACAACACCACCGACCTCGAGCGCTTCCGCCAGCAGTTCCCCATCGAGGCCGAACGGCTCCAGGTGATCTGGGAGTCCGCGCCGCCGCCCGGCGCGCCCATGGTGGTGCGGCGCAACTACCCGCCCGAGTTCCAGGCCAAGCTGCAGAACTTCCTCATCACCTACGGGCAGGGCAAGGGACCCCACGCCGATGGCGAGCGCGAAGTGCTCAGGAACCTGCGCGCGGCCTACGGCTATGCCGCGGCCGACGACAGCGCGTTGTTGCCCGAGGCGCGGCTGGAGTACGAACTCGGCAAGCAGCGCGCCATGGCCGCCGCCTGGGTGAACGAGGCGGCGCGCGCCCAGCGGCTGCAGCGCATCGAGAAGGCGTATGCGGAGCAGGTGCAGACGCTGCGTGCCGGCGGGCGCTGACACATCGCCGGGACGGCCCGCCTAGTCCCTTCGCCGTAGCTCCAAACCCCTCCGTCTAGGCCATTAGGCGGATTTGCCCGCCGCCCTCCGCGCCGGAAACTTCGTGTTTCTTTCAGGCAACCCTTGCCGTTGACGGAGTGCGGATGAGTTGGCGAACAAAAGTGGTCTGGAGCGAGGGGATGCTGTTGCAGCCTCAGCACCTGCAGCAGAGCGAGCGTCATGCCGACCATGCGAGGCATGTGCTCTTGCGTTCGACCACGTCCTACGCCTGGGGCTTTGCCGAACTCGAGATCGACCAGGCGGCCCTCACGCTGGGCAAGCTCGCGCTGGTGCGCGCGGTCGGCATCTTCGGCGACGGCACGGTGTTCGACATGCCGGCGGTCGATCCGCTGCCCGAGCCCATCGACATTCCTTCCACGATGCGCGACGAACCGGTGGTGCTCGCGCTGCCGCTGCGCCGCGCCGGGGCGCGCGAAGCCGACGCGGAAGAATATGAAGAGCTGGTGCGCCACCGGGTGCTCGAGTCCGACGTGCCCGATTCCAACACCGCCGGCGAGCGCACCGCGATGCTGCAGCTTGGGCAACTTCACACGCGCCTCATGCGCGCCAGCGAAGCCACCGACGCCTGGACCACCATGGGCGTCGCCCGCGTGGTCGAGCGCCGCACCGACAACCAGGTGCAGCTCGATCGCGGGATGCTGCCGCCGCTGCTCGACGTGGCCGGCCATGCGGTGATCCGCGCCTGGCTCGACGAGTTGCTGGGCCTGCTGCGCCAGCGCGGCGAGGCACTCGCCGGCCGCATGACGCAGGGCGGCACCGGCGGCGTGGCCGAGATCGCCGACTTCATGCTGCTGCAGGCGGTGAACCGCAACGAGGCCATCTTTGCGCACCTGGCCAAGAGCGCGATGCTGCACCCGCAGCACTTCTTCGAACATGCGCTCGGCCTCGCCGGCGACCTCTCGAGCTTTCGCGATACACGCCGCGTCGCACGCTTCGGTCCCTATATTCATGACGACCTCGCGCTGAGCTTCCGCCCGGTGATGGACGACCTGCGCCGCAGCCTCTCGATGGTGTTCGAGCAGTCGGCCATCCGCATCGAGCTGCACGACCGCAAGCACGGCGTGCGCGTGGCGATGGTCACCGACGTGGAGCTGCAGCGCAAGGCCACCTTCGTGCTCGCGGTGAACGCCAACATGCCGAGCGAGGCGCTGCGCGCGCGTTTCCCCACGCAAGTGAAGATCGGCCCGGTCGAGCGCATTCGCGACCTCGTGAACCTGGCGCTCCCGGGCGTCACGCTCACGCCGATGCCGGTCGCGCCGCGCCAGATTCCCTTTCACACGGGCGCGAACTACTTCGAACTCGAAACGCGCAACAGCGACCTGTGGCGCCAGCTCGAGCAATCCGGCGGCATCGCGATGCACATCGCCGGCGATTTCCCCGGCCTCGACCTCGCCTTCTGGGCCATTCGTTCCTAGCCCCAGCGGCTGACGGAAACGGAACACCATCATGAGCACACCTCCCGACCCCTTTGCCGCCTTCGAGTCGGAGCGCACGGTCATCAAGCCGAAGCCGCGCACGCCGGCCGGCACGCCGCCGGCCGCGGCACCCGCGCCGTTCTTCGGCGGCGCCGATCCGACGCCGGCCGTGGAAGTCGGCGAGATCGGGCTGCTCAATCCGCTGGTCTCCGCCGCGGGCAAGCTGCTGGTGCTGATCGGCAAGCTGCGCAACCTCGCGCAGCCGCCCAACGTGCCGGCGCTGCGCGCCTCCACCGCCGATGCGGTGAACCAGTTCGACGCCAGCGCGCGCCGCTCGGGCGTGAGCAACGAGTCGGTGCTCGCCGCGCGCTACGTGCTGTGCACCGCGCTCGACGAAGCCGTGGCCAACACGCCCTGGGGCGTGCAGGCCGGCTGGAACAAGCAGAGCCTGCTGGTGCAGTTCCACAACGAGACCTGGGGCGGCGAAAAAGTGTTCCAGCTGCTGGCCAAGCTCGCGCAGGACGTGCCCACGCATCGCCAGTTGCTCGAGCTCATCTACAGCGTGCTTGCGCTCGGCTTCGAAGGCCGCTACCGCGTGGTCGACAACGGCCGCGCGCAACTCGACTCGGTGCGCCAGCGCCTGGCCGACCTGATCGCCAAGGACCGCCCGGCCGTCGAGCCCGAGCTCTCGCCGCACTGGCGCGGGCAGGGCGCGGGCACGGTGCGGCTGCGCGAATCGCTGCCGCTGTGGGTCTTCGCGGCGGGCTTCGCGTTCCTGCTCGCGCTCGCGTGGGTCGGCATGCGGCTCATGCTGAACAACCGTTCCGACACAACCTACGCGGCCGTCTCCGGCCTGCGCGTGCCCAACATCCAGATCGCGCCGCCCGCACCGCCCGCGAAGACGCCGCGCCTCGCGCGCTTCCTCGAACCCGAGGTGAAGCAGGGCCTGGTCACCGTGACCGACGAGGCCGACCGCAGCGTGGTGCGCCTGCGCGGTGATTCCTTCTTCGGCTCCGGCAGCGCCGAGCCGATGGCCGCGTCGCTGCCGGTGCTGCGCCGCATCGGGCAGGCGCTGGCCGAGGTGAAGGGCGAGGTGCTCATCACCGGCCATTCCGACAACCAGCCGATCCGGTCGCTGCGCTATCCGTCGAACTGGCACCTCTCGGCCGCGCGCGCCGATGCGGTGAAGGGCGCGCTCACCACGCTGGTCGATCCCGCGCGCATGCGCTCGGACGGCAAGGCCGACGCCGAGCCCGTGGCCGCCAACGACACGCCCGCCAACCGCGCGCGCAATCGGCGCGTGGACATCGTGCTGCTGACCGAACCCGAGCGCGTCGCTTCTTCCGCCGCGCCGGTGATACCGGCTGCAGGGGCCCCGGCTGCTGCTCCCGTTCCAGGAGCGACGAAATGATCAAGAAAATCTTCGGCTTCCTGTTCAGCCCGCTGCTGCTGACGCTGCTCGCGCTCATCGTCGTCGGGCTCTTGATCTGGTGGATCGGTCCGCTGGTGAAGATCGGTTCGCTCGCGCCGCTCGAAAGCGAAATGGCGCGCTGGTTGCTCATCGGCGCCATCGTGCTCATCGTCGTGCTGCGCGTGCTCTGGCGTCGCTGGCGCGCGCGCCGCGCGAGCCAGCACCTGACCGACGGCCTGATGAAGGCCCCGACGGTGAAGACCGACGCACCGGCCAACGGCGAGCAGAAGATCCTCGACACGCGCTTCAGCGAAGCCGTCGCCACCTTGAAGCAGATGCGCCTGCACGCCGCCGGCAAGAAGCCGGGCTGGCGCGACTGGATGTCGATCTCGGGTGGCAGCTATCTGTACGACCTGCCGTGGTACGTGTTCATCGGCGCGCCCGGTGCAGGCAAGACCACCGCGCTCGTCAACTCGGGCCTCTCGTTCCCGCTCGCCGAGAAGTTCGGCCCCGGCGCGATCCGCGGCGTGGGCGGCACGCGCAACTGCGACTGGTGGTTCACCGACGAGGCCGTGCTCATCGACACCGCCGGCCGCTACACCACGCAGGACAGCCACCAGACCGAGGACAAGAACGCATGGGAAGGCTTCCTCGGCCTGCTCAAGAAAGCCCGTCCGCGCCGTCCGCTGAACGGCGTGTTCCTCACGGTGAGCGTCGCCGACCTGCTGAGCCAGGGGCCCGAGCAGCGCACGCAACTCGCCGCATCGATTCGCGCGCGTTTGCTCGAACTCGACAGCAAGCTCACGACCCGCCTGCCGGTGTACGTGCTCGTCACCAAGAGCGACTTGCTCTACGGCTTCACCGATTACTTCGACGACCTCGGCAAGGAGCAGCGCGCGCAGGTCTTCGGCTTCACGCTGCCGGCCGACGAGAACGTGCAGACCGAGGAGAAAGGCCTCTCCACCGCCTTCCACCGCGAGTTCGCGCTGCTGCACAACCGCGTGAACGACGGCCTCATTCCGCGCATGCAACGCGAGACCGATGGCGGGCGCCGGGCGGCGATCTTCGGATTCCCGGCGCAGTTCGGCTCCATCGGCTCACTGCTGTCGGACCTGCTCGACCAGGTGTTCACCGGCTCGCGCTTCGCGCAGCCGCCGTGGGTGCGCGGCGTGTACTTCACCAGCGGCACGCAGGAGGGCAGCCCCATCGACCGCGTGATGGGCAGCCTCTCGCGCAGCTTCGGCATCGAGCGCGCGATGCTCGCGCCGCAGAAGTCGAGCGGCCGCAGCTACTTCCTCACATCGCTGCTGCGCGACGTGGTGTTCCCCGAGCAGCGCCTCGCGGGCGCCGACGTGAAGCTGGAGCGCCGCCGCCATCTGGTGCGCATGACGGGCGTGGCGGTGATGACGCTGGTCACCGTCGGCCTCATCGCGGGTTGGGGCTACAGCACCTGGCAGAACACGAATTACCTGAAGTCGGTCGAGGCCCGCGCCGTGCCTGCGCAGAAGAGCCTGGCCAACCTGCCGGTGCAGTTGCAGAACCTGGTCGAGGTCGCGCCCGTGATGCAGGGCATACGCGACATCTGGAAGACGCCCGAGAACCGCCAGGGCGACGAGCCGCTGAGCATGACGCTGGGCCTCTACCAGGGCGACAAGCTCGATGCCGCCGCGCGCCTTGCGCACCAGCGCGCGCTCAACGACGTGTTCCTGCCCCAGATCGCCAAGCGCATCGAGGACCAGCTGCGCACCGCGCAGAAGGACAACCTCGAGTACACCTACGAAGCGCTCAAGAGTTACCTGATGCTCTACCAGCCGGAGCACTTCGACCCCGAGGCGCTGAAGGCCTGGATCACGCTCGACTGGGCGCGCAGCCTGGACCGCGGCATTCCCGAAGACCAGCGCCTGGCGCTCGAAGACCAGCTCGACGTGCTCATCGCCCAAGGCCCGCCGCGCTCGCCGCTCAAGATGGACGAGAACCTGGTGCGCAGCGTGCGCGCCGTGCTCGCGAGCTATCCGCTGGAACAGCGCGTGTTCAGCCGCTTGAAGCGCCAGCGCGCGACCAAGGACATTCCGGGTTTCAGCGTGGCGACGGCCGCCGGCCCCTCGGCGCCGCTCGTGTTCGAGCGCATCAGCGGCAAGCCGCTGACCGAAGGCGTGCCGGGCATGTTCACCTACGACGGTTATCACAAGCGCTTCCAGAACGAAGTGACGGTGCTCACCGGCCTGCTCGCCGCCGAAGACCCGTGGGTGCTCGGCCAGGACAAGGGCGCCGCCGACCGCCTGCGCGACGTGGCCGCGCTCGGCGCGCTGACCGACCGCGTGCGGCGCCTGTACCTCGCCGAGTACGTGAAGCAATGGGAAGCGCTGCTCGGCGATGTGCGGCTGATTCGCGCCACGGGTCTCGACAAGAACATCGAGGCCGCGCGCATTCTCTCGGGCGTGAGCTCGCCGCTCGCGAACTTCCTGCGCGCCGTGGTGAAAGAGACCACGCTGATCCCCGCCGACCAACCGAAGGACGTGGTGAGCAAGGCCACCGCCACCGTCGCCAGCACCCGCAAGGGCCTGGAAGATCTGTTCGGCGGCGACCCCAACAAGCCGGTCGCGACCGGCAAGCGCATCGAAAGCATCGTGGACGACCGCTTCGAGCCGCTGCGCCGTCTGGTCACCGCCGCGGCGCCCGGGCAGCCCGCGCCGCTCGACGATGCGCTGAAGCTCTTCAACGAGGTGTACGTGTACCTCAACGCGGTCGACACCGCCGTGAAGGGCCGCACCTCGCCGCCGCCCGGCGACGTGGCCGGCAAGCTCAAGGCCGATGCCGGCCGCCTGCCCGAGCCGGTGCGCTCGATGGTCGAGAACCTGAGCCAGTCGGGCGCTACGCAAGCGCAGGTGGCCGAGCGCGGCAACCTGAGCCAGGACCTGCGCCCGGTGACCGAGTTCTGCGCGCGGGCGATTGCGGGCCGCTATCCGTTCTCACCCACCAGCAAGCGCGACGTGCTGCCCGAGGACTTCGGCCAGATGTTCGGCGCCGGTGGGTTGATGGACGACTTCTTCCAGAAGCGCCTGGCCGCGCTGGTCGACACCAGCACGCGCCCGTGGCGCTACAAGCCCGTGGCCGAGCGCGGCGCGATCACCACGCAGGCGCTCGCGCAGTTCGAGCGTGCCGCGCGCATCAAGGACATCTTCTTCCGCGCCGGTGGCCGCGGGCCTTCGATGCGGCTGGACTTCAAGCCGGTGGAGATGGATGCGGGCATCACGCAGTTCATCCTCGACGTCGACGGGCAGCTCGTGAAGTACGCGCATGGCCCGGTGGTGCCGATGGCCGTGCAGTGGCCGGGGCCGAAGGGCAGCAACCAGGTGCGCATCCAGGTGAGCCCGCCGTCGACCACCGGCAGTTCGGGCTCGGCGGTCGATGGGCCGTGGGCGCTGTTCCGGGCGCTGGACGATGGGCAGCTTGAAGCCGGCGATGCGCCGGAGAAGTTCTTCATCACTTTCCAGATCGGCGCGCGCAAGACGCGTTTCGAGGTGACGACGAACAGCGTGCAGCATCCGATTCGCTTGCGCGAATTGCGGGAGTTTTCTTGTCCGGAGGGGTTGTGAGTTTGGTCACTTCTTCTACTTCCTCTTCATCTCTCTTTGCCTCGACAGAACTGCCTGGGTGGTTTGGCAAGTTGCCGGGCATGGGGGACTTTGCGCATCGGCGGTTGCCGGAGTCGTTTCGCACGGTGTGGGATCAGTGGTTGCAGCGGGGGCTTGCCCGGCTGCGGGATCGGCATGCGGACTGGACTACCTATTACCTGGAGGCGCCGATCTGGTGTTTTGCGTTGGGGCCTCAAGTCGCTGGCGAGCGCGCGTGGATCGGGGTGTTGATGCCTTCTGTCGATGGGGTGGGGCGGTACTTTCCGTTCACTCTGGCTGTGGAACTGGGCGAGGTTTCGGATTCGCTTCAGGGCGAGGCGTTGAGTGCGGCGCTGCACTGGTGGGCGTTGGGGACTCAGGCTGCGCTTGAGGGGCTTGAGGGGGATCTCGATGCGCTGAGATTCGATGCGGTTCTGGGGCGGCTGTTCGTTGCCGCTGCTGCCGGTTCTGTCGATGGTGTCGAGTCGCTGGAACTGCCTGCGGCGGGGGCTTCTTTGTGGCTTGGCGATCCGGCTGTTGAGGGTGGGGTTCGGATGTTGGCTACGGGGCTGCCTCGGGATGCGCAGTTTGAAGCCTTGTTTCTTGGGGGTGGGGAATGAACTCCTTGCTTCCTTTTGCTTTCCGAGGCCGGGTCTCGCCCCGGCAGGCGACCTACTTTTCTTTGCTTCGCCAAAGAAAGGTAGGCAAAAGAAAGGCGACCCTGCTGTCTGCGACCCTTCGCTTCGCTACGGGCAACCTGCGGTGCTCGCGTTTCGCGGGGTCTCGCAGAACTCGCTTCGCTCAAACAGCTGCGAGCCCTGATCCGCGAAACGCTGCGCTCCTCGGCGCAGCCAGAAGGGGGTGGAGACAACCCGGGCCATTGCTTCGCTCGGCTTGCAGTCGGGCCATTGCTTCGCTCGGCCGCGGTGCCCCCACCCCGGCCCTCCCCCGGGAGGGGAGGGGGGAAGACAAGACATCCGACACCGGGCCTGATGCATTGCTCCTTCCCCCTCTGGGGGAAGGCTGGGATGGGGGCACGACGGCGCTCGCTACACAGCAGCACCTCAACGAGCGCCGCGTACCCCCACCCCAACCCTCCCCCGGAAGGGGAGGGAGCCAATTCAAGCCGAGCGAAGCAAAGGCTCGTGAGGTGTTGAGCAGCCGAGCGCAGCGACGGCGTGTCGGTCCCCAAAGCCCTTCTGTATGCGCCGAGGAGCGCAGCGTTTCGCGGATCAGGGCTCGCCC
>Ga0163161_10000075_pt1 | contig 101567 bp, 93 predicted proteins | sample S45metaG_FD_129847 | JGI IMG/M metagenome (GOLD analysis project Ga0163161, IMG submission 129847) | Switchgrass rhizosphere microbial communities from Kellogg Biological Station, Michigan, USA - S4-5 metaG | ecosystem: Host-associated > Plants > Roots > Rhizosphere > Soil | place: USA... | reverse complement strand
TCATTACCATTTGTCAAACGTACACGCGCAACTTTACGCATTGCAGAGTTTGGTTTTTTTGGTGTAGTAGTGTAAACACGCGTACAAACCCCTCTTCTTTGAGGACAAGAATCTAAAGCAACCGATTTACTCTTCTTAGTTATCTGAGTTCTTCCTGTTCTTACTAATTGTTGAATTGTTGGCATAATTAATACTAAAAATTTATTATGTATATTAAATTCCCGCTTTTTACGGGGTTGCAAATGTATAAAATATTTTTCACTATACAAACGTTAATTCATTAATTTTCAACAACATTATTTAAGCTTATGATTTTACAAACAAACAATAGATATTTGCAATACTTTTAATAAATGAAAAAATTGCTTTTAAAACCTTTTTTAAACCTAATATTTTTTTGCGTCGGCATTTCTTGTTACGCACAAAATTTCCATTTAAAAATAAATGGATCTAATCAAATTCAATCCCAAATAATTGATTCTGTAAACTATACAACAAAACACACTAATCTAAAATCATTGTTTGATGAAATCAAAAACACATCCGAGAAACTATCTAAAAAAGGATACATAGACAATCAAATACTAGAAACCAACAAAACAAATGACACCACTTACACAACAATAATCGATCTAAATAAAAAAACAAAATACATACATATATATATAGGTACAAATAAATCCTTTTTTGATGTATTCGAAACAAAAAAAGACACCATAATCATCCCATACGAAGAGATCGAAAATTTCTTAAATCAAAAAATAATTGATGCAGAAAAAAGAGGTTTTGCCCTAAGCAAAATAAAACTTGTAAATATTCAAAGGAAGAATTTAATAATTTATGCCGATTTAAATTTTAAATCCGAAAAAAAACGAACCGTAAATTCCATTATTCTTAATCAAGAAAATAACCAAAATAAAAATTATTTCCCAAAAGGACACCTAAAACAACTAAACAAAAAATACCTCAATAAAACTTTCAATCAAGAAACCGTAAAAGAACTCTACAACGACATTAACAGTTACGAATTTGTCACTCAAACAAAATACCCTCAAATATTATTCACAAGTGACTCTACCAAAATCTACGCTTATATCGAAAAAAGAAAAGCAAATACTTTTGATGGCTATATAGGTTTTTCAAACAATGAAAACAAAAAAACAACACTTAACGGATATCTAGATATAGCATTATTAAACACGCTCCATGCCGGCGAACAATTTTCATTATATTGGAAAAGCGATGGGAATCAACAAAAAACATTCAACACAAAAATAGAAATTCCATACATATTCCAATCCTCACTGGGACTAAAAGCACAATTAAACATTTTCAAACAAGATAGCACCTTTCAAAATACCAAAACATCAATAGACCTTGGATATCTTTTAAACTACAATACAAAAATATACATAGGCTACCAATCTACAGAGTCAAGCGATATTCAAAATACAAATAATTCAAGCATTACTGATTACAAAAACTCCTATATAACTTCGACTTTTGAACACAGAGAAAACGATATTGAAAATATACTTTTCCCAAAAAAAGCATCTGTAAATTTCATCATTGGATACGGAAAAAGAAACACAAACAACGACCCTGAAACAGCTACCTCTAGCCCTCAATTCTACACATCTTCAAACCTTTCTTACAATTTCAAAATAAACAAAAAAAATTACATCTATATAAATCCGCAATTTTTCTATTTAAAAAGCAAAAACTACATCACAAACGAATTATTTAGATTTGGCGGAATAAACTCAATACGCGGTTTTTCAGAGAATAGCCTTCAAGCCAATTTCACCTCCATGCTTCTTACAGAATACAGATACGTTGTCTCAGACAATTTATACATCAATTCAATTATCGATTACGCAATATATCAAGACTTAACAAGAAACATAAATCCTAAAAAAATTAACAATTTAACAGGAATCGGAATTGGGACAACAATCCAAACATCCGGCGGTTTATTAAGGCTTAATCTCACAAATGGAGGGCAAAGCGTTAAGGAAATACAATTATTTAACACTATGGTCAGCATATGTTATAATGTTAAATTTTGACCTAACTCAAAAAAACTTTAAACTATCATTAGGAAAGTTAACAAATTATTAAGAGTTTTGCAACACTAATTCAAAATATTTAAAAATGAAACTAAAGTTCAATGGATTCTTAGTACTACTACTAGTGCTAATGGCGCAGTTAAGTTTTGCGCAAGAAAGAACCGTTTCAGGTACAGTTTCCGATAATGCAGGAATGCCTTTGCCAGGTGTGAGCGTATTAGTAAAAGGAACTAAATCTGGAACACAAACTGATTTTGACGGAAAGTTCTCTATCAAAGCATCAACAAGCCAAGTATTGGTATTTAGCTACATTGGGATGAAAACCCAAGAAATAGCAGCGAGCTCATCAGTAGTTAATGTAAAACTAGGTGACGCAGCACAAGAACTTGAAGGCGTGGTTGTAACAACTGCCTTAGGTGTAAAAAGAGAGAAAAAATCTTTAGGTTATTCTTCTCAATTAGTAACTGCTGAGCAGGTTAACAGCTCACCAACAAACAACTTCCTAAACAATTTATCTGGAAAAGTTGCCGGTTTAGAGATCAAAGCAAACTCTAACTTTGGAGGATCTACTAACATTGTACTTAGAGGTATCAAGAGTATCACTGGTAACAACCAAGCTTTAATTGTTGTAGATGGAGTTGCAGTTAGTAATGCAAATTTAAATGACACAGATTCACAAAACGGAAGACAAGGATTTGACTTTGGTAATGCTGCATCTGATATTGACCCAAACAACATCGAATCAATCAACGTTTTAAAAGGTGCTGCTGCAACAGCTCTTTATGGTAGTCAAGCTTCAAATGGAGCAATCATGATTACAACTAAAAAAGGTAAAAAGAATTCTGCTTTAGGAGTATCTGTTAGTTCAACTGTTTCTGTTGGAGCAATAGACAAAAGTACTATGCCAAGATACCAAACTCAATACGGAGAAGGATATGGCGGAGAAGATAGTAGCTATACTGCTGACGTATTTGGCAATCCAAACGGACTTGTAGCTTCTACTGGAGATGATGCTTCGTACGGAAATAAATTTGACCCTAACATTATGGTATACCAATGGAATGCATTCGTATTAGGAAATCCTAACTATGGAAAAGCAACTCCATGGGTAGCAGCTAAAAACGACCCTAAATCATTTTTTCAAAAATCAACTACGTACACAAACAACGTAAATTTAAGTGGTGGTGATGAAAAAGGAGCTTACAATTTAGGATTCACAAACATCAATAACACCGGTGTTTTACCAAACAGTTTACTGAACAAAAACTCTCTTAACGGTAACTTCTCTAGAGATTTATCAGACAAATTAACTTCTACAGCATTCTTTACTTTTACTGACCAAAATACGACAGGTAGAAATAACACAGGATACGGAGACAACTTCATTGGAGGATTCAGACAATGGTGGGCAACAAACGTTGACATTAAAGAATTAGAAAGAGAATACAACAGAACAGGACAAAACACTACTTGGAATCAAACTGACCCAACCAGTGGCAATTTAGCACCTGCATTCTGGAACAATCCATATTTTGACAGATACCAAAATTACGAACAAGATTCAAGAACAAGATTCTTGGCTGGAACAAGTTTATCCTATAAAATCACTCCAGACTTCGTACTTTTAGGACGTGCAACTGTCGACTACTCTAACGACCAACAAGAACTAAGAAAAGCAGTTGGAAGTCACGCTGAAACATTTGGTATCAGTGGAGCTAACGACGGTTCAGGATATTCTTTATACAAAAGAGATTTCATGCAACAAACTTATGACTTTATTGCTACTTACAATTTTCACTTAAGCGAAAATATTGGAGCTAAAGCATTAGGTGGTTACACATACTTAAGATCAGATGCTTATTCGATTCAATCATCTACTACAGGTGGTCTAGCATCTCCTGGATTATATAGCTTAGAAAATTCTAACGTATTTTTACCAGCAAGAGAATCTCAAATTAGTTACGAAAAATCAGGATTGTATGCTCAGTTATCATTAGACTACAACAAATTCTTATTCTTAGAAGGATCATTCAGAAGCGATAAGAGTACAGCTTTACCAGGAGAAAACAGCAACTATAACTATTACTCAATTGGTTCAAGTTTAATCTTTTCTGAATTAGTACAAGCAGACTGGCTATCTTTAGGAAAAGTAAGAATTAATTACGCACAAGTTGGTAATGATCCTGCTGCAGGAAGACTTGGTGCTAAAGTTAACAACTATGGTATCGACGGAAATCCTCTTTTTGGAAACAGCCCAACATATTTAAATTTTGCTAACCTAAAACCAGAAACTCAAAAAGCTTGGGAAGCAGGTCTAGAGATGTCAATGTTTAAAAACAGACTAAATTTTGATTTATCTTTATACAAAACAAATACAGAAGATCAAATTTTCAACGTACCACAATCTACTTCAACTGGAGTAAACTTCGCAACAGTTAATGCCGGAGAAATCGAAAACAAAGGTATCGAGTTATCTTTATCTGGAAAAGTAATCAAAACACAAGATTTCACTTGGGATCTTGGAGTTAACTGGTCTACTAACAAAAACACTGTAGTTTCTTTAAACCAAGGAAGAGACAATTTATTATTAGCAACTTTTCAAGGAGGAGCTTCTTTAAATGCAACTGTTGGACAATCATACGGAACATTAAGAGGTACAGATTACACTTATGATGCAAATGGAAACAGAATAGTTGATGCTGATGGTTTCTATGTACTAAATAAAAACCAAGTTATTGGTAACACTCAAGCAAAATGGCTAGGCGGTATATCTAACAAATTCTCTTATAAAAATGTTTCCCTTAACTTCTTAATTGACATTAAAAAAGGTGGAGATATTTTCTCTTTAGATCAAGCTTATGGAAGAGAAACTGGTATCTATGACTTAGGAGTAAATGATCTTGGAAACTCAGTTAGAAGCCCACTAACAAGTGGTAATGATAGCGGAGGTGTAATCTTGCCTGGAGTTCACGCAGACGGAACAGCAAACACTACAAGAATTGATGCATCAACATCTGGAGGAACTGCTTTTAGCTCTGACACAAACCCAACAAAAGCTTACGTATACGACGGTTCATTTGTAAAATTAAGAGAAGTAGGTTTTACTTACAGCGTACCATCACAAATTTTAGACAAACTAAAACTTAAAGGATTATCTTTTAGCGTAATAGGAAACAATCTATGGATTATCCAAAAAAATCTTCCATATTCTGACCCTGAAGCAGGTTCGTCAGCAGGAAACATTCAAGGATTTCAATCAGGAGTTATGCCAGCAACAAAAGTATACTCATTTAATGTAAAACTTAACTTCTAGACAAAATGAAAAAGATATTATTATCAATAGTAACGTTAACCGTTTTAACTCTTTCGAGTTGTGTTAGCGACAATGACAATTTTAATGATGATGAAAAAAAGTCTTATGACGTTTCTGCAGAATCATTATTAACAAATGCACAAAAAGAATTAACTGACCAATTAACAACACCTAGTGTAAACAACAATCCATTACGCTATTACGTTCAATATTGGGCCGCTACATTATATGCTACCGAATCAAGATATAACTTAACACAAAGAGCTATCCCTGATACACATTGGACAAACTTATATCAAAATGTTTTAGGTAACTTACAAACATCAGAGCAAGTATTATTGAAGCAAGTAAAACCTGGTGACGTAACAGATAGTGATTGGAAAAAGCAACAACAAAACAAAGTTGCAATACTTGAAATCTTAAGAGTTTATACTTACCAAATACTGGTTGATACGTTTGGTGATATTCCTTATTCAGAGTCACTACAGAATCCAAAAATTATCTTACCTAAGTATGACAATGATGCTGCAATTTATCCATTATTAATTACTCGTTTAAATGCTGCAATTGCAAAACTAGACACAAGTGGAAAAAGTTTTGACAAAGGAGACCTTGTCTACAAAGGAAATGTTGCTGACTGGAAGTTATTTGCAAATTCGCTAAAACTAAAAATAGGAATAAATATTGCTGAGAGCACAGAATTCGCTGCTTTAGCTAAAACAACTATTGAAGAAGCTTATACTGCAGGTGTAATATTAGACAACCCTAAAAATGCTTTATTTACATATGCATCATTTGCTCCTAACTACAACCCAATTTTCGATAATTTGGTTGCAAGTCAAAGAAATGATAACGTTCCTACAACTACTATAATTAATCGAATGAACGCATTATCTGACCCAAGAAGACCTATTTTCTTCACGCCAATGGCTGACGGAACTTACAAAGGGGGAAATCCAGGATCACGTAATGCAAATCCTTACGAAACATCTTATTCACATGTTGGTGATGCAATTAAAAAGCCAGCTGCACCAGGTGTTTTATTAGAAGCATTCGAAGTTAACTTCTACTTGGCTGAAGCTGCTGCAAGAGGATTATCAGTAGGAAACACTCCAGAATACTATTACAATAAAGCAATAACTTTGTCATGTAATTTTTGGGGAGTTACACCTGAAGAAACTAATGCATATTTAGCTCAACCAACAGTAGCTTATGCAACTGCTGCTACTACTCCAATTGCAGGATTCCCAGGAACTGGAACTGGAACATGGCAAGAAAAAATTGGTTACCAAGAGTGGATTGCTTTATACAACAGAAGTTTCCAATCATGGACTGCTTTTAGAAGATTAGATTTCCCAATCTTAATAACTAGTTCAACTTCTTTATCTATCGCAAGAGGACAAGTACCTGTTAGATGGTTTTATCCAAATGCTGAACAAACAGTTAATGGCACAAACTGGCAAGCTGCATCTGCAGCAATTGGCGGAGACCTTTTAACAACTAAAATTTTCTGGGATGTTAAACAACCTCCATTAAAAGACCTATAATATAACATAATTTAACATAAAGCCACCCTCAAAAAGGGTGGCTTTTTTTTTGCAAAAGTTATAAAAAAAAGAAAAACCATACTAATATTCTAAAATTTAACATTTCACAGTATAGCAATGTTTTTCATTATTGTCATATTTCAAGTTAAAAATTACGAATTTACAATTTATACCTCTTTTTTAACTATAAAAAAACAATATCTTATAGTAAAATCATAATTTAACTAAAAAAAAAGCTTTTTATATTAGGTAGATTAACAAATTATTAAGATTTTTGTCGAACTAATTCAAAATAATTAAAAATGAAACTAAAGTTCAATGGATTCTTAGTACTTCTTTTGGTACTAGTGGCGCAATTAACTTTTGCGCAAGAAAGAGTTGTTTCAGGAATTGTTTCTGACAATACGGGAATGCCTATACCAGGTGTTAGTGTATTTGTAAAAGGAACAAAGACAGGAACACAAACAGATTTTGATGGAAAATACTCTATTAAAGCTTCTCCAAGCCAAATTTTGGTCTTTACTTACATTGGAATGAAGGCAAAAGAAGAGCCAGCAACGTCTACAACTGTTAACGCTAAACTAGCAGGAGACGCACTAGAACTTGAAGGAGTTGTAGTAGTTGCTTTTGGAACTCAGAAAAAATCTGAGATTACTGGAGCAGTTACAAAAATAGACGCAAAAGCACTAGAAAACGCTCAAGCTTCAAATGCAATTCAATCTTTAACTGGTAAAGTTGCCGGTGTACAGATTAGTGCTAACTCAGGACAACCAGGAGATCCACCTCAAGTACGTTTTAGAGGTTTGGGATCAATTTCATCTTCAAATGCGCCTTTGTATGTTGTTGATGGTATTCCTTACAACGGTGATATCAATGCTATTGCAACACAAGATATTGAGTCTATTTCATTTTTGAAAGATGCATCTTCAAATGCCTTATATGGTAGTAGAGGAGCAAATGGTGTAATCATTGTTACAACTAAAAAAGGTAAAAAAGGACAATTAAAAGTAACTTACGAAACTAAAATCGGTGTTAACTCTAGAGCAGTTCCTGAGTACGACATGATTAAAGATCCGGGACAATACTACCAAACTGTTTATAACAGAATCAAAACTGGTTTAATTTTTCAAGGAGCAACTCCTGCTGCCGCTTCAAACACAGCAGCTCAGAACTTAATTACTGGAGACACATACTCTTTAGGATACAACAATTACAATGTTCCTAATGATCAGGTTATCAATCCAGCTACAGGACAAATAAACGCTAATGCAAAATTATTGTATCACGATGATTGGTCAAAAGAATTATTTAGAGATGCTACTAGAACAGAGCACTTTTTAAGTTTATCAAGCAGCACTGACAACCTAAGTTCTTATTTATCTGTTGGATACCTTAAAGATAATGGTTACACAATTAACTCAGACTTTAAACGTGCTACAGTTAGAGCAAATGTAGATTATACTGTAAATAGCAAAATTAAAGTTGGAGCTAACTTGAACTATGCTAACACAGATCAAAATGCACCAATTTCTCAAGTTGGTTCTGCAACTTATAGTAACTTATTTAGCTGGGCTAGAAACATAGCTCCTATTTACACTATTTGGCAAAGAGATGCAGCTGGTAACTTCGCTACTAATCCTGACGGAAGCAGAGTTTACGAGTTTAACAAAACTGGAGATCGCCCTTATGGAGGAAATCTAAATCCATACGCGACCACCTTATTGAACACAAATTTAAATCAAGAAAATAAATTTGGCGCAAGAGGATATGTTTCTATTGATTTCTTGAAAAACTTCAATTTCAGATATAATCTAGGATATGACTTATTATCTGGATATTATTTAAACAGTACAACAGGAGAAGGTGGTGATGACATGGGAGTAAATGGTAGAATTGGTACCGCTTCTACTAATGATTACACCATCACTAACCAACAATTATTGTCTTGGAAAAAATCATTCGGAAATCACAATTTGGATATTCTTGTTGGTCATGAATCATCAGATTTTACATCAAAAATGTTAGCAGGACAAAAAAGTGGAGTTGTTATACCTGGCTTACCAATATTAAGTAACGCTACTAAATACAATTATGTAGATGGTTATAATGACCTATACAAAGTTGAAGGTTATTTCTCACGATTAACATACAACTACAAAGAGAAATACTTTGTGAATGGAAGTTTCAGAAGAGACGGATCTTCAGTATTCGCACCTGAAAACAGATGGGGTAACTTCTATGGATTTGGAGCAGCATGGTCTGTAATGAAAGAATCATTCTTCCCTAAATCTAAAGTAATTACAGACTTAAGAGTTAAAGGAAGTTATGGAGAACAAGGAAACGATAATATTTTCTATCCTGCAAGTACATCAATCAATCATCGAAGCTATTTCGGATATGGAAGAAACTACCATGCTGATCAAGACCAATACGATATTGTTCCAGATGCTGACGGAAATGCAACTATTTTACCAGTATATACAGGAAACAAAGAAATCAAGTGGGAAAAATCAAAAAATATGAACGTTGGATTTGAAATCGAATTATTCAACAGAGTAAACATCGAAGCCGAATATTTCGAAAGAAAAGTTAGTGATTTGATCTACAACCTTCCTAAACCATCTTCAACAGGAGTTAGTTTCGTAAGTACAAACATTGGAGATATGGCCAATAAAGGAGTAGAGATCAATCTTGGTGTTGATGTAATCAAAACTGAAGACGTTGACTTTAATATTTGGGCAAATGGAACACATTACAAAAATGAAATAACTTCATTACCAACACCATTCACAAACGGAATTTTCCGTTTTGAAGTTGGAGCTCCTGCTTACTCATACTACATGAGAGAATTTGCTGGCGTTGATAAAACTAATGGAGACGCTTTATGGTATGTGGATCAAAAGGATGCTTCTGGCAAGGTTACAGGCAAAACAACAACTAATGTATACGGAACTGCAACTCAATACTTAAGCGACAAGAATGCAAATCCTGATGTTTACGGAGGTTTTGGAACTGTTGTACGTTACAAAAATTTAACATTCCAAGCTAGTTTTGCATACCAAGTAGGAGGATACATGTTTGATGGAGTTTATCAAAGCGCAATGTATTCAGGATCTGACAATATTGGACAAAACTATCACCAAGATGTAAACAAAGCATGGACTGTTGATAATCCAAATTCTAATATCCCAAGAATTGATCACGTTTCAACTTTTCAAATGGCGACTTCTGATTATTTCTTAATAAAATCAGATTATATAAGTTTACAAGATGCTTCTATAGCTTATGACTTCAAAAACAGTAAACTTACCGATCTTGGAATTTCATCTACTAAATTTAGTTTAATGGGATCTAATTTAGGATTATGGTCAAAAAGAAAAGGAATGGACCCAAGATTAAACAATTTAGGTACTCAAAGCAATAACGGTCAGTCTTTAAATGTGTACGGAGTAATGAGAACTATCTCATTTGGTTTAACAGTAAATTTTTAAGAAAATGAAAAAAATATTAATATTATCAATGTCCCTGTTGATACTCACAGGTTGTTCAAAAGATTTTCTTGATGCACAACCAGAATCAACAATTAACGACGAACAACTTGCAACATCACCTACTGCGAGTAAATCAATTTTAGCTGGAATTTATTCCGCTTTAAGATCCTACGGCTTATCTGTCGCTGGTAGTCACGAAGATTATGGTCATAAATCTATCCTTGCTGCTACTGATCTAATGTCAAACGATATGTTAATGACTAAATCAAGCTGGTATGGTTCTTTTTACAATTATTTAGGAAGACAGCAGACAAACAGTAGATCAAAATTAGCTTGGACAATTTATTATCCACAGATAAGAACAACAAACAAGCTAATACAAGCTATTCCTGCTGACGCACCAACTCCGGAGCTTAAAGCTATTAGAGGTCAAGCATTGGCTTTAAGAGGTTACTTTTACTTTATGTTAGCACGTATGTATGGACCTACTTATGTTGGCAATGAAACAAAACTATGTGTTCCATTATTTACAGAACCTACTGTGGACGCCAAACCAAGAGCTACAGTTCAAGAAGTATACAAAGTAATAGAGAGCGACTTAAAACTAGCTATTACAGAGCTAGAAGGTTTCACACGTGCAAACAAAGACGGATTAGATCAATCTGTAGCACAAGCTTTTTTAGCTGATGTTTACTTAGAAATGGGGAAATATCCTGAAGCTGCTGATTTTGCTCATAAAGCTAGACAAAACTACACTTTACTTACTCAAGCAGATTGGAACACTGGATTCTATGATATAACTACTGGTAATGAAACAATGTGGGGAGCTACAATAACTTCTGCACAAAGTACTTTCGTAGCAAGTTTTTTCAGTCATTTTGACAATACAAACGATTCAGGATATGCTGGAGGTTTAGGGATATACAAAAACATAGATAAAAATATGTACGAGAGTATCTCTAACACTGACTATAGAAAAAAAGCATTTGTACCACCAGCGGGAAGTACAACTTATCCTTCATTACCTGCATATGCTAATACCAAATTTAGAGATCCAACTATTGATTCTGGAGATTACATCTATATAAGATCAGCATCATTGTATTATATCGAAGCTGAAGCTCTTGCGAGATCAGGAAATGAAGGTACAGCAAAGCAAGTTTTATATGATATTACAATTACAAGAGATCCTGCTTATGTATTATCTACAAAAACTGGTACTGCTTTAATCAATGAGATCGTACTTCAAAAAAGAATTGAACTATGGGGAGAAGGATACGCATGGTTTGACATGAAACGTTTAGGAGTTGCTCTTAATAGAGATTATGTTGGATCTAACCACCCATCTTTCGGAAAATTCAATATTCCTGCAGGAGACAATAAATTCATCTTCCAGGTTCCACAAGCGGAAATTGATGCAAATCCATTAATTGTACAAAGCCCACTATAATTTAAATAGCGCTTAAATTACATATTAAACCACTCTGTTCATTCAGAGTGGTTTTTTTTTATATAAACATTATACCTATATTTGCCCTATGGAAAAAGAACATCAAATATTTGGAATTAGAGCCATTATAGAAGCAATTCAAGCAGGAAAAGAAGTTGATAAAGTATTTATACAAAAAGAAATTTCCGGAGAATTAATGAAAGATTTAATGAAGGTCATGAAACGTGCCAACATAAATTTCTCCTATGTACCTGTAGAAAAACTAAATCGCCTAACACCAAACAATCACCAAGGAGCTGTTGCAACAATCTCTCCTATTGGTTTTATCGAATTAGAACATTTAGTTGAATCAACAATTGAATCAGGAACTAAACCTTTGTTTTTAATATTAGATCAAATTTCTGATGCCAGAAACTTTGGAGCTATTATCAGAACAGCAGAATGTACGGGAGTAAACGGAATCATTGTTCAAAAAGCCGGTTCGGCACCTGTAAATGGTGATACGGTAAAAACATCAGCAGGTGCGGTTTTCAATGTGCCTATTTGTAAAGTAGAACATATTAAAGATGCTATATTTTACCTTCAGGGTTCAGGAATAAAAACCGTTGCTGCTACAGAAAAAACAGATCAGAATATATACGATATAGCACTAAACGAACCAGTAGCAATTATCATGGGATCTGAAGACAGAGGAATAAATCCATCTGTACTTAAAATTGTTGACGAAAAAGCAAAATTACCAATGTTTGGATCAATAGGATCTCTAAATGTTTCTGTAGCTTGTGGAGCATTTTTATACGAAGCTGTCCGCCAAAGAAGTTAAATAGTATTGAGAATTAAGATGACAAGTAAATCTAGTATGAATGTCTTCAAAATCTATTCTTAAAATATTCTTTCATAAAATCTGTTGCTGGTTTGTAGTTTTGTTAATTACAAACTTAAGCTACGGACAAACCACTACTTACGGACAATCCTGGAATGAAATTCAATTCAACAGAACCATAAATGAAAAATGGTCTACCGAATTTGACCTCGGTTCTTCTTATAGCAGTACTGCAACTTCTTCGAATATTTTTCAGCAAAACATTCAAAAATCCTTCCGAGGATGGGGACATTACTATTTAACTCCCAGATGGAAACTCTCAACCTTTGTTGCCTATTACGACAATAAAGACGTGCCCGAAATAGGTCAGTTCAAATCTCCGGAATGGAGATTTGCCCTTCAGGGAACCTACTATTTTCACAAAACAGGATATACTTTAAGTACCCGAATGAGAATGGAACTTCGGCATATCAGAAATGGCGAAGACGATTACGAAAATGTTTTAAGGTATCGCCAGCAAATAAAATACATAAAACCTATTAATAGCAAAGTTTTAAGAGAAGGTGTTGTTTATGCTGTTGCCTCAGATGAGCTTTATTTTAAATCAGGTGCAAAAGTCACCGGTTTAAGTTTCTTTGATCGAAACAGGTTTATTATAGGTGGAGGTTATTTATTCACAGATGACATTCAGGTAGAATTAACTTATGCAAACGAATATCTACCCAGAGATAATGAAAATCAGATTGTAAATGCTGCATCTTTAACAGTTACATTTAATAATCTTTTTGAGACCATCAAGAAAAAATTATCTCATAATAATGATAACACAAAAACTGACGATTAATATCTACTTTTCATCCTTCTTTAAAAAGCAATTTAATTGCTCTTTAATAGCATCTTTGTGTAATTTGAAATTATAACTACGAACAAACTCTGTTCCTTTCATGTTAATTTCGGCCACTATTGCCTCAAAGTTAGAGAATGCCTCAATATCCTTATCATCAATCAAGTAAAGAACCTGCATAATTGAATCATTATTCCTATATTGAGTATCATAATGTGCCAACTTGTATTGTTTATTATCGGACAAATGAATAATTAAATCATCTTTTATTTTTTTTCCTTCACTTTTAACAGGAAATGGTGAAGGCTGAAGCGCCACAAAATAATGTTCCTTATCGGTTACGATATTAATCTTTAATGATTTTGATTTTGTTACATAAAAATTCGCCGGTTCAAAATAGTACATCATTGTTCCGTCAGCAAGAACTTTGTTTTTTACGTCGCATTGTGCCATTATACTTGATCTGCTTAAAAGCACTAATAACCCAATTATAAAGCTTATCTTTTTCATAAAAAGGGAGAATGAAATTAGAATGTCTTTAACAAAAATAATCAATTATAATCAAAACAAATATCCTCGCTTACATTTTATCCTCTGATTCTCTTTTCGTTACAGTATAACTTACTGAAAAACTCGAATTATAATAAGTATAGATATCTTCCGTATCTTCTTCTGGAATTTCGGTATTAACAAAATTTCCATTTTCATCAAAATGCCTCATAAAAGCATCCTCTTCAGGATTAAAATCTGGTTTTTGCCAATCATAAACAATTGGTTTTGCATATTCAGGTGTTTTATAAAGTAAAGACATTGCAAAGCCGGTAATAAAACCTGCCAAATGCCCTTCCCATGAAATTGACTTGTCTACATCCGGAAATACATACCAAATCATTCCACCATAGAGTAAAATGACAGACAACGAAAGTGCCACTAAACGATAATAACGTGTTTGAATTCCTTTAAAAAAAATAAAACTTACTAATACATAGATCAAACCGCTTGCTCCAATATGGAAATTTTCCCGACCTATAATCCAGGTGATTAATCCCGAAAATAAAATCCCATAAACAATAACACTTAAAGATTGTTTAGGATAAAAAAATTGCAATGCTGCCAGCAAGACCAAAAGCGGAATCGAGTTGTTATATAAATGACCTAAATTTTCATGAATAAAAGGACTAAACAAAACTCCTTGTAAACCTGAAAAATCTCGTGGATAAATACCATGTTGATAAAAATCAAAATCGAAGCGGATTTGCATCCAATAAACAATCCACAGAAAAAGGACAAAAAAAACTGGAAGACCAATAACAGCAGTCGTAAATTTAAAGTGGTTATCGTTCATGATTATTAAATATGTTGTATTGGCAATATCAAAAAACTATCCAAATACAATATACTGATAATTTGTCAGCTAAAGCCTCCTCAGTCTTTGTTATGATTTGTAACCCTTTAATACTATAAAATTAAAATTGAAAATAGTAATTTTACAAAATGGAAGCACCTTTAGCCGAGCGTATTCGCCCACAGCAATTAGAAGACTACATAAGTCAAAGTCATTTGGTTGGTCCAAATGGTTCGTTAACACAACAAATATCAAAAGGAATTATTCCGTCATTAATATTTTGGGGACCTCCGGGAACAGGAAAAACGACTTTGGCACAAATTATAGCACAAGAATCAAAACGTCCGTTTTACATCTTGAGCGCAATAAATTCAGGTGTTAAAGATATTCGTGATGTAATTGAAAAAGCAAAACAAAGTGGCGGGTTATTTACGGCTAAAAATCCTATTCTGTTTATTGATGAGATTCACCGTTTTAGTAAATCGCAACAAGACTCGCTTTTGGCTGCGGTCGAAAAAGGCTGGATTACACTTATTGGCGCAACGACCGAAAACCCAAGTTTTGAAGTTATTCCTGCATTATTGTCACGTTGTCAAGTCTATGTACTAAATGCTTTTACAAAAGCCGATTTAGAGTCTTTATTGCATCGCGCAATGAAAACGGATACTTATTTATCAACCAAAAACATTCAATTAAAAGAAACCGAAGCTCTACTCCGACTTTCTGGCGGAGATGGAAGAAAGCTTTTAAATATTTTTGAACTTGTTATAAACGCTTCGGCTGGCGACGAAATTATTATTACCAATGATCGCGTTTTTGAATTAGTCCAGCAAAATACTGTTTTGTATGACAAAAGTGGTGAACAACATTATGATATCGTTTCGGCATTTATAAAATCAATTCGCGGCAGTGATCCAAACGGAGCTGTTTACTGGCTGGCAAGAATGATTGAAGGTGGCGAAGATGTAAAGTTTATCGCCAGAAGAATGCTCATTTTATCAAGCGAAGATATTGGAAATGCAAACCCGACGGCTTTTATTATGGCAAACAATACGTTTCAGGCCGTAACAACAATTGGTTATCCTGAAAGTAGAATTATATTAAGTCAATGTGCAATTTATCTGGCTACTTCTCCTAAAAGTAATGCGTCGTATATGGCAATTGGAAACGCGCAACAACTGGTTAAACAAACTGGTGATTTACCGGTACCAATACATTTAAGAAATGCACCAACCAAACTTATGAAAGAATTAGGTTATGGTGACGATTATAAATATTCGCATGATTATGCCAATAATTTTGCCGAGCAGGAATTTTTGCCTGATGCTGTAAAAGAAACGGTTCTTTACAATCCAGGAAGCAATTCTAGAGAGAACAGCAACCGTGAATTTTTAAAGAACCGTTGGAAAGATAAATATGGTTACTAGAACCCTATTTTATATTTAGAATTTAACGACAATTTTTTCTGAAACTAATTTATCATTTTGATAAGATTCGAAATACCATTGACCGTCTTCTTTCAAAATTAGAGAACCTTGTACATTATCTTTTATTGCAATAAACACATTTGATTGCGAAGTTTTAAGCAATTTCATAACCACTTTTGGTGTTTTATCAATTAACTGATAACCTGATTCTGTAGGTTGCGCATACAACAAACTAGGATCTTTCAAATCTGGTGAAGGAGCAACAGCAACTGCTGCTGACGTTGTAACTGCCGCCGAAGTTGTAACTGCTGCAGCTGCTGGAGTAACAGGCGTCGCTCTTACGGTTGAAACAGCAGATTTCCCGCTATATTTATAATGTAATCCCGTTATAGATACAAATGCTAAATCCAGACACTCTCTATAAGCTACTTCGTAATCTTTTTCTTTGCTTTTCCCAACTTCAGAAGTGTAAATTACTTTTCCATAACAATCTTTAAACTCAACATAAAGTTTTGTTATTAAAAATCCATTATCTCTTTTTACATCTACATACAAAAGATCACAACGATCACCATATCCTGTCGGAAGTTCTTCATTAACATAAAAAGCCTGAAAACCAGCTTTGTTTAAATTCGATTTTGTCATTGTAGACATTCTGTATTGATTTTCAGTTTTAAGAAAATCATATTTCAAGGGCACAATCACTGCTTTGTAATCATTAATAGATTGAGCAAACCCAATAAACGTGGTAAGAAGTGCAATCAACAAAAATTTTATTCTCATAATTATAAATATTTTTTAAGTTCTAATAAATGATTTATTTGTTTAATATTTTCAGGAGCTTCAACTTTTTTATCATTAAAAAAGATAGCATCCAAACCGGCATTCAATGCACCATTAACATCTGCATCAAGACAATCGCCAATCATAATACTATTTTCTTTTGAGGCCTGAGCCAAATTGACAGCATAATCAAAGATAATACTATTTGGTTTTTTAACACCAGCTAACTCAGAATTTGTTACCGTATCAAAGTAACCACCAAGAGCGGCATTATTTAACTTTTTATCCTGAACAGCAGCAAAACCATTTGTGATAATATGCAGTTTGTATTTAGGTTTTAAATAATCCAAAACTTCGATTGCTCCATCAAAAAGATAATTATTATCGGTTAAATATTCGATATAATCATTTGCAACCTGATTGATGTCTTCATCTGATATTTCATAATTTAAAGCATCAAAAGAAAGTTTCAATCTATTGTAGCGCAATTCGACATGCGTAATTTCGTCGTTTTGATATAATTTCCAGCAAGCCTGATTTATAGGAGCATAATGGATTATAAAATCCTCGATCTTAATATCTGGAAATCTGTTTTTAAAAATACGATCAAAAGCCATTTCTGAATTTTTATCAAAATCCCAAAGCGTATGATCTAAATCAAAAAAAATGTCGGTAATAGTGGTATTCATAACTTATAAAATTCCTTCATCTACAAAACTATAATATTTTGTTTCAGTAATAATCAAATGATCTAAAACTTTAACATCTAAAACATCCCCAGCTAATTTTAACTTCTTCGTAATTTGCTTATCCGCTTCACTTGGGATTAACGAACCCGAAGGATGATTATGACATAAAATCAAGCCTGTAGCTCTATTTTCAAAAGCTAATTTAAAAACCATACGCGTATCAACAATAGTTCCCGTTATTCCTCCTTTACTTAATTGCACTTTAGAAATTATCTTATTAGAATTATTAAGAAAAAGCACCCAAAATTCCTCATGAGAAAGTTCACCTATAATAGGCTGCATCATTTGGAAAACCATTTTACTCGAAGTAACTTTCTCTAATATAGATACAACTTCCTCCTTTCTACGACGACATAACTCTAAAGCAGCAACAATAGTAATTGCCTTTGCCTCGCCTATACCTTTAAATTTCATTAACTGAGCAATTGATAATTTTGCTAAAGAATTCAAAGTGCCTACGCTCGCCAAAATGCGCCTGCTTAAATCAACGGCAGATTCATTACGACTTCCTGAACCGATTAAAATAGCAAGTAATTCTGCATTGCTTAAAGCTTCTTTACCTTTAAGCATTAATTTTTCGCGTGGACGATCTTCTTCTGACCAATTCGAAATCGGCAAATAAGTTATGTCCATCTACTGCAAAACATTAATTGATTTACTCATGCAAATACTATTTGTTAAACCCACATATGGCTCGTAGTTTTCTACAATTTTAAATCCAACTTTTTGATATAAACTTATGGCTTCAATTTGTTTGTATAAAGTTTCTAAAATCATGGTTTCAAAACCCTGATTCTTTGCCTCCTTTTCAAGTTCTTTAATAACTAATTGTGCCAAACCTAAACCTCTTGCTTCAGGTGAAACAAACATGCGTTTCAGCTCAACCGTTTTCTCATTGTATTTCTTAAAACAGCCACTTGCAACAGCTTTTCCGTCTAAATAAATAAGGATAACATTGTCATTAAACTCAATCAAATTATTTCCCCAATAATCCTTCTTTAATTCGGGATAACGTTCCCATAAAAAAGCGTCAAATATTTTGATCAATGTTACAAAATCCGGATTCTCACTTGTTGTTCTCACAACCTCTATTCTTGAATTCATTTTATTAAAATCTTAAAAGGCGAATATATTGAAAAATAAGAAAAATCACTCATAAATAACAAATTACTATTTCAAAATTAATTAATTTTAAAGGCAAATAGCTATCAAACAAACTTCTATATTTATTGTAATGAAATCTATATACACTTTAATCGTTGTATTCTTATTTTTTTCTTGTAATCAAAAAGAAAAAGCAACAATTCTAACCGAAAATTCTTCGGCAATAGTAAACACTTTTGCAGATAAATTGTCAAATGCAGCATTATCTATAATTGATTCTTCGATAGATTATGATCCTGCTTATTTTTCGATAGAATATCCTAATGGAGATATTCCTAAAAATAAAGGAGTTTGCACCGATGTTGTTATTCGTACCTATCGAATATTAGGTATCGATTTACAAAAAGAAGTTCATGAAGATATGATAGCAAATTTTTCAGCATACCCGAATTTACAAAAATGGGGAATGACAAAAACCGATACTAATATCGATCATAGAAGAGTTCCTAATTTAGAAATTTTCTTTGAAAGAAAGGGAGAAAAATTACCAATAACCCAAAATCCAAACGATTACAAAACTGGAGAAATTGTAACCTGGCTAATTAACGATAAACTACCTCATATCGGAATTATTACAAACAAAAAAACAACAGACAGAAAACGAAATCTAATCGTCCACAACGTTGGCAACGGACAAGTTCTCGAAGATTGTTTATTCAAATATACTATTGTAGGACATTATAAATATTGGAAATAAAAACAAACAAAATTCTAATAGAAGAATTGCAATTTAAACCCAAAAAAAGTGCCAACTACAAAACTGCATTGGCACATTATCTCATTCTCAAATTATCTAATTGACTAATTAATCAACCCTTTTACTTCATCAAAATTCAATCCTCCGTAATTTCCTGAACTCATCAATAATAAAGCAGAGTTTTCAAGATTCAAGTTGAATAAATATTCTTTGAATTCGGCAGGATTAGTATAAATAATTAAATCTTCACGATTAAAAGCCGCCGCAATTTGCTCATAAGTCACTTCTTCGAGTTGTTTAATTTTTACTGCGTCAGGCGAATAAAATACTACCGCTACATCTGCATATTCAAGTGCTCCTTCATATTCTTTCAAGAATTCGGCATTCAAACTACTATAGGTATGCAATTCTAAACATGCTACTAAAGTTCTGTTTGGATATTGTTCTTTTACCGCTTTTGTAGTTGCAGCCACTTTACTTGGTGAATGCGCAAAATCTTTATAAGCAACTTTTCCTTTTCCTTCAGCAATTTTCTCAAGTCGTTTAGAAGCTCCTTTAAAACTTGCAATAGCTTCGTAAAAATCAGCTTCGTCAACACCCATGTTTTGGCAAATCCATTTGGCTCCAGCCAAATTATTTAAATTATGCGCACCAAATACTTCGATTGGCATATCCCCTTCCGGAGTTTTTAATAATGTTACTCCGTCACTAACTGTATATTCCGGTGTATGATACGCTAATTTACGAATTGGGTTTGTAGCCGCTTCAGCAACACGTTTTACTTCCGGATCATTTTCGTTATAAACTAAGATTCCACCATTTGTAATTTTTGCAATAAAAATCTCAAATTGCTCTACATAATTTTCATACGTTGGAAAAACATTAATATGATCCCATGCAATTCCAGAAATCAAAGCAATGTTTGGCTGATATAAATGGAATTTTGGACGTCTGTCGATAGGAGAAGATAAATATTTATCACCTTCCAAAACCATAAAATCATTTTCTTCAGTAAGATGCACCATCGTATCAAAACCTTCAAGCTGTGCTCCTACCATATAATCAACTTCGATATTATGATAATGCATAACGTGCAAAATCATCGAAGTAATCGTTGTTTTTCCGTGAGAACCACCAATTACAACACGCGTTTTATTTTTAGATTGTTCGTGTAAAAATTCAGGATACGAATATATTTTCAATCCCAATTCCTGCGCTTTCAACAACTCCGGATTATCTGCTTTAGCATGCATTCCAAGAATTATCGCATCAATATCGGCAGTGATTTTTTCAGGAAACCAACCTAACTCAGCAGGTAAAATTCCTTTTTTCTCTAATCTTGATTTTGATGGCTCAAAAATAGCATCATCACTACCTGTAACCTGATATCCTTTGTTATGTAATGCCAATGCTAAGTTGTGCATAGCGCTCCCGCCTATTGCGATGAAATGTGTTCTCATTTAAATTCCAATTTTTTAAAATTCCAAATTCCAGTTTTTGTTGGAATCCAATTTTGAAACCGATATTACGCTTCAAACTTTCTTTTTAATTCCTGTGCCTTTTTAGGGTCTTTTAATTTATTCAAATATAAATTATATAATTTTTGAAATGTAACTTTTGATTTACCAATTTCATTTGCTTTCATATAATTTTTTTCTGCTGATATATATCTTTTGAAATATTCATCAATTCTTCCTCTCGACAAATACCCATCCACAGGCGAAAATTGCGACAATTCATTCGAATAAGAAATTGCTTTCGATTCACTACCTCCCAAAATTCCGGGTAATTGCAAGTATATTTCGATCAATGCCCATCTCGCCTGAACGTGTTTTGGATTTAAAGCAATCGCTTTTTCAAATGCTTCCTTCATATCGTCAACCATCGTAAAAGCCTTTATTTTATTAACTTCCGCTGCTCTCATAGCCAAACAACCACCATATTTAAAAAAGTAATCGGCTTCCGTAGGTTTCAATTCTTTCAATTTCTTGAAATACTCCGCTCCTTTTACCCATGATTTTTGATGCGCTTCAATCTCTCCTAAATATTCGAGAGTTTTTATATCTAAAGGTTTTGTTTTTAGAATCCCTTCAAAAATAATTTGTGCTTCAGCATATTTTTTAGCTTGAAACAACTTCTCTCCTTTTTCAAAATTCGATTGCGACCATCCAAAAATGGGCATCAAAACAAAAAAGAATAGCAGTTTTTTCATGGTTCAAAAATAAGGAAATATAAAATGTATCATTTGCTTTTAGAGATAAATTAGTAATTTGTACGAAATTATTTTACAACGTTCCCAACCTTTATTCCAAAACCGCACTCTATATACCAAAACCACCTTATGAAAAATATCTTATTTGTTCTCCTTTTGTTCACAACAGCTTTATTTGCGCAACAAAATGATAAAAAATGGACTAAAGTTACCTCTTACGAAAATGAAGGTAAAATAAAATCTGCAAGCAAAATTGTTGATCAAATCTACAAGAAAGCTGTCTCAAAAAAAGATGAAGTTCAAATGATAAAATGTTTTTTTTATCATTCTAAATATCTTCAAGTCCTGGACGAAAATGCAAAAGCTAAAATCTTAAGCAATCTTAAAACCGATATTAACAAGGTTTCAATACCATCAAAAGCAATTTTGAATTTAGTTTATGCGAAATGTTTAAATAATTATTCTAATTATGATTACGCAGTCGTGGTTGTTGACAGTGCAGCGGCAGTTGTAGACGAAGCAACAGCATTAATAGATTCTGCTGCTGCAACGATAGATACGTCTGCTGTTGACGGTATAGCAATTTCTCAACCAAGTGATGCAAATATTGAATTTACAACCGAAAAAGAAGTCATTGCAGTTCTCGAAAAAACATTAGAAAACGAGTCTATTCTAAAAGCTACTCCACTCACCAATTATCAGACTATTTTTGATTTTTTGTCTTTAGAAAAATTAAAAACAGAAAATTTATATGATTATCTACTTAAAGAAAACATCGAATTTTTTACCGAAAAGATACAGAACTGGCAAATTCAAAATAGTGAAATAGCAGTGCATAAAAACGAACTTTTAGGAAATTCAGAAGCATTTTTGAAACTTGACTTAAGTTTTATAAAAGATGAAAATCTAAGAAAAGTTATTGCTTTATATCAAAAGTTAGAATTAAGTAATCCTTCTTTAGAAAATCAATTTAACCGAATTATATTCTGCAGTGATTTCATACCGGAACCTACGGATGATCTAACGAAGTATTTAAATGATCTTCAACAACAGACGAACGATAAGATTCTAACTCAAAAAATTCTGCTAAAAAAGGCTGAACTTCTACTTGCTCAAGCTTCAAAAGAATTACATCCGGATTATAAAATTGAAGCTGTCAAAATGTATGATGATATTATAAAAATCAACGATAAGTCTAATGCAGCTCAAACCGCTTTACAGCAAAAACAAAACGTTGTTTCCAAATCATTGGATATTCGACTTAAAAAATACAGTTATACAAAAGAGAATACCAGAGCTTTTATCAACTATAAAAATATCGACAACTTAAAAATATCTTTTTACAAAATAGATCAAAAAAAGCTCAAAAAGTTTTCAGACTCTGAAATATACTACAAACAAGATAGTTTAACTGAAGTCATTATAAAAACCCAAAATGCAATTGTGTCTAAAGGATATCAGCTTCAAAACAAAAAAGACTATTTTGAGTATACAACAGAAGTCCTGTTGCCACAATTAGAAACAGGAAGTTATCTAGTTTATTTCGAAAGTGATTCTGGATTAAAAGACAAAAAAGCTTCTGCATTTGAAACGATGACTGTTTCAAACTTAAGTATTCTCGCATCTAAAGAAGACAGTAAACAAAACTTTCAGGTTCTGGATCGAAAAACAGGAAAACCTCTTGAAAATGTATCCATAAAATCATCCTATTATACCCTTAAAACAGATTCAAACGGATTGGCCTCTTATAATGGACTTAACAATCATTCTTATTATGATCACATTGAATTTTCATTAGATAATGATACTATTTTTCCAATGCAAAATTATATTCGATATATCCAGCCGTATAATACCAATGAATACAAAACTTTAAACGCTAAAGTCGAGTTTTATTTGGATCGTGCTATTTACCGTCCCGGGCAAACTGTATATTACAAAGGAATTGCAATTCAAAAGCAAGAAAACAAAACGAGAATTGTTGCCAATACTTCTTTTAAAATTATGGTTAAAGATGCCAACTATCAAAATTATAAAGAATTTGAAGTTACCACAAATGAATTTGGTTCATTTTCAGGAGAATTTGTTTTACCAAAAAGCGGTTTAACTGGTAATTATAATATTTATGCAGTAAGACCCGAAGATTCTACAAACGGAAACTTTGATCTAAAAACCAAACCAAATGAATCTTTCTGGAAAACGGTAATACTTGAAAGCGCAGGAATTAATTTTAGAGTTGAAGAATACAAACGTCCAAAGTTTAAAGTTGATTTTGATCCTAAAAAAGAAAGTTTTCAGGTAAATCAGTCCATTAAAGTAAACGGAACAGCAAAAGCATTTGCAGGAAGCAATATTTCTGATGCAAAAGTGACTTATACTGTAAATCGATTTACAAGTTATTTTAGAAATTATTACGGTCAGGAACAAAACGAAACTATAGCAACTGGCGAAACCAAAACAGATGCTTCTGGTAAATTTGTAATTGAATTTAAAGCCGAACCTTCAAAAAATGCAATCAAAGAACAATTACCCGTCTTTAACTATAGAATAACGGCTGATATTACAGATATTAATGGCGAAACTCACACTTCAGAAACCATCATAAAAGTAGGTTATCATGATTTGATTATCAACGCAGGTATTCCAGGTCGTATTGAAACTAAAAACAAAAATGAAATCATCCTTACAAGTACCAATTTAAACGGAGAATTTTTAGCAGCAAAAGGCGAAATTAAATTGTATTTCGTAAGTCCCTTTTCTAATAAATTCAAAGAACAAGTTTGGCCAAAACCAGAAATCGAAACCATTTCAGCATCTGATTTTGAAAGATTGTTTCCGTATGAAATTCGCGATATTAAAAATGACAAAACCAGCGAAACTTTATTATTCTCAAAGAAAATAGATACTGAAAAAGACAAAAAAATAGCGCTGGATTTTATTTCAAATTATAAATCCGGAAATTATAAAATTGTTTTTTCGGCAAAAGATACTTTCAATAATCCTATAGAATCCGTTTCGACTTTTGAAATCAAACAAAGTAAAGACAAGTTTAATCCGAGTAAATTATTTACAGCAGAACAAATTAATAGTGATCCTAAAAAAGATGGTTTTGTCGAAGTCAAACTTTCGTCTGTAATTCCAGATCTATATATCATTGCAACCGGAAATTATGGCAATCAAACCTATTTTGAAAACACATATCATTTACAAAACAATGAGGTTACAATCAAAATTCCGTTAAAAAATGAATTTGAAAATTCAATGCGTTTGAGTTTTCAAAGCATTTTTGAGAATGAAATTTTTGATGATGAAATAAACGTTCCATTAAAAACAGAGGAAACTAACCTAGAATTTATTGTCGAAAGTTTTAGAAATAAAATCGAACCCGGAAGTGCTGAAAAATGGTCATTTAAATTAAAGTCAACCAATGCAAAAACCGAAGCAGAAGTTTTAGCATCTATGTATGATAGTTCTTTAGATCAGTTTACAAAAAGAGATTGGAATATTTTAAACATAACTAATTACCGTTACAACTCCTCGAATTTTAAATCTGGTTTAGGTTTCGAAAGTATAAATGCTACATTAGAAAACCTCGACGAAGATCCGTCAATAGATGAATTCTATAAAGAAGAAACAAAATTAAAATGGTTTGGTTTTGACTTCGACAATAGTCGATACGGAGATTCATTAGGTTTGACAATAGTAGATATCAAAGACAAAAAAGTAGGCAGTGAAACTATCAAAGGAGATCCTGATGCAGTTTTAACAGTTGACGAACCTGTTGGCTCAGGAACTGCAGCTGTTCTCGAAGAATCAATGTCAGCAAATGATGATAGTGTACAATTTGTAAAACCTGCTTATATGAAGACTAGTGATACTTTAAACAATCCAGAATATTACTTTCAAACTAGCAAGCTTAAATTTATACCTGGAAAAAAAATCATACGCGGTTTAACTTCAATGGTAGTTGATGGATCTACATTATATATAATTGATGGAGAAATTTCTTCAGAAAATAATTTCAAAAAAATAAACCCTGATGAGCTTCTGGACATAGAATTTTTAACTGGCAATAAAGCAACAGCACTTTACGGAAGCAGAGGTGCAAACGGCGTTATAATCATAACAACAAAAAAAGCCCTAGAAGCCTTAACCCAAGTAAAAGCAAGGAAAAATCTTTCAGAAACTGCTTTCTTTTTACCAAATCTAAGAACGGATGCAAGCGGAAAAATAAGTTTCAACTTTACTTCACCAGAAGCTTTAACGGCTTGGAAACTTCGTTTATTCGCACATAATAAAGATGCTGTTTCAGTTTTGTTAGAGAAAAGTGTTGTGACTCAAAAAGAGTTAATGCTTTTGCCAAATTTTCCACGTTTCTTTAGAGAAAAAGATACGATTGTAATCTCGGCTAAAATTTCGAATGTTACAGATAAAGCCAAAACAGGAATTGCCATTTTGCAGTTTTTTGATGCCACAACAATGCAACCAATTGATGCAAAAATGCTGAATGCAAAAAATGTGAGAAATTTTACTGTTGGTGCTTTCGGGAACACAACGGCAACTTGGACAATTTCGATTCCAGAAGGTTTGCAAGGCGTGCAATATAAAATCTTAGCCAAATCCGGTGATTTCTCAGATGGAGAAGAAAATATACTTCCGGTTCTAACAAACAATATGTTGGTTACAGAAAGCATTCCGGTTTGGGTTCGTGAGAATTCGACTAAAGAATATACGTTTGAGAATTTAAAAAACAACAATTCAAGGACTTTAAAAAATCACCAGCTTACATTTGAATATACTTCGAATCCTTCGTGGATTGCGATTCAGTCTTTGCCTTATTTAATGGAATATGAACACGAATGTGCAGAACAAACTTTTGCTCGTTTTTATGCCAATGCTTTGGCTTCAGAAATTATTTCGAGTAATCCGAAGATTGCAACTGTTTTTGAAGATTGGAGAAAAAATGGAAAACTGAATTCGAAATTAGAAGAAAACGAAGAATTAAAATCGATCATTCTGGCAGAAACGCCTTGGCTAAATGATGCACAAAGCGAAGACGAAAAGAAAAAGAATCTTGCACTTTTATTTGATTTAGAGAAAATGAAAACTTCTCAAGAAGCTACTTTCGAAAAATTAAAACAAAAGCAAAAACCATCAGGAGGATTTTCATGGTTTGACGGAAATGACGAAAGCGAATATATTACCAGACATATTCTGGCTGGTTTAGGTCATTTGGCTAAACTAAATAAAACGAAAGAGAGTGATGAAAAAATTGATGCTATCGCCAAAAACGGAATTCCGTTTCTGGACAATAAATTCCTGGAATATTATAAAGGTCGAACAAAAAACTTAAAAGCAACTGATAAAATAATCTGGATCAATCCTTATTCTGATTTGCATTATTTATATACCAGAAGTTTTTATTTAGACAAATATCCCCTTTCTGATACGCTGAAAAAAGCAACAAAATTGTATTTGCAAACAGCCAAAAAAGATTGGTTAAATTATTCTATTTATGAAAAAGGATTAGCTGCTTTGACTTTAAACCGTTTTGGTGAAAGTGAAACAGCCAAGAAAATCATCGAAAGTCTAAAAGAAACTTCATCAAACAATGAAGATTGGGGAATGTACTGGATTGCCAACAAAGCAGGTTGGTATTGGTATCAGGCACCTATAGAAACTCAAGCTTTATTGATCGAGGCTTTCGCCGAAGTAAATCACGATACCAAATCTGTAGATGCAATGAAAGTTTGGTTGTTAAAAAATAAGCAAACCAAAAACTGGCCAACCACAAAAGCAACAACCGAAGCTATTTATGCTTTATTGATGCAAGGAACCGATTGGCTATCTGTAAAAGACAATACTGTTATTAAAATTGGAGACGAAAAAATCCTAACGAAAAAATTATCAGAAAACGAAAAAGAAGCTGAAACCGGATATATCAAACTCAATTGGAAAGCCAATGAAGTTAAAAAAGAAATGGCAACTATAAAAATCGAAAACAAATCTAAAGTCCCTGGATTTGGTGGCGTCTATTGGCAGTATTTTGAAGATTTAGATAAAATAAAAACAAATTCAGGAGCCGTTTTGTCAGTTTCTAAAGAATTGTATCTGAAAAAGAATTCTCTAAAAGGAGATCAATTGGAAAGAATTACACCTAAAAATCCGTTAAAAACTGGAGATTTAGTTACAGTAAGATTGATTATCAAATCTAAAGAAGACATGGAATTTGTTCATCTAAAAGATATGAGAGCTTCGTGTTTTGAACCCGTAAATGTACTTTCGGAATATCAATATAAAGATCGTTTAGGATATTATAGGAGCACAAAAGATGCTGCAACACATTTCTTCTTTGATTATATTAACAAAGGAACTTATGTTTTGGAATATGATATTCGCGTAAATAACAGTGGAGAATTCTCCAACGGAATTACCACAATCGAAAGTATGTATGCTCCGGAGTTTGCAAGTCACACTAAAGGAATTCAAGTAAAAGTGAATTAAAATTCCAAAAAAATCGCCACGAATTCACGAATTGATTTAAAAATATTCCTGAATTCGTGGCGAAAAAAAACAATAAAAAAAACCCGACAGATTTAAAATCTGTCGGATTTACTTTTATAAATAAATTGAGATTATTTGATAATCGTCATTTCATCAATAATATTTTTAGCTCCGGCGTATTTGTCAATAATCCAAAGTACATAACGAATATCTACGTTGATTGTTCTTTGTAATTTAGGATCAAAAATAACGTCTCCAGCCATTGCTTCGATGTTTCCGTCAAAAGCAATTCCGATTAATTCACCTTTTCCGTTTAAAACCGGAGAACCAGAATTCCCTCCAGTAATATCATTATCAGTTAAAAAGTTTACTGGCATGTAACCTGCTTTATCAGCATATTGTCCGTAATCTTTTGCTTTGTTTAATTCTAATAAACGCTTTGGCAAATCAAATTCCTGATCACCTGCTTTATATTTTTTCACCATACTTTCCATTGTAGTATAGTTATTAATTTTAGCATCATTACGTGGATCTGCAGGCAAGGCTCGAACTTTTCCGTAAGTTAATCTCAAAGTAGAGTTAGCATCCGGATATTGAATTGCATTCAATTTTGATTCTCTTAAACCTTCAACAAGTTTGCGGTAAGCAATTGCAAAACCATCATCAGCTTTTGCCTGATCATCTGTTTTAGCACGGTACTTTGTCAACAAATCATTAGAAATGATGTACAAAGGATCGTGTACAATTGCCAATGGTTTTGGATCAGCCATAAATGCAACTACTTTTTCTTTAGAAGTAAAGTAACTTATTTCAATTGCTTTTGCAACGTCAGTAGTGAAATCACCATTATTCTCTGATTTCATTTTAGCTATTTGTGGAGCTAAACCATATTCAGCAGCTTTAGAAGCGTATAAATTCAATTGAGCCGTTAACACATCTTTTTCAAGCGGTGCATAAAATTCACCATAAATGTTATCGATCATTGTATTAATCTTAGGTAACATTTCAGCTTTTTTAGCATCATTCTCATTATAATAAGCGATCAATGCGTTTCCTAAATTTGCAGGTCCTGTTGCATAACTTGAAGTACGCAAAAGTTGCGTTAAGTAATTATCATGAGTCGCTTTTAAGTTTGTTTCTCTGTAATAATCATTAATAGTTGGAATTACATTTTCGTACTTTTCTTTATTAGCCGGTTTAGCAGCCCATTCGTAGAACTTATCTTCTTGCTCACTTTTGGTAGCTGCAGTTCCTGCTTTTGTTAAAGCATCGATCATACCCTGACGGTTTTTCCAATAGTTTGCTGTCGAAGCATATTTAGATGCATATTGCAAACGAACTGTCGCATCTTTATCCATATACTTTTTCATTTGGTCCATTCCGGTTTTAGCACCTTCAACCCAAGCAGGATAAGCAAACTTAACGTTTTGCTCAATTCCACCAGCAGGCATCCAACGGTTTGTTCTTCCTGGATATCCTAAAATCATAGCAAAATCATTCTCTTTTACACCTTTAATACTTATTGGTAAATAATGTTTAGGCTGCAAAGGCACATTGTCTTTAGAGTAAGCTGCAGGATTCCCGTCTTTATCGGCATAAACTCTAAACATAGAGAAGTCTCCTGTTTGACGAGGCCACTCCCAGTTATCAGTGTCTCCACCAAATTTACCAACACTTTCCGGTGGCGTTCCAACTAAACGAACGTCTGTATAATCTTGGTAAACGAAATAGTAATATTCATTTCCCTGAAAGAAAGGACGAACAGAAACAGTGTATTTTCCACCTTCATTGTTCTCTTTTTCGATCAAAGCAATTTCTTGCTGAATCACTTTATTTCTTTCTGTTTCTGTCATTTTATCATTTACTTTTGATAAAATTCTTTTAGAAACGTCATCCATACGAACAAAGAAACGAACGTATAAAGATTTTGGTTTCATTTCGGCACTTCTTTCTTTTGCCCAAAAACCATCTTTCAAATAATTTTGTTCAGCTGTCGAAAGTTCAGCGATTGCATTATATCCACAGTGGTGATTTGTCAAAACCAATCCGTTTTTAGAAACGATTTCTGCAGTACATCCTCCATTAAACTGTACAACAGCATCTTTCAAACTATGATGATTAATACTATAAATTTCTTCGGCTGTTAATTGCAAGCCCATTTTTTCCATATCTCTATGGTTCAATCTTTCGATAAACATCAAGAACCACATTCCTTCATCTGCTTTTACCGGAAAAGCCATTAGGCACATGGTCAAGAATAAAACTGTTTTTTTCATGTTATTTTGTTTAAGTAATGCGAATATAACTCATTTTCGCAACAAAAAATAGCACATATCAACAAAACCAAAAGATACTGGATTAATTTTAAGACAATTTTACGAAATTCACAATTTCAAAAAGAGAAAAATATCATCTTTTCTTTCACTTCTTCTTCCAAGAAACTCTTAAAACTTAAAATAAAAACAGTTAAAGCTTGCTAATTTAATGTCTTAATTGTAAAAATTTACTTTCGTATATAAAAACATAAAATAAATTATTTCTTACAAATTTTAATTCCATAAGTTTGTCATCAACTATTTAATCAAAATAAAATGAAGAAATTATTATTAGCTGTTGCGTTATTAATTGCAACAATCACAAATGCTCAAAAAGGGTCAATCTTGTTAGGCGGAAATGTTGGATTTGCATCAGAAAAAATTGGTGACGATAAATTTGAAGGATTTGAATTTTCTCCAAAAGTAGGATATCAGTTTACTGACCATTGGACTGCAGGAGTTGAAGGTTCAATCAAGAACTACAAAGAAACAGGTTCAGTGAGACAAGAAGCATACAAAATTGGAGCTTTCGCACGTTACTCAACACCTCTTTCTGAGTTGTTCTCTTTCTATACAGATTTGGGAGTTGGTTATCAAGACACAACATTAAATGATGCTAAAGGAATGTACGCAAGTTTAACACCGGCATTGTTCATCAACATGAAAAAAGGTTTTGGTTTAAATTTCTCTATTGGAGGAATAAACTACGATAACCTTTCCGGAAAAGGAATTCCGAGACAAGAACGTATTGGTTTTGACTTTGGAAAGAATTTCAATGTTGGAATCTCTAAAAATTTCGGACTTTAGTTCTAACTAAAACTCATCTGAAATAAATTTGTTTTTTTCGTTTGAAACAAAAAACCCGACAATTTGAGTTGTCGGGTTTGAATTTTTAAAATATAACGTTTACTCGTTTAACATTTTCCAAAGTTTATCTTTTAAGTCAGTCAAACCTTGTTGAGCAACAGAAGAAATAAACATATAAGGAACATCTTTGAAAGCAACATCAAGTTCTACTTTCAATTCTGCTTTAAGTTCATCATCCAGCATATCACATTTTGAGATTACCAAAAGACGTTCTTTATCTAACATTTCAGGATTGTATTTCGTTAACTCATTAACCAAAATATCATATTCACCTTTTATATCCGGCGTATCAACAGGAACTAAAAATAGTAATGTTGAATTACGCTCGATGTGACGCAAGAAATAATGTCCTAAACCTTTTCCTTCGGCAGCACCTTCAATAATCCCGGGAATATCAGCAATTACAAACGATTGATAATCTCTGTAAGCTACAATTCCTAAGTTTGGTTTTAGAGTTGTAAAAGGATAATCGGCGATTTTTGGTTTTGCAGAAGTCAATACAGAAAGTAACGTTGATTTTCCTGCATTTGGGAAACCTACTAATCCAACATCTGCTAAAACTTTAAGTTCCAGAATCACGTCCATCTCAACTCCCGGTAAACCTGGTTGTGCATAACGTGGTGTTTGATTCGTTGAACTTCTAAAATGCCAGTTTCCTAAACCTCCTTTTCCTCCTTTAGAAAGAATTCGTTTTTCACCATCTTCGGTAATTTCGAATAAAGTTTCTCCGGTTTCTTTGTCTTTTACAACAGTTCCTAAAGGTACTTCGATAAATTTATCATCTCCATCAGCACCAGTACTACGGTCTCCTCCTCCATCTCCACCGTGACCGGCTTTGATATGTCGGGCAAATTTCAAATGAAACAGTGTCCAAAGTCCTTTATTTCCAACTAAATACACGTGTCCTCCCCGACCACCATCACCTCCGTCAGGGCCTCCTTTTTCAATAAATTTCTCTCTATGTAAATGTGTAGATCCTTTTCCTCCCTTTCCGGATGAAACATATATCTTAACATAATCTACAAAATTTCCTTCTGTCATTTTTCCTTGTTTATATATAGTTTCAAGTTTCAGGTTTCAAGTTTCAGGTTAGCGCAACGCACTTAACTTGAAATTTGAACATAATAAAACTTGAAACAAATTCTATTTACTCTTTAAGTGCTTTTACCAACACTTTATCAATCTTTACACCATCCATATCGATGACTTCCAGCACAAATTTTTGCCAGATTAGTTTCTCGCCTTCTTTTGGAATATGAGAAAGCTCTGTCATAATCATTCCGCTTACGGTGTTTACTTCGTAATCGTTTGTCAATTCGTCTAACTCAAAATAAGTTAAGAAATCATGTAATGAATAATGTCCGTCAACCAACCACGAACCATCTTCTCGTTCGATTAATTGGAATTCGTCTTTATAAAAATCAGATGCATCTCCAACTAAAGCTTCAAGAATGTCATTTAAGGTAATTATCCCTTGAAAAACACCATATTCATCAGAAACTAAAGCGTAATGCACACCTGTTTTTTTGAAATTTTCCAACGCTTTGTAAGCTGTTGTTTGCTCCATTAAATAAGGAGCATCTATCATTATTGCGTTCAAATCGAAATGATCACTTTCGATGTTGGCAAATATATTTTTTAAGGTTACGATTCCAACAATGTCATCGTAATTGTCTCTATAAATCGGATAAACAGTATGTAAATCCTGAAGAACTAATTCCTTTATTTTTGCTTTGTCAGCGCTAAAAGGTAACATGTCTACAGATTTACGATGCGTCATTAACGAATTTACTTTTCTGTCACCAATATGAAAAACACGCTCCACGATATCTTGTTCGATTTCCTGAACTTCTCCTCCTTCGGTTCCTTCTTTAATAATAGCTTTAATTTCCTCTTCGGTTACTTTTCCGTCAGCTGAAGGTTTTATTTGTAAAACATTCAATAAAAAGTCAGTCGAAGTAGTTAACAACCAAATAAAAGGTGCTGTAATAATCGAAACAATTTTCATTGGTAATGCTACCATTTTTGCAATTGATTCAGGATAATTCAAACCAATTCTTTTTGGTAATAACTCTCCTAAAACTAATGAGAAAAATGTTAATACAACTACGACAATCCCAACTGCAACTGAATGTGCGTATGGTTTTAAAACGGCAAATCCGCTAACGAATGTTTCTACATCTATCGTGATTTTATCACCACTATAGATACCTGTCAAAATTCCGATTAAGGTTATTCCGATTTGTACTGTAGACAAAAACTTGTTTGGCGAATTGGCTAAATCGAGCGCAATTTTGGCACTTTTATTTCCTTTTTTTGCGGCAGTTTCGAGTCTATTTTTTCTTGCCGAAATAAGTGCAATTTCGGACATAGAGAAAACGCCGTTTAATAGTATTAGAAAAAATATTATTAGTATTTCCAATTTGTGGATTATTCGTTATTTAATAGTTTGTTAATGTAATTTGCAATTTCAATATTCATAGCCCTCCCGATAGCTATCGGGAGGAGTGAAAAGCCCGGAGCTAAAAAAACTAATTTTTCTTGCCAGAAAACAGCGACTCCCGATGGATCGGGATAAGCTCGTTTTATGGCAAGAAAAATAGTTTTTTTTAGCGTCCCGATAGCTATCGGGATTTCACGTACAGCTGGAATAGCTTCTACAAATTATCTATAACTGACGTTAATCGTTGTGTAATTTCTTCGATTGTTCCGATACCATTTACGGCGTGAAACTTATTTTGTGCTTTATAATATCCAATTAATGGAGCTGTTTTTTCGTTGTATTCCTGATATCTTACACGAATTTTTTCTTCGTCCTGATCATCAACTCTTCCACTTGTTTTTCCTCTTTCTAGTAAACGTGCTACCAGAATTTCATCATCGGCCTCTAATGCGATTGTTGCTGTAACGCTTGATCCTATTGTTGGTAAAAATTTATCTAAAGCTTCTGCCTGATCTAAAGTTCTTGGATAACCGTCAAATAAAAAACCAGCTGTATCAGGATGTTTGTTTACTTCGTCAATTAACATTGCTGTAGTAACTTCGCAAGGAACCAATTCTCCATTGTCCATAAAAACTCTTGCTTTTTTACCTAAATCAGTGTCATTTTTTAAATTGAAACGAAAAATATCTCCAGTTGAAAGATGTGTCAATTTGTATTTTTCTTTTAAAAATTCAGCCTGAGTTCCTTTTCCTGCTCCTGGTTTTCCAAATAAAACAATATTAATCATAATTATGAGTGAGTGTTGTTACTTCTGTTTTTTATAAGAAGTTTTAAATGAATATATAGTTGTGTGTTTTTCTTAATTATTCGGCCAATTTATAGACCTCAGCAAGATTTCTTCCTAAACCGTCGTAGTCTAATCCGTAGCCAACGATGAATTTGTTTGGAATTCTGATTCCGATATAATCTATTTTAATATCTTTTTTATAAGCTTCCGGTTTAAAAAACAAAGTCGCAATTTTAAAATGCTTTACATTTTGTTGTTTAAACAGGTGTTTTAATTCTTCTATCGTATTTCCGGTGTCGATAATATCTTCGATAAGAATTACGGTTCTGCCGGATAAATCCTGATTGATACCAATTAATTCTTTTACAGTATTGGTACTTTCAGTTCCTTCGTAAGATGACATTTTGATAAATGAAACCTCACAATGACCTTTATATTTTTTTAGGAAATCGGCAACGACCATAAATGCACCATTCAAAACGCCAATAAAAATTGGGGTATCATCTCCAAAATCATCATGTACTTGTGCTACTATTTTGGTCAAAGCAAAATCAATTTCTTTAGCCGAAATAAACGGAACAAATTGTTTATCGTGAAGTTGTATCATTATTTTTGTGTTTAAAATAATGCGCAAAGATACAGAATTACAACCAAACTGTAAGTATCAAAATATGCCGTGAACATATTTTTTTAAGATTGTTAAATATCACTAAACATTTGCATTTTTTTTCTTTGAAATGTTTAATATTTGATTAAATTGTTGTCCTTTAAACTTTTAACCCCAAACCACTATGAAAACTGTTTCGCAAATATTATCTATATCCTTTCTTGTTGTACTGACAGCCTGCAATGGACAATCAAAACAAGAGAAAGAAACGCTCTCTAAACAACCTTCGATTGTTGTAAAAACTGCTATTGGCGATCTTACTTTGCCTGCACCTTATGCCACCGAATCGAAAACAAAGAACAGTAAAGTCATTGGATGGCCAGAAGGCAAAACACCAAAAGCACCTGAAGGTTTTACGGTGACAAAATTTGCTGATGGTTTTGATAATCCACGTTGGAGTTATATTGGACCTAATAATGACATTTTTGTTGTGGAAAGCGGAACAAGAACCAGTAAAAATCAAATTATAGTGCTTCGCGATACAGATAAGGACGGAAAATTTGAGACGCGTGAAGTATTTATAAAGGACCTGAACAGACCTTTTGGAATGCTGATTCTAAAAGACTTTTTTTATATTGCAAATACGGACGGATTATACCGCTATCCTTATAAAAATGCTCCGCTAAAATTAGATACACAAGGAGTGAAAATTGTAGAACTTCCTGCCGGAGGATATAACAATCACTGGACTAGAAACATAATTTCGAATCCTGAGGGAACAAAAATTTATGTCGCTGTTGGTTCCGGAAGTAATGTTGGAGAAAACGGAATGGATAAAGAAGTGCGCCGTGCCGCAATTTTAGAAATTAATACTGATGGAACTGGCGAAAAAATTTATGCTGACGGACTTAGAAATCCAATGGGAATGGATTGGAATCCTGTAAACAAAGAACTTTGGACAGCTGTTAATGAGCGTGATGAATTGGGTGACGATTTGGTTCCGGATTATATTACGAGTGTAAAATTGAATGGTTTTTATGGATGGCCTTATTCGTATTTTGGAAATAACCTTGATCCAAGAATGAAAGGTGAACGTAAAGATCTTGCCGCCAAAGCTATTGTTCCTGATGTTCCGGTTGGTTCTCACACTGCTTCTTTAGGATTGGCTTTTTATACTAAAGATGCTTTTCCGGCAAAATATAAAAACGGCGCTTTCGTAGGACAACACGGTTCCTGGAATCGCTCGATAATATCAGGTTATAAAGTTCTTTTTGTTCCGTTTGCGAATGGAAAACCTTCGGGAAAACCTGAAGATTTCTTAACTGGTTTTGTTGCCAATGCCGATACCGCCGAAGTTTATGGACGTCCGGTTGCTGTAACTGTTATGAAAGACGGATCGCTTCTTGTAAACGATGATAGCGGAAACACAATTTGGAAAGTTACTGCGAATAAATAAGATTAAACTTTAGGAGAAATTTAAAAACGTATTTTTTTACCGCAAAGTCCGCTAAGATTTATTTCTGTTGTTTTTATAAAAATGCAAAGTTCGCAAAGCTTTGTATCGAACCAGCTTTGCGAACTTTGTGTTTGCTAAAGCGAACATAAGAGATAAATCTTAGCGGACTTTGCGGTAAAAAATTTTCGCCCTCTATATTCCTTAAATAATTAAGCATAGAAACTGATCAAAACCCTTTTATGATTCTAAAAAAATATTGCTTTCTTATTCTTGTTCTAATTGTTTTTCAAAACACTTTTGCGCAAGAACAAAAAAGTAAATCTATTGATTCTGTTCAAACAGAAAAACTGGAAGAAATTGTTATTAGTTCGCTACATATTAATGATAGTTTACAAAATGCGCCTGCTTCGATAGGGATTTTATCAAAAAAAGACCTTCTGCAAAATAACGCTACAGATATTAGTACCGTAATCAACACGATTCCCGGAGTATTTATGCAATCTTCGAATTTTACTACAACCCGAATTTCAATTCGTGGTATTGGCGCAAGAACAACTTACGGAACCAATAAAATCAGAGCCTTTTACGGCAGTATTCCGCTGACATCTGGAAACAGCGAAACCGTGATTGACGATATTGATCTAGAAAACATTGGTCAGATTGAAGTTATAAAAGGTCCGCTTTCGAGTATTTATGGCGCAGGTTTGGGTGGTGCGATTTTAATTTCACCTCAACTTTCAAAAACAAAAGGAGAAAATGCAGGTATAAGCAGCGTTTTTGGTTCTTATGGTTTGTTTAAAAACAGCATAAACTATAGTCTAACAGAAAAAAAGTCGAGTTTAAACATCAGTTATCACAAACTAAAAACTGACGGATGGCGCGAAAACAGTGCTTATAATCGGGAAGGAATAACCCTTGCGGGAGAATTGTTCAAAAAGCAAAATAGTAAACTTACTTATTTTACAAATTATACTTATCTAAAAGCTTTTATTCCGAGTTCAATCAGTAAAGAAGTTTACGATAATAATCCGCAATTGGGTGCGCCAACTTGGGTTGCTTCGAAAGGATTTAAAGAATACAAATCGACTTTGGCGGGATTGGCTTATGAGTTTAAAATCAATGAAAATCTGAGTAATTCAACTTCGATATTTGTTAATTATAAAGACAGTAACGAACCTCGCCCTTTTGATATTTTGCGTCAATATACTTTTGGTACCGGTGGAAGAACGCAGTTTTCAGGAAAGTTTAAAATTGGAAAAACAGAAAATCAATTTATTGCCGGTATCGAATATTTCACTGATAATTACAACGGAAATACTTTTGAAAATTTATATAAAACCAACAACGGACAAGGAAGTTTACAAGGAAAAGAATTGACCGAAACAGATCAGAAAAGGTATTTTTATAATATCTTCTCTCAAATCAGAGCTTTACTTTCTGAAAAATTCGAGCTACAAGCCGGATTAAATTACAATGAAACTCATTTTGAACTCACAAACTTTCTTCCTCAAAAAACTTCCACTGAAAAATATAGTTATGACGGAATCCTTTCGCCACAATTGTCTTTCCTTTTTAAGCCGAATCAGGAACAAACTTTATACTTTTCAGCAAGCCGAGGATTTTCATTGCCCGCAACCGAAGAAACGCTTACAAGTACAGGAAACATTAATCCGGATATAAAACCTGAAAGTGGTTATAATTTTGAAGTTGGTGGAAAATTCTACTTTTTCGGCAAAAATCTTTATACTGAATTTGCCGTTTACCGAATGGAAATAAAAGATTTATTGGTTGCCAAAAGAATTGGCGATGATCAATATGAAGGTGTAAATGCTGGCAAAACATTTCATGAAGGAATCGAAATTTCAGTAAAACACAACTGGTCTATTAATCGGTTTTTCTCTTTAAACTCTTATATCGGTGCTTCTTTAGGAAAATATGAATTTAAAGATTTTGTCGATAACGGAAATGATTATTCCGGAAATAAATTAACCGGAGTTGCCGCCAATAAAGTAAATGCCGGAATAATGCTGAATACGAATTTAGGACTTTATCTTTCATCAGATTTTCAGTTTGTAGACAAAATCCCTTTAAATGATGCCAATTCGGTTTACTCCGATTCTTATATGATCATCAACTTAAAAACTGGTTATCGTTTTGAGATTCTTCCAAATCTAAATGCACAATTGGCTTTTGGTGTAAATAATCTTACCGATGAAAAATATGCTTCTCTAATTTTACCAAATGCCGTTGCAGTCGGAAACTCAACTCCAAGATACTATTACCCTGGTCTTCCAACGAATTATTACGGAAATGTTTCGATAAATTACTTATTTTAGACTTGTATTAAATTCATAAAAATGTCGTCGGAATTACAATCAAAACTTGATTACTTAAAAGCTTATAGAGAAAACCGCCTAAAAGTGGCTCATGATGTTTTAGAAAATCCTTCTTTATTTAAAGAATTGATTTCGATTTGTTTTTCTCCATCAGATAAAAACAATCATAAAGCTTGCTGGATTTTAGAGTTTGTATCTTACGAAGAATTGATTTGGCTACAGCCACATCTTGATTTTTTCTGCTCGAATTTGAAGATTTTGAAAGATGAAAGTTCCATTCGTCCAATTGCAAAAATTGTCCAGCTTTTGATAAAATCACATTACAAAAAAGACAAAAATCATATTTTACTTTCCGAAGCTAATCTGCAAGATTGTATCGAAGCTTCTTTTGATTGGCTGATTAATGACGTAAAAGTTGCCGCAAAAGCCTATTCGATAAGAACTTTATATGTTTTAGGAAACCATTACGATTGGATCCATCCCGAATTACAAATTATTCTAAACAAAGATTACGCAGATCATTCGGCAGCTTATAAAGCAGTTGCCAGAGAAGTTTTAAAGAAGATAGAAAAGTGATTTTTTAAAAGTTTGCCACGAATTAGCGCGAATTTTTAATCTGCAAAATCTTAACATATTGCTTTGCGAACTTTGCATCCTTTAAAAAAATAAAGATTAAAACTTTGCGAACTTTGCGGTTAATATTTTTGCCACAGATTAAAGGATTAAAAATGATCTTTTTTAAGTCTGCCACGAATTTTCACGAATTATATTTCTTTAAAATTCGAGCATAAAAAATTTGCGTTAATTCGTGAAATTCGTGGCAAAAAAACCATAAACAGTCGTTCCTTAAAATCCAAACACTAAAAAAATCATGAAATTCATGAAATTCGTGGCAAAAAAAAGATTAAAAAGTATCTTTGCAAAAACACAACTACAATGAATTATTTTTCTTCTGATTTTAAATTAGGAATATTAGGTGGAGGACAATTGGGTAAAATGCTTTTATTCGACACCAGAAAATTTGATATACAAACTTATGTTTTAGATCCGAGTGACGAAGCTCCGAGTAAAATTGCCTGCAATAAATTCTTTCAGGGCGATTTAATGGATTATGAAACGGTTTATAATTTTGGAAAACAAGTTGATGTTCTGACTTTTGAAATCGAATTGGTTAATCTTGAAGCATTAACGCAATTAGAGAATGAAGGTTTAAAAATATATCCTTCGCCAAAAACCCTAAAAGGAATTCAGAATAAAGGAATCCAAAAACAATTTTACGCAGAGAATAATATCCCAACCGCACCTTTTAAACGATTTGAGAGTCTCGAAAATCTAAAATCAGAAATCTTTAATCAACAATCTACAATCAATTTACCTTTCGTATGGAAATGTACTGAATTTGGTTACGACGGAAATGGTGTAAAAGTAATTCGTCAGGTTTCAGATTTAGATACCTTGCCAAATGTAGAATGTATTGCAGAAACAATGATTCCGTTTAAAAACGAATTGGCGGTTATTGTTTGCAGAAATCCATCTGGAGAAATTAAAACATATCCAGTTGTTGAAATGGAATTTCATCCGGAAGCCAATCAGGTAGAATATGTAATTTGTCCTGCGAGAATTGATGATAAAGTTGCTGAAAATGCCAGAGCAATTGCTTTGAATGTTTCGGAAAAATTTAATCATGTTGGTCTTTTGGCAGTCGAAATGTTTCAAACCCATGACGATGAAATCTTAGTAAATGAGGTTGCTCCTCGCCCACACAATTCAGGTCATTATTCTATCGAAGCAAGTTATACATCACAATTCGAAAATCATTTACGTGCGATTCTGGATCTTCCGTTAGGAAATACAGATAGCAAAGTTGCCGGAATTATGGTAAATTTAGTAGGAGCCGAAGGTTTCTCCGGAGATGTAGTTTATGAAAACATCGAAACTATTTTAAGTTGGAATGGCGTTACACCACATATTTATGGTAAAAAGCAAACCAGACCTTTCAGAAAAATGGGCCACGTTACAATCGTAAATGAAAACATGGCAGAAGCCAGAAAAATTGCTGAAGACGTTAAGAATACTATTAAAGTAATAAGTATATAGTTTTCGAAAGCAGTTACCAACTATACTTGAAAATAACTACTATTTTTTAATTAGATTTGTAAAAATTTAATAAATGAAAGTTTCAAAATTACATATAGACAAATTTAGAAAATTAGAAAATCTAACTTTCGATTTTACTTATCCCGAAGATTTTCACATTGAAGAAAAAAGAGGAAAACCTTTAGATAAAATATGTTTTATTGGACAAAGTGCTACTGGAAAAACCAGTTTATTAGAATTAATTGATATAAAAACTCATAATAATTCATACATTGATTATCCAGCGGAATTTCAACATCATGCTTCATTAGAGAAACTTAAAGCATCCTTATGTGTAGTGTTTAATGATGAACTAAAGGAGTTTTGCATTAAAAATAAAGAAATATTAATAAATTATTTCGTTGATAAAAAATTGCAAACAACTGATTTGATAAAAAAAATCTTTTTTCCAGCTGAATTAAATATTAGTAAAATAATAAATTTTCTTGAACCTGAGGGTCTTCAAAATCTAAATGACTCAGAAAAAAACCTTTTTTTAAAAAAATATAATCAATTTAAACTTGGGGATGAAAATTACGATGAAATCTATAAATACATTGCAAATGATTTTGCGGAATATCAAGGAAGCATTTTAAAAAAAGCATCTGATTTCTTAAACAATACTTCTGATCGAGGTAAATTCCTGTCCGACCTTAATCAGTGGATATCGGAAAATCCTAATCCAAACTTAGAGTTTGCTACAAAATTAAATATTGTTCTAAAAAAATTAAACTTAGAAGTAGATATAAATAATACATTATCACTTTTAAAAATTAAGCATTCTAACAGCAATACCTTTGTACCTATAAACTCTCTAAGCACAGGAACTAAACTCTTAATATCATTACTGTTACCATTATATAAACTCAATACAGAAGATTCAATAATTTTAATTGACGAACCTGAACGTTCTTTATATCCAGATATTCAGATGGAATTAATGGACTATTATCAAAATCTTGCTCCTAAAGCACAATTTATAGTAGCAACTCACTCTCCTTTTATTGCCGCTTCATTTGAACCAGACGAACGATTCATTTTAGATTTTGATAAAGAAGGAAAAGTTGTTGTTCGTAGAGGAAGTTCTCCTATAGGTGACGACCCAAATGATATGTTGAAAAATGACTTTGGGATTGATTATATAAACAAATACGGTAAAAAAGTATATAATGAATATCTTGAAAAAAGAAGACAATTGCTATTTGAAGAGAATGAAGAAGTAAAACAAAAACTTCAAAATGAGATTGAGTCTATCGGAGATAAGTATAATTTCTAACGCATGAAAAGAGTTTTAAAATCTCCAGCTTCTTTAATTATTTCTGACAATTTAACTTATAAATCTAATGGAAATAATTCTAAATTAGGTTTACTTCTTTTAAAAGAACAAAAGGGATTTTGTGCTTACACAGAACACTATATTGGATTTGATGATGCAAATGACACGGAACATTTTAATCCAAATTTAAAAGACCAGCTAGAAGACAATTATTATAACTGGTACAAAGTCAAGCACCTTCCCAATCAAAGAAAGACAAATAATTGGATAGAACCAATATTAATGCCTTATGCCGAAGATTTTGAGGATAGAGTTATCTATAATGAAGGTGAGTATTTTGCAAGACCAAATGATAATGAAGCAAACAACCTAATAATTCTATTAGACTTAAATAATCAAAAAAAAGTTGAAGATCGAAAAAATTATATAAAACGAAGAAGAGAATCCATAAACGACAGAAAACTTCTAACGAATATAGAGATAAGAGAATATTTTCAAGACAAAATTGACAATGAAATTAGATCTATTTCTTATTTAAGAGCCATTCAAGAGGAATTTAATATTCCTGATATTTGGAACATGATTCCAGAACTAGAATAACTATACAAATATTCTCAGTTAAAGTTTTCGATTTGAAACCCGAAACAAAAAAAACAGTTTTAAACAAAAATAAAAACATGAGCAAAGTAGCCATCATAATGGGAAGTATCTCTGACATGCCAGTCATGCAGGATGCCATCGACATATTAAAACAATTTAACATTGAAACTGAAGTAGATATCGTTTCGGCACACAGAACGCCGGAAAAATTATTCGATTTTAGTAAAAACGCACACACTCGCGGAATCTCGGTAATTATTGCCGGAGCTGGAGGCGCTGCACATTTACCGGGAATGGTTGCTTCTATGTCACCGCTTCCTATAATTGGCGTTCCTGTAAAATCAAGCAATTCTATTGATGGTTGGGATTCGGTTTTATCGATTCTTCAAATGCCGGGCGGAGTTCCAGTTGCAACTGTAGCTTTGAACGGAGCAAAAAATGCCGGAATTCTTGCAGCACAAATCATCGGAAGTCACGACAAGAAAGTTCTTGATACCATTATTGCTTACAAAGAAGAACTAAAAGCTGCGGTTAATAAAGCTGCTGAAGGTTTGAAAAAATAAGATTATGTAGAGATACACAAAGAAAAGACGCAGAGATTCACCGAGCTTTTTCACATTTTAGTGAAGAAAAACTTTGTCAATCTCTGCGTCTTTTCTTTGCGAGTCTTTGTGAAACAAAAACTTATTTATAATCTGAAATTAGGCTTCCTCTTCAATATCTTCCAAAACTGCTTCAAATTCATATTCAGTAATATCCTCTTTATTTATCCAGTTTTCTGAAGTAACCAGATTATAGTTGATATCATCATTTGTATTTAATTCCCAAACAATATTGTCAGCTTCAGGAAACGGAATGTTTTGAGACATTTGATTTTCGAATAATCTTTTAATAAGATTTCTATCAGATAAACCTCCATTCAATAATTTTAATACATTCTCGGCTGTCAACTTTTGTGCTTCGCCATCGATTGGTGTTAATGAAAAATGAACAACAGAAGCTTTTGCATTTGGAAATTTTCCGTTGTATGCTTTAAAAAGTAATTGATTAATATGAAACAAAGTTCCCTGCATATCTATTTCAGGATATTCCTCACAAACTTTATCAATTAACATGTTATGCGATATTTGCTCAATTTGCCCATCGCTTAATCTATCAGGGAATTTATATTTCAAGACGATTTCAGCAGCTTCATTAGGCTCGTAATCTGAAATAGCCATTTCTAATAATTCTGGCAAACTGGCTTTGTCTGCAGTTGCTCCATCAGGATAATTGAATTTTTCTAATAACTGAATAAAATCTTCATTAGACCAATATCCTTCTACTTCATTAACAGTATCGATTCTCTTTATTAAAATTTGATAATTCATCGTTCTCTATTTTGTATTTATTTCTGATTAGCTTTTTAGTATTCTAATCCTATTTTTCACAATTTAAGATTTTTAAAACCCTTACAGAAATAAATAACATATATATAACACACTTTAACAAGTCTTTTATACCAAGAATCAATCTTGTTATGGTCACTTGATTTCTTTAAATTGTTATCTTTGGAATTCAAAAATTTCGACTTCAATTAATAAAAATAATTATATCATAATGAACGTTTTACTTTCAAAATTCACAACCAAACATAACACAGCGCCTTTTTCGCAAATTAAAATCGAAGATTATTTACCAGCTTTTCAAGAAGGAATTACTTTGGCTAAAGCTGAAATTGATGCAATCGTAAACAATCCTGAAACTCCAACTTTTGAAAATACTGTTGTAGCAATGGATTTTTCAGGAGATATTTTAGATCGCCTTTCTAGTGTTTTCTTCAATTTGAATTCGGCTGAAACGAGTGACGAAATGCAGAAAATTGCTCAGGAAGTTTCTCCTTTACTTTCAGAGTTCGGAAATGACATTACTTTGAACGCTGCTTTATTTGCTAAAATAAAAGCGGTTTACGAGCAAAAAGAAACTCTAAATCTAAATCCGGAGCAAACAACTTTATTAGATAAAAAGTACAAAAGCTTCTCGAGAAACGGAGCGAATTTGCCGGAAGATAAAAAAGATAAACTTAGAGAAATCGATAAAGAATTATCAAAACTGAGTTTACAATTTGGTGAAAATGTTTTGGCTGAAACCAATGCTTTCGAATTGCACTTAACAAATGAAAAAGATTTAGCGGGTTTACCGGAAGGAACAATTGAAGCTGCGAGATTATTAGCAAAAAGCCAGGAAAAAGAAGGTTGGATTTTTACTTTAGATCATCCAAGTTATATTCCGTTTTTGACTTATGCCGATAATCGTGAATTGCGTAAAAAAATGGCAATCGCTTTTGGTGCAAAAGCATTTCAGAATAACGAATTTGACAATCAGGAAAATGTCTTGAAAATTGCAAAATTACGTTTCGAAAGAGCGAATTTATTAGGCTATAAAACACACGCAAATTTTGTTTTGGAAGAAAGAATGGCAGAAAGTCCAGAGAAAGTTTTCTCTTTCCTAAATGATTTATTGGCTAAAGCAAAACCTGCAGCTCAAAAAGAGTTTACTGAATTAACGGCTTTCGCCAAAGATTTAGACGGAATCGAACAACTGGAAAAATGGGACGGTGCTTATTATTCTGAAAAATTAAAACAACAACTTTTTAATTTAGATGATGAAAAACTGAAACCTTATTTTCAATTAGAAAAAGTATTAAACGGGGCTTTTACAGTTGCAAAAAAACTATACGGATTAACATTCACAGAAGTTTTTGATATCGATAAATACCACGAAGAAGTTACAACCTATGAAGTAACTGACGCTGATGGTAAATTAGTTTCAATTTTCTACGCTGATTTTTTCCCTAGAAAAGGAAAACGAAACGGTGCCTGGATGACTTCATTCAAATCACAATCTATAAAAGACGGCGTAAACGAAAGACCACATATTTCGAACGTTTGTAACTTTACAAAACCTACAGAAACGAAACCTTCATTATTAACATTTAATGAGGTTACGACTTTATTTCACGAATTTGGTCACGGTTTACACGGAATGTTAGCAAACACAACTTATCCAAGCTTATCCGGAACATCAGTATTTTGGGATTTTGTAGAATTACCAAGTCAAATTATGGAAAACTGGTGTTACGAACCGGAAGCTTTGGCTTTGTTTGCAAATCACTACGAAACGGGAGAAATTATTCCAATTGAATATGTTCAGAAAATTAAAGAAAGTGCAAGTTTTCAAGAAGGATTGGCAACTTTACGTCAGTTGAGTTTTGGACTTTTGGATATGGCTTGGCACGGACAAGATCCAACGAATATTACAGATCTGAAAGCTTTTGAAACGGAACAATTTGCCAACACACAATTGTATCCTGATGTAAAAGAAAACGCGATGAGTACTGCTTTTTCGCATATTTTTCAAGGTGGATATTCTTCCGGCTATTACAGTTACAAATGGGCTGAAGTTCTGGACGCTGATGCTTTTGAATATTTTCAGGAAAATGGCATTTTCAATCATGAAATTGCTACAAAATTCAAAGACAATGTGCTTTCAAAAGGAGGAACTGAACATCCTATGATTTTATACAAACGTTTTAGAGGTCAGGAACCAAAACCGGAAGCTTTATTGAAGAGAGCGGGATTGCTGTAATTATTTGATATCTTTGTTTAATATTAAAAACTATTGAAAGATAAAAATCTATATATTATCGCTGGTTGTAATCGAGCTGGAAAAACAACCGCTTCATACACAATTTTGCCTGAAATTCTAAATTATAAAGAATTTGTGAATGCTGATGAAATTGCCAAAGGGCTGTCTCCTTTCTAACCTGAAAAAGTAAGTTTTGAAGCTGGAAGAATAATGCTTCATCGCATTGACGAATTATTACAAAAGGAGGCTGATTTTGCGTTTGAAACAACTCTTTCTGCAAAAAGTTATATTTCAATCGTAAAAAAAGCCCGAGAACAGGGTTATTTTGTAACACTACTTTTCTTTTGGTTAAACTCTATTGAACTTGCAAAGCAGAGGGTTATACTTAGAGTAAGCGAAGGAGGTCACAATATTCCTGAAGATATTATTGAACGCAGGTATACTAGAGGAATTAAAAACTTTTTCAAGATTTATTTAAATACCTGTGATAATGTGATGCTATTTGACAACTCTAATAGATCACCAATCCTTGTACTAGAAAAAGAAATTAATGAGGAAGCAATAATTATAGATAAAATCTTATTTGACAAAATAAATAATTTACAGTATGACTAAAGATAAAATCAAAGAGTTACAAAGTAAAATTGTTGAGGGTCTTAAAGTTTCATCAAAAAAAATGATTGAAAACAAAAAGAAAATCAACGGAAAGATTGTTGTTTATGCTGATGGAAAGATTCAGACCATAAATGCTGTTGATATTAAAGATTAAATACAAATTTCGACTTGAAAAAATATTTTAAAATTCTCCTTTGCCTTGTAATTATTGGATTAGTTGCAGTTCTCTCCGTAAATTATTATGTAACGTCTTCGACTAAAAAATACATTAATTATTCCCTTAAAAAGTTTCCAAAAAATGATGTCGGGATTATTTTTGGTGCGGGAATTAATGGAGATCAGCCAAGTAAATATTTAAAAGATCGACTTGACGCCGGAATTTCTTTATACAAAGCAAAACGTATCAATAAAATTCTGCTTTCGGGAGATAATGGCCGTGATGAATACGACGAACTAACGGTGATGAAAAATTACTGTTTTAGAAATGGAGTTGATACTACCAAAATTTTTGTTGATTATGCCGGATTCGATACTTACTCAACGATGTATCGCGCCAAACATATTTTTAAAATCAAAAAAGCAACTTTAATTTCGCAGGAATACCATTTAAACAGAGCAATTTATATCGGACAAAAATTAGGCATAAAATCTGTTGGTTATTCAGCTAATAATGGAGAATATCACGGTTACAAATATGTTTGCTTTAGAGAATATCTTTCCAGATTTAAATCTTTTTTTGATGTTTTGAGAAATCGGGAACCACGCTTTCTAGGAAATCCAATTGATATTAATGGAGCTTCAAATTATTCAAAAGAAGATAAACGATAAAGAAAAATCCGAAGTAAAATTTACTTCGGATTTTTTATAGGCAAATTACCGAAAATCAATCCAAAAACTTCCAGTGAGCATGAGCCTTTCCCTTGAGTTCTTTCTCCTAATAGAACAGACTTTTACAATTTCGACTTGCATAGTGTTGTTCTGTAAAATAGTGTCATGAAATTGTTTTTCAGTCATTTTTCCAGAATCTACCAGTCATGATTTCAAATTGTAAACCCCAAGTAACCCTCCAGTCATATATTCTATCTGCAAATGAAAAACTTTGAAACGACACGATGGTAGTTTCAAAGCCTTTATCATAAAATTACTTAAGAACAAGCACCCATTGTATTACATAATCCCGAAATGATAGCTTCAACTGCTGCAGCGCCACCTGCAACGCCACCTCCAATTAAGACTGCCGAGAAAACTGAACTAATCGCTAATGCATTCAGTCCTGTAGCTGTTGCTATAAGAGCTACAACAGGCGCAAGTACTGCGTCCAACGCTCCAGCAGTTAAGATAGAGCCTGCAACAAAAGCAGCAACTACTCCCGCTACAACAGCCCCAATTCCAACATTTAACCCGATTTCACACGCTGTACAACCTGGGCTCCAAGAGCTTCCTAAACCAGTTGCAGAACTACTTGATCTTGCTATTAGGTTTGAAGTCGCATTTTTTGTTTGTGACATGATGAACTTAATTTGTTCTTCTGTAAAATTTGGTGAATAAACTGTTTCCATAATATTTTTATTTTATTTATGCCTACTCTCTTCAGTTTTCAGCTACCCTGTTTTTCTTAATTGTTAGGCTATTGGTTTTCTTTTTTTGTCTAACCTTTGCCCATCACAATCTTTTTATATATGGCTATCTATGGTTTTTACAGTCGTCTATTTCCAACCTTTAAAACAAACTACATACCGTATAAAACTTTAAAATCTCAAACAAATTTTTAATGAAACAATGAGGTCTCTTTTGTATAACTTGACATATTGTATGCCTAACACTTCTGTTCGATTTTTTTATTTAAAATTTAGATTCTTATCTTTCCGAGCTGCAGAACCAGTTCATAAATTTTAAATTCTAATCGTACAATTGTTAATTCTTATAAGCCAAAATTATAGGTTTATTCTTTTTTTAATTTGTACAGAATCAGCTACTTTTTATCAGTTTGAATCATAGCTGTTTTCTTAATAAATCAACAAAAGGAAATAAAATGATAATTTCCTTATATTTACTGGGAGGACAGTAAAAACTTTGTTTGAAAACATGCGAAAAATGGGCGGTATCAAAAAAGCCAGCAAGAGATGCTGCTTCAGTAACTGATTTTTTTTCTATTAGGAGTAATTCTGTAGCGTATTGAAGCCTCATATCACGTAACAGACGTATAACAGGGAATCCAAATAAAGATTTCGCTTTGCGATTAAGATTTGATGAACTCATAAAAAGTTTATTAGACAAAATCTCAATAGAGAAAGCTTCGTTATCAAGATTATCAATTACAATGACCAGCAACTTTGCTAACCATATATATTCCCTTTTTAACTGAATGAGTTTATTAAAGCATTCTTTGCTTAAAGGAATTTTCCAGTCATCCGGTTTAAATCCGGTAATTAATCCATTATCACGATATGCTAAAGGAGAAAGACCAAACTCTTGTTTGAATTTACGGCTGAAATTAGTTCCACTACTAAAGCCACAATAAAGAGCAGTTTCTTCGATAGAAAGTTTATTTACATTCAAAATATGTTTTGCCAGCTCCATCTTATAATGCAAAATGAGTTTCCCGGGTGAGAAACTCATTTGATTTTGTATTTTACGATTAAGTTGAGCTTTGCTGATTTTCAATTGATCCGCTAGTTGGGAAACACCAAAAGAAGGGTCTGTTTTTTTTCTTGTATAATAGCATCAATTTGCTTAAAAAAAATTTCGTCACAATAGCTATTTAAAGCAATGACGCTTCTTTTACTTTCTAATTCTTTCATAGTTTGCAGGTTTTTGAATAATAGTGATCGTTTTAACTTTGTGGAGAAAAGGAGACAGAAAAAATTATTAAAAATCTTTCGAAAAGATTTTCATTCTATATCTCTTATCTACCTCAAAACTAATTGTAATCACACCTAAAATAGGAGAAAAATTCTACAAGATAAGTAAAAACAGTTATAAGAACCAGTAAACATGTTACAAGATTTTTCTGATAATAATTATAAATCAAAAACCAACATTTAAAACTTATTTTTAAAAGTTTAAAAAAAAATATGTTTTCACAATAACAGTAATTGTGAATCCAATTATTCTAAAGTAGATAAACGATAAAAAAAATCCGAAGTAAAATTTACTTCGGATTTTTTTATGAATTTAATCATAACAACAATCAATGTATGAGTGTGTTTTGATTTTATTTATAAAGGACTACGTTATATATGCCTTCCTAAATTTTTCTATACTCGTCCCGACTGCACTAACCATTCTCCTGTAGCAGTCAAGATAACAGTAACCTCTAAATTTTTAAAATCGCTTAATTCAACTTTTGCAGAGCCTCTGGAAATTGTTGCAAGATCAGCAAGTTCATAACTTGTAAAAGAACCAGTAGCGATATAAAATGAAAACTTTGGAGTAATTGTGTTCTGATCATTTGGAGATGGGGACCACGTAACTCCCAAAAATCCATTTTGTGTCTGAATACCAAAACTCGCGTTACTGTACCACTTTCCATTTTCATTTCTAACTCTATCAAATGAATTAGATAGTAAACCAATAGTATTATCCGGGCTTCTCTCACCTTGCACAAGATTGACATTTGGTCCTTGATAAGGAGGTATAGTAGCATATTGAGCTTCCCAGGTTTGCTTTAATTGAGAGTTTCTAATAATACTCGAATCAATTTGAACGCCCAAACCTACTGCTTGGTTTGATGCACCTGCTCCCAAAGAATATTGAGTCGGAATAACGAACTTATTTATTCCTCCATAATTTGGCAATACATTTAGGCAAACAGATGAATTTGCAAAGACTCCGCTATTTGGTAAGCCGGCAGGTTTTTCTAAAAAACACCAGAAATTTTTATAATTACTACTTTCATTTTTTAAATAAATAGTATAATTGGTTACCGAATTTAATACATCTATATTTAACATAATTTATATATTTTGGATTATTTGTCCGTACTCATGGGCTTTTTGGGTCACACCCAACATTATTTCCTGAATACTGACAGTTTTACTTTTTTTTACTTTTTAGCATTAATAAAATCTATAAGCTGTTGCGTTTTCAATGCTTCAATTTCTTTAATACGTTTTGCTCGTGAACTATTCAGGTCATTTGCATTTTTACCAGTAAGTGCTGTGGCTGGTTTGGTAAACAATAAATAATCTCCAAATAAATGGCTTAAAAACAAAGGAGATTTTCCCGGTCTGCTTTTATCAAAATTTGAAGATTGATGACAATAAAAGCAACTAACTACATTGCTATTATTAATATCATGTATATCATTTTGAAAAGTCTGTGTGTAGGTTTCCATAGTAATGTTTGCCAAATTAACAGAACCCCTTGCTAATGAATCCGGAAGTGCACTTGCAATATCTCTGGTTACAATTGCTTTTTTCTGACCTTCAGAAGAAACTCCGTCAAAATTTAACCAGACAGAACCATTGTAAAAATAGTTTCTAAAAACATCTTTCAAATTAGACGCTACACATTTATTGATCTCTTCTATATTATTAAAATTAGCAGGTTCAGCCTGGCTTGTTGCCATAAAGTCGCCAGTATTTAAATTCTTTGGCACTCCATATTCATAAAGAATAAATGCTTTATTGGCGACAACTGGCGAAGTTGCATTTCTAAGCCATTTGATACCTTTTATACCAGTCGTTGTCCCTTTTTCATAAAACAGCATTTCATTTGCGGATGTTACTGAATTGGTTTTCTTATCGTAAATGGGCGCCATATCCTTATGTTCAAAAGTTGCCCAGATAAATTCAGGATGATTTTTTACAACTCCTACTACGTGCATTCCTAACAAAGCCACCGTTTTTTCAACATATTGCCCTTTACTATTTTGAACAGCCGCCTTAGTTGTAAAATAATTCTGTTGTTGCGCTTTTGCAATAGCGTCTATATTAATCCAGGAAACTTTTAATTCTAAAGCCCCAACAGGAAATGTCTCTAAATTAGAAACCGGTAATTTTCCGCTATTGATTAAAGAAGCCATTGTAACTGCTTTGTCTTTTAGCAGAGCATTAACGTGAATAGAATAATACACAGTATCTGTAGCATTATTATATTTAGGATTAGAACGTAAAACAGCACTAAAACCTGCCTGGTTAATAGAGCTCAGTGTTAATTTCATACCCAACTGTGGCACAACAGGCTCCATTTGCGGAGTAACTAAATCCAGAGAATCCAAGAAAAAAGGATTCCCGCCCGGCAACGGTTTTGTAACCCACAAAAACTTTTGCCACGACCATTGATGAAAATCACAATTTGTTGTACTTTCACTATCAAACGGACTTCCGTCACCTTCTGCTGGTGCAGGTGTTTGCTCATGCGGAAACCAACTTGTCTCACATTCACATGATTGAGCTGCTTTTACAGTTGTGGCATATCCTGAAGAACTGCCAACTTTTTTCATTATTTTTTCCTTGTTCAGAAAAAGTATTGAAATAGCTGCTATTACAAAGACAGCTAATACGATTATAATAATGGGTTTTCTTTTCATTTTTTCATTGGTTTAGTAATTATTCAGAAACAGGATTCTCTTAACAAAAAAGACCGCCCAAGCCAGGCGATCTTTTAAATCAAAACTCAAATTGAGTCAGGAAGTTTTTGTTATCCTGTTGAATTTGTTTGGGGAAAATTTATTTCTAAACTAATTCTTCTTTTAAGATTTTTGCTGACGCCACTGGTACATTTTCAATATTATGGTTATAATATGAGAAACCTCCAGTTCCATTCCATGCACCATCGATTGCTAAGTGAGCATCAAACTGTGCCAAGAAAGAACCAATTGCGGGTGGAGGAACAGAGTGAACATATTCTCCATGAAGACTCACCACTTGTGTAACTTTACCAAATCCAGTTGCATAGATTTTTCCTTTTACATGAACAACAATATGACTATCAGGACCTTTTATAGCCTGAGTGATTACTACTGTACCTGTCACAGAATGTTGTGATGGTACAACTACTAAACTGAATGACGCGATTGGAGCACCTGGCATTCCAACATTTCCGATTGTGCCTTTTGCTAAATAAGCACCTAATAATAAATCTGACATAATTTTTTGATTTAGGTTTTCCTACTCGTAAGGCTTTTCGGTACCGCCTCGTTTTTTTAAGTGGGTTCTGCTCCACCTTTTTATTTTTAAACTTATATGTTTCTATTAAAATTTATTCTCAACACTAATATGTACATGTACAGAACCTTTATTGTCTGTCAAACCAGCGCCATATATTCCTTTCAAATCATCGTTGATGCACAATTCTAATTTTCCAACCAGTCCTGCAGGAGTTGTGGCTCCCAGCCCGATTAAGAAAACAGTCTGCCCAATTCTCCCTACAAGAGCTCCTTCATTTGCATTTGGCAAAGCATAACCTGGTTTAGCATTAATAAAAGTTGGATTTCCGGCAGCATTGTATGACTTACCGTTGTTTATATTTGGATTCGCGGTCCATAAACCATCTATATATTTAATGATTGCAACTGTTTTAGCATTCATTCTGATACCTGTATCAAGCCAAGGATAAGCAGGTTTAGGATTTTCATCAGTACCTGGAGTCGGTTTTGCCTCAACTGTAAAATCACAAGGTGGAACTGCGAAATTGCAAGGTGGTATAGGAGTTGCAAATTCTTCGTAATCAAAATAATCTGCCAAAGCAAGACTTGTTCCTACGCCTACACCTGATTGTGATTGCATAAATGTTACTGGTCGGCTTCTTCTTCCATCGCCGCTTAAAGGGCTGTACCAAGTCCATAAATAAGTAGAATCCGGATAATTAGGTGATGAAGGCGGAAAAAGCACACCTACAACTGTAACCCTAACATTTGGACAAAGTACAGGATTACCAACAATAGTTGCCTGAATACGAGCTTGTACAGCTGGAGTTTGAACCCAATTTGGTCGTTGTTGAGGAAATTGAAATTTTCCGAAACCAATGGCTTTCGTTATTTTATCGCCTAAATAATCAATTAGAAAACCGGCACCACTGTTTGCCGGTGGTGTTATTCCGCTTGGAGCAGTTCCTGTAAGAAGTGCCTCTTGAGAAGTATATGGATTTACAGGATTGTAGGTGAATTTCATCAAAGTACTCTGACTCCTATCCGAAGAAACCCGATACTGTGCATCGTCTCTATAATTATATAAAACCCTTGTTGGCAACGGATTGAACTCTTCGTTGACCGGGGTCATAAAAACAGTCATTCCAAAATTCGTATTCCATGTAAATAATTCATAGTTGTTAGGATTACCAAACGAAAAACCATCAATAGCCGGAGCCACCATAGGAGAATTTAAAGGATTACTCGTTAGTTTCTCAAAAGAAGAAAAATAGGTAAAGGAAAACATTTGAAAAAGTGCCAGTTGATTGACATCTCCCATAGAAGGAGAAGCAACAGGACCCTGTCCGAACATAAGACGTACCGGAAAATTAGTATTATGGTCAAACCACATCCAGGTAGCAGGTGGAGGGCTTGCATTGCCAACCGGAATTTTCCACCAGTCTACTTTTTGTGCCTTCATCCAGTTTAGATAACTCGTTCCTGCACATTTTGCTTTACTGCTTTCATTTCCAAACCAATTTGTAGTAGGAATACTCCAGCCTATATTTATAGGATTAAAACCGCTTCCATCTATAGAAACTGTCGTTCCCGATGAAGTGACTTTATAGATCCATATTTTGCCACTACTACCTACAAGCAATGCATTTAATCCAATCCCTTCTGCATAATAAACAGTTGCGGTACAAATTTCAAAAAACGGGCTCGCTTTATCTGCGGGTGTACTGTTACTTTGAATGGGACTAAATGGATGAAGTAAACAGGTACATTTCCAATATTGTGGAAGTTTGGGCTGAGGACCTGTAAAAGGCTCTAAAACTGGGTATCTTGAATCTGATATAGGATCCACACATGCTGCCGGAGAAGTAGATAAATCTTTCATGGGTTAAGTTTTTGGGGTTAACTTTTTTTGATTGTCTGGTTTCTTTTTTTACTGGCTTATTAAATCAAAAAAACTTTGTCCTTTTGATTTAGTTTGAATAGCCTTTAGTAACCATTCTTTTTATTTTCCTGATTAAAATTACAATGCAGATAAGGTCTTCGGTAAAAAAATGTCACGAGGCTGACATTTTTACCCATAAGACGGATAATCAATGAAATAAAACTTTTTTTTAGAACCGAATAAGAATATCGCTTTCTAAAAAACCATTATCTCAAATCTAACAGTAAAGGTGTCTTAGTCGTATTGGGATCGATATACAATTCAGCAGCTGTAACCAGCAAAACATCGGCTTCTACACAGTCTTCTGCGTCATTCAATAGTCTTTTCAGCTCGGCACGTTTTTCCTTGATGAATTCCTGCCTTTTATCTTCAGCCACATTTTGTACGATTAACAATCGAACCACATCCTTAAAAAATTCATTAGTCGACAATTGAATCTGAAAAGCGTCAGCTTCACTTGCTAAAGAAAAAAACTTATCTAAATCGTGGTGTAGTTCACAGGTAATAAAAGACTTCGATTCTCTGGATTTTAATTCCAGAAAAGATTTCCCATCAAAATCGACCCATCGGCCCAAGTCGCCTATTGCATATCTAAAAACCGGAAATCTTTTACGGAAGGTATTGGTAACTGCAATGGTACCATATCCGTTTTCATCCGGATTCATGATTTCGACTATAATGCCTTTAATCACGGAAAACAATGATGGATTTTTACTGCAATTTGACCAGGCCCAGATTCCAGTTTCGGCAGAGCCATACATGGAATAAACATTTTGAGAACCGAATGTTTTTTGTAAAAATTCTTGTGTTTTAGGTCTTAAAAACTCGCCCGCATAAAATAAATTTTCTATTTCTACTTTAGTATTGTTCTCTTCTAAGAACTTCGCAAAACATAATAATTTTGAAGGAGTGCCAAATATAAAATCCGGTTTAAAATGTTTGGCTGCTTGTTGCATGTCGGTATAACTGGCATGCGAACTTAATGCTAAAGTCGTGGCCTGGCATTTTTCTAAAATATCATCCATAATAGCCGCCGTGCGATACATATCGGAATAACCAAAAATGTTCAGGGCAATTGTTTTGGAAGTAAAAAAATGGCTTCGGGTGAGTTCCTCTGCCAGTGCTAGCCGCTGATTATGATTTTCCTGAATGTCTACCGGAAAAACCAAAGGCTTTTGTGTACTTCCGCCAGAGCGCACCAAATACACACCCGTTTTTTCATTCTGAAGTTTAAACTTTGTATCTAAAATTGGCATTAATTCTTTTTTGCTTAACATGGGAGCTCCGGCTGCAAAATCATTTCCTTTATAGAATTCGATGTACAAAGGATTTTGTTTTGCTAATTCAAAATAATTTTGAAATTCGGAGTGGTCTATTTTTGCGGGGATACAAACTGGATACATGACAGGGCGTTTTTATTTACTTCGTTTTTTTAAATAGTAACTGTTTTTAACTAAGAGTCTGTGATGCTTGAAAAGAAACAGAGCCTTTTCCTTCCACGACGGTAATCGCTTCATTGCGTGTGACAGCCATCGCTGCGACAACATTCCCATTAATTGCTGATCGTACCGATTTGTACTTTTATAATATCTTTTTATTGAAACAGGAATCTCTAATTCTTTCCAATTCGAATAGCTAATGCGGGATAAACTGCCTTCAACCTCTCTTACTTCGATGGAAGCTTTATTCAATAATCCAACACGGGACTGTGGAGGTATATTTTTTAAAACACGATACCAAAAATCAATTCCTTCATTTAAGGAAACATCAGTCTCATAGCGAATGTTTTTCAGGTATTTTTTTCGAATTACCACATTACTGCCGACTCCCATAATAAAATCCGGAGCACTAACGGTGTGCAACGGATCTGGTATTAAAAACAGATCATTAGAAAGGGAAATCAATTCTTTTTCGAACGATTTGATCTTGGGCAAATAATAATTGGAAGGAATCAATACAATTCCAAGAATCAAAACGTCTATTTTCTCCTGCTCCATAATAGCATTAACATCGCTTAAACAAGAAGAAATGTAACAATCGTCTGCATCCAAAAAACTTATAATATCTCCAGTTGCCAGTTCTATCCCCGTGTTTCTCGCATTGCCCGGACCTTTGTTTTCTTTTAATTCAATGATCTGAATGTCTGTTTGTAAAAACTGTGGGGCAAAAAAGGACAAGGAATCTTTTAAATTAATCAGGCTCTGGTCTGAACTAAAATCATCTACAATAATAATTTGCGCCGCTTTTTTTTCCTGAAAAGCCAAGGACTTAATCGTATCAAAGATGTAGGCTTCCTTATTATAAAGAGGTATAACAACTGTATGTTTCATATTTTTTATTGTGCTACTATTGGATAAATCAAAGCTCTTCCCTGGTGTACATTTACAACAGACTCATCTGAGCCTCGAAATATCCCGGATCCATACGTTTTGTCATGTTTACACAACAACATCCCCACTAAATAAATCTGACGATTATTCTGGACATCGTTAAATTCTTTTTGGTCTACAAAATGCTGAATCATGTATTTATTCCAATTTTCTTTGATAATAGTATTCCAGTCTTCGGTTGTGCAATCATTTTTCACATAGGCTCCAATTCCTCGTCCTCCGCTGTTTAATTTTAAGATCAAATTCTCTTCAGAATTGATAAAGGCATCACAACCGGCAGGATCAGTAATCACAAAACTCGGGATGAGATAATCCTGCAAAAAGCCATAATCCTCTTCACTCAAATAATCGAGCATGATTTGTGCATCGTACATTACCGCCAAAACCCTTTTATCATGGATTAAAATTAAAGTTCGAATATCATTGAAATAGCAGTTTTCTTCGATTAGCTTATCCAGCACATCCTGACTTATTTTTTTCAGTTCTTCGCGGTCCATTTCCAGTATAAATTGCGAAACTGGTATTCCGTTTACCTGTACTGAATTATCTGAAACGATTAGATCCTGAGGTCTTGCAGAAATTAGTTCAATTTTTAGTTTTGCTAATTCCCTTTGAAGATTGAAAATATCGCTTCCCTTTTCATCATCATGAATAAGTGCTACTTTTTTATGTGGAGCAAACTGATGGTATATATCGTTAACAAGATTTTCTAAAGCCGTATCTCCGGTATTTAAACTGCCTTCAGAAGTATTGGTCTGATTGTTCATCAATTGCGCATAATAACTAATCATCCAGCCGTTTAACGGATATCGAGCTCCTATTTCGCAGATTTTTGGCTGATCATTTTTGTCATATAAAAAATCAGGGCGGTAAAAACCCTGATTATATATTTTACTATTACTTTTTCTCAATAAAGCTTCAAGGTCATTATCCAGTTGATAATAGTTCCGAATTCTGTCGTCTTCAAAATAATTCAAAACAATCGCTTTACAGGCTTTGTTTAAAACAGTACACAAGCGATTCATTTGCCCGCTGTACTCTGGAGACACAATTACAGAAGAATTAGCAAAACAATCCCTGCCTAATACTGTACCTTTCTTAAAATATTGAAAAAACAACTGATCCCACTTTTCTTGTTTATCAGCCTGGTTTTGTTGCAATTTAATTTTTGACATACTGCGTAGAAGTTTATTTCTTTGTAATAATTATTGTTGGTATATGAAATTAGAAACTCAATTCTTCTACTTCCATAAGATCCACCATAACAGCCGATTTTTTAGCTAAATAGTCGTTAACAATTGATTCTAAATCATACGCTTCAAGATCAACATTCATTGCTTTTGCATAATGGAAAATAGAATTAACGGCAAAGAAGAAATGATTTTTCTCTGTTGGACCGCAATGAACACTTATCCAAGCCAGTGTTTTATCACTTTCTTCTTCGGTAAAACCATAATCGTTTGCCAGCCAGGATTGGAATTTTGGCAATATCAATTCCACTTCGCCATGCGTATAAATTTCATGTATCAAAGTGGTCAATAAAGCGATCATGATGTCTTTATTTCGAAGCGAGTTTTGATCTTTCCAAGCTTTAAAATCACAAGCACTTTGATTTAAATATCGGCGTGAAAGCCAGTCATCATCTGTACAAATTGTAGTTGCCATCGTATAAAATAACTGCGAATGCAAAATTCTCCCAACAACCGCCAGATCTTCATCAACAATTCGGTTTAAACTGGTGATAGACTGCAATAGTGCTTTTTCGTCTGCAATAGGTTGGTTTTTATGAACCAGCATGGTCATGCGGTTGCTAATTCCGGAAACGGTCATTGCACTGTTATTAGTTTGGCTCCAACTGTGAAAAAAACGCTGTAAACGCTCTTTATCCTGAACTTTCGAGGTCAATTGATTGAAACTTTTTTCAATTTTTGAAAATGCCTCTTCCTGATTTGGAAGGAATTTTAATAATTGATCTTTTAAATGTGATTCTTCCATTCCTTCAAGAACCGGAAGAATAATTGAACTTAAACTAGCCATAACTTTTTAATTTTAGATTATTTATTGATTTTGATTTATTTAGCAGATTTAGAGCGGTAATATTTAATTTTCCGGATCACATCAATGTCTTTAAAATGATATTGTTCTAACCATTGGGCCTCATCAAAAAAGATGCAGCGGGACTCGGCAATTACAATAATCGTCTTGTTTAAAGAGATCTGATATAGTTTATCCAATAAAGCCGCATATTGAAAATCGTAAAGAGGATTGTACAGATAAAAAACATTCCCGTCGGAAATATCAGTCTTTAAGATATCGCCTGAAATTGCCTTAACATTTGTGATTCCTTCTTTTTCGATTAAATCAACACAAACTTTGTTTCGTTCTTCGAGAATTTCAATTCCTATAAACTGAGCATCCGGATATTTTACAGCTCCATATAAAATGATATTTCCATAGCCTGAGCCTAAATCATAAAACACTGTTTTGTCTGTGATTGGAATCGGATCAAAAAGATCATCCAAAAAACTGGAAGATCCATACCGGTAAGAATTCAGACCGTACTTAATGGTAATATCCGAAAGGCTTAAACCTTCTTCAATATGATGTGAATGCTGATCAATTTCAGATTGAATATTTTTTAACTGCTCCATATTATTTCATCATTAACAGTTCTAATTTTTCCAATGAGCGTTTTGCTTTTTCCATCTTAACAGCATATTCGTTATTTACCTTTTCAATGTCAGCATTGCAAAAAGTACAAGTATGTTCTTCTTCATAGACGTAATTGTCACAGCCATTGCATAACTTCAGCGCTTTTGGTATTCTCGGAACTCTGTCTGTATGGTCTGATGGCGGAATTACGGGAGTATCGTTAGGGGATTGTATTTCCACAATTTCTCCTTTTTCATTTTCAACTATGATTTCAAAAAGCCCAATATCAAAAGAGAGTCCCGGTGCTTCCTGTGTTTTTCTTATTCTTTCTCTAAGTCCTTTCTTTTTTAACTCGAGCGCGCGATGATGACAAAAAGGATTGTTTCCTCTCTTTCCAAATAATACATGACTCGTCCAGGTACAACCAGCCAGACAAGAAGATTCGTAATAGCAGCCTTTACAGCCTCCCCATAACTCTTCTTTATTTCTATATCTGGAGAAAACCATCTCTTCGCTGTATTTCCAGATATCTTCCAGCTTCATGTCTTTTACATTACCTCCTGTGTACACACTTGTTGGTAATGATGGACAGCCTTTAATTTTTCCGTCGGCTTCAATTCCTATTCCTGTATGTCCTGCGGAACATCCTGTATAATATTTTTCATTACCCTGTCTCCAGATATGTTCATACGGTCCAAAATAACCAATGTTATTTCCTGCCTGTATCAACACATTATTGACTAAAGCTTTACGATAAATGACAATGAGATTGTCATAAAAATCATTTAATTCATAAGGCTGCACTATCAATTCTTCCGAATTGTCAACAGCATTTCCCATGGCAACAGCAAGCTGTATTTGCCAGTTTTTCACTCCATTTTCAATTAAAACATCTAGTAATTCATTCAGCTCATTTTTGCTCCTTTTGGTAATTACAGTATTCACACTAGATGGTATATTGTGTTTTTTAAGCAGTTGCAGACAATTTATTACGTGTTCGAAAGAATCTCTTCTTCCTCGTATTTTATTGTGAGTTTCGGGCATTCCGTCGATAGAAACACCAATATTTCGTATTCCTGCTTTTTTTGCATCAACAATTCGCTCTTCGGTTAAATTGTAAGCACCGGACTGCATCGAGCATTCGATTCCGCTTTGGTGTATTCTTTCAATAATTTCGAGCCAGTCTTTTCTTAAAAAAGCTTCTCCTCCAATAATAGTAATTTCTCTGGTGCCAAGACGTTTAAGACTATCAATAACACCAAAACATTGTTCCGTCGTTAATTCACCCGGCCTTACCTTTCCGGCTCTGGATCCGCAATGCGAGCATTTCAGATTACAGGCTAATGTTATTTCCCATACTACATGAACGGGGGTGGCAGTTTTGTAATCATCTCTTACTCTGTATCGTGTTGAGGTCTTAATAGTATCCATCTTAGTTTTGTTTACGGTTTGACAATTAATTAAAAGACGGTTTAAGAAGTAAAACTTGATAAACCGTCTTTTGTAAAGATTACTTTCTAAAAGTGTCGATTGCTTCTAACAATTCTAACAACGCTGCGTGTAAATCTTTTTGTTCTCTTACAGTTTGTTTCGCCTGTTCGGCTACTGCCTTCATTTTTTCTAAATCATTCGAAGCGATCGCCTCTCTGATTCCTGCTGCGTAAAGCATTGTTACTCCCATAATAGTTTGTTTTTTGTTTTTTAGTCCTACTCTTAAGGTTTTTCAGCTACACCCTTGTTTTACTGTACAAGTCAGTTTGTTTTTAGAGGGCTCTATTATTTTTTATTTTTTAGAGCGTCTATCGCATCCAGCAATTCTAACAAAGCACCACCCAGATCTCCCTGGTCTTTTATTGTTTTTTTGGCTTGCTCGGCAATAGCCTGCATTTTAGTCAGATCGTTTGAAGCTATAGCTTCTCTGATAGCGACACCATAAGGCATAATTACTCCCATATTTGTTGTTTTTAACGGTTATTACTTATTTGTAAAAAGGATATCTCTTTTATAAAAAATGCTTTTCTATACAAGAGATATCCCTCTTTCTTTACTCATTCGAACCAAATTGATGCAGAAAAATCGCAGGCTCATTTGGATTCAAACAAGTTAGATGTCCAAAAGTGACTGTTTTTCCTTCTTTGTTTTTCCCTGAAATGATGATATTTTTCATCCCAACCACTAATTTTCCTGAACGATTACCGCTGATTACCTCAACTCCCATTTCGTGAGGCGTACCTGTTCTGGTTGCAATAACATTACCTGAACCATTTTCAATTAACAGTCTCTCTCCTATTGCCGGTGCAGGAAATAGCTGAGAAACAGTAATATCAGTTAGAGGGCCAAGTGTGATATAAGGCGGTACACTTACTGCGCTAATCGCTTCTGAATTTGGCTGATTAAGTGTTATAGTTCTGCCAAACTCTGCTTCGTTAGTTACATTTGTACTATACATCCACGGAGTTGTAAATGGAGTACCATCTTCTGTCTCTCCAATTGCTACATACTTCTGGTGTATGCCAAGTTTAGAATTTTTAGTCTGTAAATCTAGATTGTAGAATACTGACCTGATAAGTGTACCAATAGCGTAGGTTCCGCTGGCTCCTTCAACAACCGGAAGAATAACGGGTCCAACGCCCCCACCATTCCAATCGATATACGGATACACATTTACATTTTTTACTTTTACTGGTATTGCTTGCATGATAATTAATTTTTGGTCCTACTCATGAGGCTTTTCAGATCCGCCTTCGCCTTTAACTGTGCGAAACAGTTCGTTTTTTCAGTGGGTTCTGCTCCACTCTTTCATTTTTTACTCATCACTTGATAATGAGCGGTTTAGAAAACTAATTTTTCTTTAATTTTCTATATCAAAGCTATTTTAGATAGGAAGATGTAAGAAAAAAAATGTAATAAGATGAGAATTATCTGTCATAAGACACTAAAAACATGACATAAGATAATTCTTAAAAAAACCTCATCAAATAAACTTTCATTTATTTTTGAAAGTTTAAAAACTTTTACTTACATTTGTTTCATGGAATTCAAAGAAGCAAAAAATAAGTTTGTACAAACCTGGGGAGCATTAGGTTCTCAATGGGGAATTAATAAAACCATGGCGCAAATCCATGCTTTATTAATGGTCTCAAACGAAGCTGTTTCTATGGAAGACATTATGGACGAATTGCAAATTTCGCGCGGAAATGCCAGCATGAATCTTAGAGCCTTGATGGATTGGGGAATTGTCTATAAAGAATACAAAGCGGGAGAAAGAAGAGAGTTTTTTACTGCCGAAAAAGATCTTGACGAATTAGCTTCTAAAATTGCAAGAGAAAGAAGTAAAAGAGAAATTAAACCTGCTCTTAAAATCTTAAAAGAAGTTTCGACTATAGAAGCAAAAGATTCTGCTGAAGAAAAACACTTTGTAGATCAAACTACTAAATTATATGACTTTGTTTTAAAAGCTGATAATATGTTAGATAAAATGACAGAATTCAATGAAAACTGGTTGGGACGTTTGGTTCTAAAAATCATGAAATAAAAAAATTTAATTAAAACTTTCATTTTTTTCTGAAAGTTTAAAACAATCAATAACCATGAAAACAACATTCAAAATAATCGAGATCATCAATATAGCCGCACTTATCTTTTTACTACTTGGTGCTTACGGTCTGGCTATTACTGGTGGTTTACAAGTTTTAGCAGCAATTTTATTTGTTTTAATCTTCCCAAAAAACAAATTAATTTATATCTATTTTGCTTTAGTAATCCTCTTTTTTTCGTTTTGGAATGGAGGCTTTGGCTGGCTATTCGTAATACCTATTTATCTAATATTTTTCCTAACCATAATTATATACCATCAAAAAGCAAAACTATCAACTTCTTAATGGCAGAATAAAAAAACTTAGCAGCAATTTATTTCATCAAAATAAAATTCAATCAAAACTTTCCTTTTTTTACTGAAAGTTTAAAAATAACTAAATCATGACATTTACAACATTACATAAAATCAACAAAATATTTTACTTCACAACTCTCGGGCTTTACCTTATGGTATACTTTGGAATGTTATTTCAAATCGTTTTAGGAATTGTACAAATAACAATAGGAATTATTTTACTCACAAAAATGAAGGGACTCAGCAAAGAAAAAAAGAGAAAAATTCTACTTTATTGGCTTTTAGTTTTTACAGCTTTTATCTTAATTCTATGCAGTTATACGCTAGAAAATGTTTTAGGAAATTTTCTTATTATTTTTCTTTTTCCAATGTTAATAGCAACTTACTTCTATTTTCTAACAGCAAATATTACTTCTGATTCATTTCTAAATGCAGAATGGAAAAACTTAGCACTTTTCAATTATGAAGTTGATGCTAAAATTTTAGAAAAATATATTCCTGCAGGAACTGAAATAGACATCCGAAATAACAAATGTTATGTAAGTCTGGTTGGTTTTATGTTTAAAAACACGAAAGTTTTGGGAGTAAAAATTCCGTTTCATGTAAATTTTGAAGAAGTCAATTTAAGGTTCTACGTAAAACGTTTTGAAAACGGAGAATGGAAACGTGGCGTAGTTTTTATCAAAGAAATTGTTCCAAAAAAAGCAATCACTTTTATTGCCAACACTTTATATCAGGAACATTACGAAACTCAGAAAATGAACCATAAAATTATTGAAGATGGTACCACACAAACTTTTGTTTATCAATGGAAAAACAAGGAACAGTGGAATACAATTGAGTTAGAAACGGAGAAAAAACCAACAGAAATTGAAGTAGATTCTGAAGCTGAATTCATAACAGAACATTATTTTGGTTATACCAAAATTGACGAAGAAAACACTTTTGAATATGAAGTACAACATCCGAGATGGGAACAATTTAAAGTTCTAAATCATAAAATTGATGTTGATTTTCAGGGAAATTATGGTAACGACTTTGAGTTTTTAGAAACTACTATTCCAACTTCAATTTTCCTTGCAAAAGGATCTGCAATTGAAGTAAAGAACAAATGCAAATTGGCAGAAATACAAATTCAAGAGAATCTTACCGCTACAATTAATAGTTATTAATTTATAAAACGCAAAAATCATGAATGCAACTATACCAAATTGGTTAATAATTCTAAGTGGAATAGGCCAAATATTTACAGCTCTTATCTATCCATACATTCGTCATCAGGTTTTTGATTGGTATAATGATGTAAAACAACTTAAACCACTTAATCAGGAAATCGCAAAAACCTATGGAAGATACATTCAGGGATTAAACTTTTGTTTTGGATTAATCGCAATTCTATTTACAAACGAGTTAAAAGAACAATCAGCTTTAGCGGTTGCATTAACTGGATTAATTGCTTTGTATTGGGTTGGAAAAGTTGCGACTCAAATTGCTTATTATCCGATGTATCAAATTCCTCAAAAATTAATTTTCAAAGTAGAAAGTTACTTTATGAATACGCTATTTGTCTTGTTTGCAACCGTAAATTCAGCATTGTTTCTTTATAACTTAATTGGACATTATAAACTACTTTAATCATGAATCTCAACATCATTGGATATTTTATTTATCTCGGCATTACGATTTTCATCATTTTAAAAGTTGGAAAAATATGCTACAGAAACGGAAACATTTATGTTCTGGAATTGATTCCCAATCACGCTGATATCTGCCAGAAAATTAATCAGGTTTTGCTTTTAGCCTATTATCTTCTAAATATTGGTTATTGCGCGATGACTTTAATTTCCTGGCAAAAAATACAATCGTTCCCCAATCTTGTCGAAACTATCGGAATAAAAACGGCAATTATCATTTTCATCATTTCAATATTGCATTACCTCAACATCATTATATTAACTAAGTACATTCATAAATTAATCAAATAACACTTTAAATTTAAATATCATGGAAACTACAAAAATCCTAATTGGTTATGGAATCTATTTACCAATCGCTTTATTCCTTACTTATTATGTTTCTAAAACACTTTTCAAAAACGGAAAAATCTTTATGCTGGACATCTTCAAAGGACGAGAAGAAATTGCAGAGGCAACCAACAAACTTTTTGAAACTGGTTTTTATCTTTTAAATATTGGGTTCGCCTTAATGATTTTAGAACTTCAGTTAAACCAGGACAGCTATCAGCAATTAATTGAAAGATTAAGCTATAAAATTGGTGGATTTTCTATTTATCTTGGTATAATGTTATTCTTCAATTTATATTTCTTCTTCAGAGGAAAAAGAAAAGCTAAAGAAGCTCAACAAGAAGAAAGATTAGTTTTTAAAGCATAATTTACTTAAAAGTTTTGCCACGAATTGCACGAATTATCACGAATTAATATTTGAAGCAGATTTTACACATTTAAAAATTCGCGTAATTCGCGTAATTCGTGTAATTCGCGGCTAAAAAAACATATCAATGAAAAAACTCATAATCGCAGCCGGAACTGGTTTTCTAGGACAAGTTTTAGTCAATCATTTCAAAAATAAATTTGAAGAAATTGTAATTCTAACTCGAGGAAAATCTCAAACTATTGACGGAATTAAATATGTAAACTGGAATGCAAAGACTTTTTCAGGCTGGGAAAAGGAATTAGAAAACGCAACGGTTTTAATTAATCTCGCAGGAAAATCTGTTGATTGCCGTTATACAAAAGAAAACAAAAAAGAAATCCTATTATCCCGAATTGAAAGTACAAAGGTTTTAAACAAAGCTGTTTTGAATTGCAAAAATCCTCCAAAACATTGGCTGAATTCGTCAACTTCTACTATTTATCGTTTTTCTTTGGATAAAGAAATGGACGAAGTTAATGGCGAAATTGGAAATGATTTTTCTATAAATGTTGCACTTTCCTGGGAAAAAGCTTTTTTTAAAACTGAAACTCCAAATACGTTAAAAACTGCTTTAAGAACTTCTATTGTTCTTGGCAAAAAAGGCGGCGCTTTTATTCCGCTTAAAACTTTGGCAAAAATTGGTTTTGGAGGAAAACAAGGAAAAGGGAACCAGTTTGTAAGTTGGATTCACGAAAATGATTTTGCAAATGCAATCGACTTTATCATTCAAAAAGAAATAACCGGCATTATTAATATCGTTTCGCCAGAACCTGTCCGCAATACTGATTTCATGAAGAAACTTCGAAAAGCAGTTGGTTTTCCTTTCGGAATTCCAATGAATACTTTCTTATTGAAAATTGGATCTTTTTTCATTCGAACAGAACCCGAATTGGTTTTGAAAAGCAGAAATGTGATTCCGAAACGACTTTTAGATAGTGGGTTTAAATTTAAGTTTGGAGATATTGATGAGGCTTTTAAAAAATTATTAAATAAATGAATACGATTTTGATGTTAAGACATTGGATATTCACATTATTATGCGGACCAATTATTTTCGCTATAATAAATGGATTTACATCTAATTGGAGTGCAAACAATTTTTATGGCTTTTTTCAACTCTATCCATTTGCAATAATACTAGGATTGCTTTTTTCATTGCCAACTTATATCTTTTATATGTTGATTTTTCTCCTTTTTAAAAACATAAAAATGATTTATGAAAGAATAATTCTAGTCACAATTGTAATAATTGGCGTTTTTATAACAACAGCGCTCATCAATGGAATTGTGTGGTTTGACCTTGCCATATCTTATTCAATTTCATCGATTATAGCAGGAATATTTTTTACAATGTATTTTAAAAATGAAACCGAATCATGACAACAATTCACCTCACAACAAAAATAAAAGCACCAAAACAAATCGTCTTTGATGCTTCAAGAAATATTGATATTCATCAGCAATCTGCAAGTCCTTCAAAAGAAAAAGCAATTGCAGGCGTAAAATCAGGTTTGATCAATTTAAACGAAACGGTAACCTGGCGTGGCAAACATTTTGGTTTTTATCTCACTCATAAAAGCAGAATTACCGCAATGGATTTCTACGATTATTTTGTAGATGAAATGGAAAAAGGAAAATTCAAATCGTTCAAACACGAACATTTTTTTGAAGAAGAGAACGGCATCACAATTATGAAAGACAAATTGCAATATGAAACTCCGTGTGGAATCTTCGGGGAACTTTTTGACATTTTATTTTTAGAAAAACATCTTACCAACTTTCTTCTGGAACGAAATAAAGTTTTGAAAGAAGTATCAATGAATATCGCAATTTCCTGATTTGGGTTCTCTACTTAATAAACTCAACTGTGAATTTTGGATCCCAATAATAATAACCATATAATTCATGAGAATCGAATCTATCATTAAGAATATAAAGTGCAAAATACACAAAAACATCTTCTGTTCCTTCGTACCTTATTTTAGTACTATAGCAAGCTGAATTCTCTTCTTTAAAAACTGGAGGCAAATAATTATATGAATCTGGATTAGGATGTGCAGCTTTAATTTTGGTAAAATACTGTCCAAATGGTGTAAAGATTATGTTTCCACCTCCATGCTCAACTTTGTACATTAGCATCTTGGATTCCTCACAATTTTGTTGAATTGTGGTAGCCCTAAAATAAAAATCATCTGCTATTTTTGTTTTTAGACTTACATCTGCTGTTCCCTGCACTGAGATAATTTCTCTTGGATTATAAACAATCAAATGGTTGCTATTGTGATCTACTTTTTGAGCTTTATTAGGATCTGTATTTCGAGGATAATTTTTCTTAATATATTCAGCATTTATTACAAAAAGAACATCGATAGTTTCAGGACTAAATTTTAAATTTTCATTCATGATATATGTATTTTTATATATCAAAACTAGATTAAACATCAAAATTGCTTAAAAGAAATGCCACAAAAAGCAAGTTTCATGTCATAACACAAATAAAACAAGTCGTGAAATTTTGGAGGAAACAAATAAGGTTTTGAAAAGAGTTTCAGAAACAGATTTACTTTAGTTTAAAACTCAATCATTATCCTGATCGTCAAAAATAATAACTTCATCTAATGCATCCTGACTGTTTCTTTTATAAAACATTCTATACATTAAAAAGATAGAAAAAATATTAATTGTAAGATGTGCCATATAAATCCAGAAATTCATGGGAATCCAGATATTATAAATCAATGTGGCAAAAATAGCTATAACAACCAACATGAATTTCTGATAGAATCGGACAAGTGATCCATTTATAAAAGCCAATGCCAAAATCACCAATGCCACTAATCTGTTGAAAATACCAGCGAAAATAACGGAAAATCCACAAACAAAAATGGACATAAAAAGGTAAGATCCTATAATTAGCGGCCAAACAAAACCCAGGAAAAACATCCAGCAAAAAAAGAATATAATGAACTGTAAGTTCGTGAATTTGAATCCAAAAAAAGAAACTTGTTTTTCCATGTGGTATATTTATTTTCAAATATAGTTTTAATAATTATCAGAATAAAAGATATTATCTCAAAAGTTAAACTGAACTTAAATCGATTGAAGAAGGATTAAAAAGTCAGAAATTATCCCTATTTTAGAAAAATATATCCGAAATTATTAAAAATTAAAATTATGACAATAAAGACTAAAATTTTATCGATAGCATTTTTCGCCATTTCTTTTATCGGATTTTCACAAAGTAATTGTAAAGATCTTAAAGGCTGCGAAAGAAAATTATGTGAATTAAATATCAAACTAACTTCTGCTAAAAAAGCCGGTAATCAAAATCAAATAAAAGGAGTTGAAAATGCTATAGCTCAAACTAAAAAGAACTGTACCACAAAAACAGTTGCTACTGATCTTGACAAAAAAGTAAAAGAAAAACAACAAAAAGTTACGGAAAGAACTAACGATTTGAACAAAGCTATTAAGGATAACGAAAGCAAAGAAAAAATCGACAAGAAAAGAAAGAAATTAGACGAAGCTAAGGCTGACTTGAATAAAGCTTTGGCGGAACAAAAAACGAAATAGATTATTTAGTTTTTTCTCGCAGATTTTACAGATTTAACGGATTTTATAAATGAGTTAGATTCATTTCAATTGTCTCCAGCTTTAGCTAGAAGTTAAAATTCATTTCAAAGTGGGTTTAGCCAAAAACATCAGGTTTGGCTAAACCCACTAATTTTATATTTCATTCCTAGAGCTAAAGCTGGAGGAAATTCAAAATTAATAATTCTCTTTTGAAAACCTTATTTCTTATTTTACGATTTGCGTGAGAAATAGAAGCGGATAGCCCGGGGCGAACACGCCCGAAGAATGAAGCTTATCTACAAAAAAACAATCATAAGCCACCAAAATATCGGAACACTTTCGACCCAGAAAGAAGTATAATATTTAGAGCGATTTGAGTTTGCAAAGGCAATAAAAAGCATCAAAGTGATTACCATTATTAAATTGATGAGAAGATCATGAAGATCAAATGTCAAAATTCCAACCACCCAAAACGGAACCATCAATGCAAAACCTAAGATTTTAGTTCGCTTAACGCCAATAGTCTGCGGAACGGTTTGTAAATGCGGGTCATCATTTGCTAAATCTATTATCTCGAAAACTAAAATCAAGACAAAAACCAACACAAAACGCTGAATACATTTTACAAAAAAATTGGGAGTAAAAGGAATTTCAGCATTTATTATAGGTAAAACCAGCGTTGCTCCTACCCAACAAATTGCTACAATGTAAATTTTTACGCCTGCCCAATTTCGGGCATTTCTTCTATTTGGAAAAAACGGAAGTGTATAAAGTGCCGTTATAGCAAATATTCCGACGGAGACAATTTGGGTAATTTGTTTTAAATGGAAAAAATAATAGCCAACTAAAACCAGTGAAATAAAACTCAAAACGGCAATAATTTTCAGCTGAATTCCTATTGTTTTTTTCTTTACGCGAACTAAAGCATCGTATTTAACAAAATTATACCCCACAATTGTTCCAAAAAAAACAAATAACGCCATTGGCTCATCATACTGAATATGAAACACATGAAACGTAATTCGCACGAGTGCGTAACACGATAAAGCCACATGAATACTGCTATTCAGGTAAAAATCTAATATCCGTTTTGATACTATCATACCTCAAATCTAATCAATTATTAACAAATCAACTCTTTAGTTGTAAATTTCATAAAAAATGAAGTTAAAAATGCCAATTAAATTATTAATAATACTTAATTTTGCGCGACAAAAAAACAACACTATTACAACTATATGAAAACAGATGCTTTTGCTTTAAGACACATTGGTCCAAGAGAAACAGATCTTCAACACATGTTACAAACCATTGGAGTTGAATCGATCGAACAACTTGTTTATGAAACCCTTCCAGATGACATTCGTTTAAAAGCACCTTTAAACTTAGATCCAGCGATGACTGAGTATGAGTTTTCAAACCATATTCTGCAATTAGGAAACAAAAATAAACTTTTTAAAACATATATTGGTCTAGGTTACAATCAGGCAATCGTTCCTGCTGTAATTCAACGTAATGTTTTTGAAAATCCAGGATGGTACACAGCTTATACTCCATATCAGGCTGAAATTGCACAAGGTCGTCTTGAAGCGATTTTAAATTTCCAAACTACTGTTATCGAGTTAACAGGAATGGAGATTGCAAATGCTTCTCTATTAGATGAAGGAACTGCTGCTGCAGAAGCTATGGCTTTGTTGCTTGACGTTCGTTCCCGCGATCAAAAGAAAAATAACGTAAATAAATTTTTCGTTTCTGAAGAAATTTTACCTCAAACACTTTCAGTTTTACAAACTCGTGCAACACCAATTGGCGTTGAATTAGTAATTGGAAACCATGAAACTTTTGACTTCTCTACAGAATTCTTCGGAGCTATTTTACAATACCCTGGAAAATATGGACAAGTTTACGATTATACTGCTTTTATTGAAAAAGCGGCTGCAAGCGAAATTAAAGTAGCAGTTGCGGCTGATATCTTAAGCTTAGCTAAATTAACCCCTCCGGGAGAAATGGGTGCTGCAGTTGTAGTTGGAACTACACAACGTTTCGGAATTCCGTTAGGTTACGGTGGTCCTCACGCTGCCTATTTTGCAACTAAAGAAGAATACAAACGAAGCATGCCGGGACGTATCATTGGTGTTACTATTGATACTAACGGAAACCGTGCTTTACGTATGGCTTTGCAAACTCGTGAACAACACATCAAACGTGATAAAGCGACTTCAAACATTTGTACGGCTCAGGTTTTATTATCTGTAATGGCTGGTATGTATGCGGTTTATCACGGGCCAAAAGGTTTACAATATATTGCTAATAAAGTTCATGCTGCGGCTGCAACTTTGGCAAATGAATTGAAAAACTTAGGTTTAGAGCAAGTTAACTCAGCTTTCTTTGACACTATCTTAGTTAAAGCTGATGCCAAAAAAGTAAAAGAGGTTGCAGAAGCAAACGAAGTAAACTTTTACTATGCTGACGAAAATACAATCTCAATTTCGTTAAACGAAACTACAAGCGTTTCTGATGTTAATGACATTATCAATATTTTTGCTACGGCACTTTCTTTAAAAGCTACTACAGTTTCTGAATTGACAGAAACAAATCATTATCCAGAAACTTTAAACAGAACTTCTGCTTTCTTAGAGCATGATGTTTTCAACAAATACCATTCGGAAACAGCTTTGATGCGTTATATCAAAATGTTAGAGCGTAAAGATTTAGCGTTAAATCACTCGATGATTTCGTTAGGTTCTTGTACAATGAAATTGAACGCTGCTGCAGAAATGCTTCCGTTAAGCAACCCGAACTGGAACAACATTCACCCATTTGCTCCGCTTGACCAAGCACAAGGATATCAGGAAATGTTGAAAAAATTAGAGCAGCAATTAAACGTAATTACTGGTTTTGCAGGAACGACTTTACAGCCAAACTCAGGTGCACAAGGAGAATACGCAGGACTTATGGTAATTCGTGCGTACCACCAATCTCGTGGAGACGATCATAGAAACATTGCTTTGATTCCTTCATCAGCTCACGGTACAAACCCGGCTTCTGCTGCTATGGCAGGAATGAAAGTTGTGGTTACAAAAACTTTAGAAAACGGAAATATTGATGTTGAAGATTTACGCGAAAAAGCAATTCTTCATAAAGATAACCTTTCCTGTTTGATGGTAACTTATCCATCTACTCACGGAGTTTTTGAAAGTGCTATTCAGGAAATTACAAAAATTATCCACGATAATGGTGGACAAGTTTATATGGATGGTGCAAACATGAATGCTCAGGTTGGATTAACAAATCCTGCTACAATTGGAGCTGACGTTTGTCACTTGAACTTACACAAAACATTCGCGATTCCTCACGGTGGTGGAGGTCCAGGTGTTGGTCCTATTTGCGTAGCGCCACAATTGGTTCCTTTCTTACCAGGAAATCCAGTTATTCCAACAGGAGGAGAAACTGCAATTACAGCTATTTCTGCCGCTCCTTGGGGATCTGCTTTAGTATGTTTAATTTCTTACGGATACATTTCGATGCTTGGTGCTGATGGATTAAAAAGCGCTACAGAGCATGCAATCCTTAATGCAAACTACATTAAAGAAAAATTAAACGGACACTACGATACTTTATATTCTGGAGAAATGGGTCGTGCAGCTCACGAAATGATCTTAGAATGTCGTCCTTTCAAACAAAAAGGAATCGAAGTAACGGATATCGCAAAACGTTTAATGGATTACGGTTTCCACGCGCCAACAGTTTCTTTCCCGGTTGCAGGAACTTTAATGATCGAACCTACTGAAAGTGAAAACTTAGAAGAATTAGATCGTTTTTGTGAGGCTATGATTTCTATCAGAAAAGAAATTGAAGCTGCTACAATCGAAGACAGTAACAACGTATTGAAAAATTCTCCTCATACTTTAGCAATGCTAACTTCTGAAACTTGGGAATTTCCATACACAAGAGAACAAGCTGCTTTCCCATTAGAATATATTGCCGAAAACAAATTCTGGCCTTCAGTTAGAAGAGCTGATGATGCTTTTGGAGATAGAAACCTAATCTGTAGCTGTGCTCCTATTGAAGCTTATATGGAAGAATAGTTTTTCCTAAAGATATATTTATACCCGACTGGTTTTAAAAACTCGTCGGGTATTTTTTTACCATAACCCCAAAAAATGTCAAAAAAAAATTTCTGGCACCATTGATTTCAAACGTTTGAAATCTCGGTAAAACCAAAAAATCATTAAAAAATTAACAATATATCCTGTAAATAATTATTATTTCATAATTATATGCATGCATAGTATATTTTATGACAGTTATCATGATTTTATTTATACTTTAGCAATAAATTTACCGGATAATCGAGGAATAATGAAAATAAAAATAATAGGTATAGGAAGTTATATTCCAAATAAAGAAGTAAGCAATACTGACTTTGGCGATCATGTTTTTTTGAATGAAGACGGGACTCCTTTTGGTTACCCAAATGAAGTTGTAATAAAAAAATTTAAAGGTATTACCGGGATCGAAAATCGTCGTTATGCCGAAGACCAACATACCTCATCTGATTTAGCATATTTTGCAGCCGAAAGAGCTCTTGAAAACGCCAAAATAGATCGTGAAACTCTAGATTACATCATTTTTGCACATAATTTTGGTGACGTAAAAACAGGAACAAATCAATCTGATATTTTGCCAAGTTTAGCAACACGTGTTAAAAATAAACTAGACATCAAAAATCCTAAATGTGTTGCTTACGATATTCTTTTTGGATGTCCGGGCTGGATTGAAGGTGTTTTGCAGGCAAATGCATTCATTAAATCAGGAATGGCAAAACGCGTTATGGTAATTGGCGCCGAAACCTTATCAAGAGTTGTAGATCATCATGATCGTGATTCTATGATTTATTCTGATGGTGCAGGTGTTTCAATTCTTGAAGCTTCTGATGATGAAGCTGGTTTGTTATCTTACGAAAGTGCCACTTTTGCAAATGAAGAAGCCAACTTTTTATACTTCGGGAAATCATACAACCCAGACTTAGATCCAGACATTAAATACATTAAAATGTATGGACGTAAAATCTACGAATTTGCTTTAAGCCAGGTTCCATGTGCAATGAAAAGCTGTTTAGACAAAAGTGGAATTGCAATTGACGACGTAAAGAAAATCCTTATTCATCAGGCCAACGAAAAAATGGACGAGGCAATTATTGCCCGTTTCTACAAACTTTACGACAAAACTGCACCCGAAAATATTATGCCAATGAGTATTCACGATTTAGGAAACTCAAGCGTTGCAACTGTACCCACTCTTTATGATTTATTGATTCAGGGAAAACTTGAAAACCACGAAATCAATAAAGGAGATGTTGTAATTTTTGCTTCGGTTGGAGCGGGAATGAATGTTAATGCATTTGTCTATAGATATTAAATCGATCTAAATATTTTATTATAAACAAAACCCGTTTAGCTTTAATTGGCTAAACGGGTTTTCTTATAAACAGTATCAAGTTATGCTATCAAATTGATGTTCTTTCATTATTAATTTTCATCAATAAAACAAAACATCAATAGCGAAGAGTAGCGACACTATACTTAATATACATATCACTATTCCAATAAAAGTTAACTTATTTGGTATTTTTCCAAAAATATCGTCCTCATTTTTTTTCATCATTCTCCTAGTTCTAACTGATTCTGAATCAACTCAAAATATTTTCCTTTATTTTTTATTAATTCATTGTGATTTCCTATTTCAATAATTTCTCCATTATCCAATACCACTATTTGATCGGCATTTTTTACTGTAGATAATCTATGAGCCACTACAATCATTGTTTTATTTTTAAAAAACCTATCGATATTTTCAACAATAATTCTTTCATTTTTTGCATCTAATGAATTTGTGGCTTCATCAAAAAACAAATAATCCGGATTTTTATAAATAGCTCTTGCGATTAATATTCGCTGACGTTGTCCATGACTTATACCAATGCCTTCTGTGCCAATGAGCGTATTTAATTTAAGTGGTAATTTTTCTATAAAATCACCAATATTTGAAAGTTTAACTGCGTTGAGCAATTTTTCTTGATTTGCATTTTCTTCTAAGGAAATATTATATGAAATAGTATCTGAAAACACAAAACTATCCTGTAAGATTACGCCACATTTATTCCTCCATAATTTATTGTCAATTTCCTCTAAAGCAGTTTCGTTTAAAAGTAAATTACCTTCTTGTGGTTTATAAAATTTAAGGAGCAGTTTTAAAAGTGTAGTCTTTCCGCTGCCACTTACGCCAACAATTGCTGTGGTTTTTCCTTGTGGAATTTTTAGCGTTATGTTTTTTAAAATATAATTGGAGTTATCATAAGAAAAACCCAGATTTTCTATATTGATATCTTGTATTTCATTTAATTCTAAAACTCGGCTTTTATTCTCTTCATCTGGTTTATTATGAATCTCATTTAATCTTTCAAAACTTACTTTTACCAATTGATACTGCATCACAAAATTTATCAATTGACTAATAGGAACGTTTAATCCGCCTATTATATACATAATTGCCAACATACTACCAATAGTCAGTGTTCCGTTCATTACAGCAATTGCAGAAACAAATACAACTAATATGTTTTGAAGAAAACTGATAAACCTATAACTCTCGTATCGCTGATTAATTTTAAGTTTATCAATATTATTTAAATAGATATTTGTTTGTATTTTCTGCCATTCATTACGTTTGCTTTCTTCCAAATTATTTAATTTGATTTCATGCATTGAATTAATTAGCTCGTAAATCTTATTTTGATCTTTAGCGTCTAATGAAAAGGTTTTTTTGTCTAAAATTTTAATTTTCTTTAAAAAACTAAATATCCATAATAGCTCTAATGTGGTACAAATACAGATAATTAGAAAAATATTTAAATTAAAATATAGTAATACGAAGGAATAAATTATGATGGTAAAAATGGAAAAAACAGTTTGAATAAGGTCTTTTGACAAAAAACCTTCAATCCTTTTGTGATCATTAATTCGTTGCGTTAAATCTCCAATATTTTTGCTATTGAAAAATTTAAGCGGCAACTTCATTAATTTAATAAGGAAATCAGAAATTATAGATAAACTTATCCTGCTGCTAATATGAATAAACAGCCATGATCGATAAAATTCTAAACTGACTCTACTAATAAATAAGGTAATTTGAGCGAATAAAATTAAATAAATAAAAGAGATGTTTTTTTGACCTACACCTTTATCTATAATTTTTTGGGTGAAAAACGGAAAAACAAGCTCAATACAAGAAGATACAAGTAGTGTAAGAGCAATTAAGAACAATTGTCTTTTATGTTTCTTTAAATATTGGGTTACATACTGTAAATTGCCTCGTGTTTGTTTTCCGGAATTGCTTGTGTTTTCATTATTATCTGTAGACTCCAGTAATAGGGCCACACCTTCTTCTTGATTTTGTGACCAGCCTTTTATGAATTCATCCTTTGTATAAATAGCTTTACCAAATTCAGGATCTGCAACATGAACTTTATCATCAGTAATGTTATATACTACTATAAAATGATTTTGATTCCAATATGCAATAAAAGGAACGGGAGCATTATTCACCAAAGAATTATAATCTGTTTTGGCAATCAAAGTACTAAAACCCAAAGACGATGCAAAAAGTTCTAGCTTACTCAGTGATATTCCATTGTATTGAAGATCATCACTATAATTTTCATCATTATATGCTTTACCATAATAATCACTAATCATTCGCATACAAGCGAATCCACAATCTGTACTTGAGAGTTGATAATAAAAGGGAAATCTTTTTAAGCGAAACCATTTTTTATTAAACATAATTCTGTAAATGTTTTTTCATTTAAAATTTCTTTATAAGGATTAAGATCAAGAAGCAAGAAACCTTTACTGATTAATTTTAATCTATCCGCTCTATAAGTTTCAGATATTGAATGCCCGTACTTTTCCCAAAAATTATACAAACCGTACCAAACATAAATTGCCTGAACAAGATTTCTTATTGTTATAAAATTATTTGACCAGGGAGAAACTACGGTTCTTCCTATTTCATTAGACAATTCTCTACCAGGCTGCCAAACATTAAGCTCATCAATCATATATAATAATCCATGAATTGCTTCATGAACTAATGCATCTACAATCACACTTTCTTCGACAGTATGCCCATTGCAAATAACAATTCGTCCAATAAAACCGCCATCTGATCCGGATGTAAAAAGGGTTTCTTTTGCAGGAATTTTTCTTAATAGTATTGTGTAGATATTTTTTCGAATCAAACATTTTACAATGGGATCAAAACGATCATATATCTCACTTAAATTATCGGTTAATTCTTCCGCTTCAGAATAATCATATGTTGTCGACAACCATTCTTTAGGCATATGTTCTTCATCAATTCTATTATATACACTGAAACAATCGACAGGAATTTTTGTATCTGACAAATATGGGGTTGAAAAAGTATCAAAATTATCATCTCCGGCATGGCTGATAAAGAACGATCCGTCTAACGCCCAAGAACTATCAGAATACTCTGCGTAGTCAAATTTCTTCTTTAACTTTGCAGCTTCCATCTCCATCGCATAAGCAAAAAACACTTTTAATTGGTCAAGCTCGTAATCATTTTTCCATAACAGCTTATTTATAACCTCAGGAGTTTGTAATAAATGTTTTTTCTGTTTAGCATTTAGCTTACTATACTCTTCTTCTAAATTATTTTCTTTAATAAATTTAGAAAAAAGATCTTTTACAAAATGATTAAATTTATTTTCTACAGTTGTAAAAATATCACAACTTTCATCTGAAAATAGTAACGCATGACGTGCAAGAGATATATTTAGTGATTGATCTTCCATATTAATTAGCTTGTACTTTCTGTTAGCTTATACTTTCTGTTTCTTTTCCGTAATCTAATTTTGTAATCATAGTATCTCGTATGACTTCCTCAGGTAAATTTGACACAATACTGTTTTGTATATGAACGATTAATTTCATAAGGTTGGAGCAGTAAATACTAGGATTGTCAAAACTTTTATCATGAGAATAACGGTGAGGTAAATATCCTCCACCACATATTTCCTTAACATTGCATTTTTCACATTTAGGAGACAAATTCTTATGACTCAACTGATATGTCTTTGCCAAAGGAGTTTGTAAAGCGTCATCAAAGCTTGTAACTTTTACATTTGAATTTCCTTTTGTAAAGCCGTCTCCACATATTTTTAAAACATCCAATGATTCTATATCTCCGTTTGTTTCGATTACAAGAACATCAGTATTTTTATTACCCATACTATCCGCTGATACATCATAACCTAAAACACTTAGCATTATTCTTTCGAAATAGCCAATTTTCAAATTATTTGTAGTATCGTTGAACCATAAATCAAAGATTTTTATCATCCAATCGGCATGCAGAGTTGTATTGTTCTGTAAATCTAATGCCAATTTTTCAGGTATATTCTCATAGTTCCCATCTGATAATAAAATATCAACAGAAGATATATTTAGAGAGAGATACATATCATAAAGCATTTCCGGCTCAATATCTATATTAATAACCGAAAGTACTCCTACCGGTACATTTGAATGTTCATTGGCAAGTTTAATTCCTTTAACGATATCATGATAAGATCCTTTTCCGGAATGATATATGCGATACATATCATTGTATAATTCGGGACCGTCAATACTGATTCCAATAGAAATTCTTAATCTATTAAATAACTCACACCATTCTTCCGTAAGAAGAACACCGTTAGTTTGCATAGTAAATCTCAACTTAATATCAGTGTCTTCAAGGATTTGTTTTGATGTTGCAACTAGGTTTTCGTAAAAACTTTTTGGTGCCAACAACGGTTCTCCCCCATGAATTATAAAGGTAAAACTTTTAATATCATGTTCTAAACAATGCTCTTTTATTCTGTATATAAGAGATTCAACAACCTCAGAACTCATAACTTTTGGCTGAGTCAGATATGTTTTATCTCCTTGATTGTAAACATAGCAATATGTACAATTCAAATTACATCTACTTGCAACTTTTACTACTGCAAAACGACATTTTAGATTATCAGTATTTTTTGGCATATTTTTTTTATTTGGGAAGGAGGGAGTTAACCTAAATTAACTCCCTCCAAAGAATTAATTTTCTACTGATCTTTCCCAAGTAGATCTAGAGAATGAAGGCACGGATTTCGCTCCTGATAAATCCACGATATCTTTTAATCTGTTATTTTGAAATAACGATAAAGATTTAGTAAGTACTTCTTGGTCTTTTTTTGAAAATTTTGTCTTTTTCATGATAAAAATTGTTTAATGGTTTTAGTTAATCAAAGTTTTAACACATTAGATCCGAGTTGGTGTATCCTTGCAAGTATATTTTTGACATTTTTCTTTTGCACAACCTGGCACAAACTACTTCATGTTTAAATTGATCGTATTAATTGGTTCTCTTCTTCTCTTCCTCATTGCTTAATTTTTTCTTTTGAGCTTTTATTGATTTTCCAAAATTCCAAACCAGCGATACTCTGACTTTTTGCGAGTCGCGATAATCATAATTTTCCTGTCTTATACCATTCACGGATTGAGTAAAGGTTTTCTTTTGAGTTCTAAATACATCCAAAAAATTGACAGATGTCTGAAGCTTATTTTTAAGAAATAAAAATGTGAAGCCCATATCAAAATAATAAAAACCAGATATTCTATAACTTCCCGCAATTGAAGGGGATTTACCGGTAAAGTTCAATTCTGACTTAATGGTTTTAGCTTTGTTTAAAGTAAAAACATTCGTCGAATTAAAAGAATAAGTCCAACTATCAATATTAGAAAGGACATTTGTAATATCTGAAGTCGTTTGGGAATAGTAAACATTTAATTGATTATTGCTTTCCCACCACTTCCATTTATTAAAAGTGTAACTCTCGACCCATCCAATACTTTTTTCTGTAAAAAAATTAATAGGTCTTACAATTTGAGTAATGGAACCTGCCGAAACAAAAGCTACCTCATCAAAACCATTTTTTAAATAATAAGCATAAACAGAACTATAAAGATTTTTATAGGTATGCGACAATTCAATATTATCCGTAAAATAAGGTTGCAAAAAAGGGTTTCCCTCTGTATAATTAAATGAGGAAGTATAGAATCTAAATGGATTTAACTTTGAAAAAGCCGGTCTGTCGATCCTTCTATTATAATTAAACCCGAAAGTGCTGTTTTCAGACAATTTGTATGTTAAATATAAAGTAGGAAAAAGTTTTAAATACTTATTTACGTTTGTCTGGTTAAGTGTTTCAGAGAAACCTTTTGTTTGTGTATTTTCTGCCCTTAAACCCAACTGTAAGTCCCATTTTTTTGACAAGGTTTTACTTCCAGACACATAAAGAGCTTGAGTGTTCTCATTATAATCAAAAATATTACTTTTTGAAGGCTCAAAAGTTGGAAATAAATTTGTTGTGTTATAATAGGAAACAGTACTACTATTATCAATAAAAGAAACTTTTCCTCCCAAAGAAAGATTTACCCATTTCAACGGCAACTCATAATCAACTTTGGCAGAGTAGATATCAATATCCTGATTACTCAGGTTGTTTGCAGATGTATATCTGTTAGGAACATCAGCACCATCAGGTAAAAAAGTATTGGTACTAAAGTTATTATTCAAATGAGAAGAGTAATTAAAATAATCTACATCAACAGAGACTTGCCTGCCAGTACTATCGATCTTTGTTATTACATGAAAGTTTAGCGAATGTGTTTTTCTATCTATTTCCAGACGAGAAGGAGTAACAATCAAAGAATCCAAAACAAAATTATTGTTTGTAATACTTGAAGTATTTAATCCCTTACGAATAGGTTTATTTGAAGCTCCCGAATACTGTAATCCCATAGTTGTCTTTGAATTGATTTGGTAATCTAAAGTAGCTCCACCACTTAAATTATTTTGAAAACTTCTAACCTTGTTGGTTTCAAACCAAGTATATTTGGGATAATATATTGTATACTCCTGATATGGTGCAGTACTTCCGTTATTATAATTAATATTTGACGTAACTGTCAATTTATCCTTTTGATAATTTAACCCGCCACCCAACGTCCCTAAGGGATACTTAGCCTGTGAATATGATGTTTTTAAATTACCGCTTATACTATTTTTTTTTGCCTTCTTCAATTTTATATTTACAATTCCACTATTTCCTTCAGCATCATATTTTGCAGGCGGATTAGAAATTACTTCAATACTTTTGATGTTTCCTGAAGGAATTCCTTTAAGAAAACTTATCAAATCATCTCCTGAAAGTTTTATCAGCTTATCATCAATCATTACTGACATTCCGCTTTTACCAATCATAGAGATTTGATCCTCTTCTATTCTTATCCCCGGAGTCACTTTTAAAGCATCTGTTGCATCACCTCCAATAGCCGAGATAGAATTTTCGACATTAAAAACCAATCTGTCAACCTTTCTTTCTATAAGTTTCTTTTTAGAGAGAACGGTTACTTCCTGAAGTTGCTGCTGATTTTCGAATATTCTAATTACTCCCATATTTAAATCCTGATCTGCCTTTACTTTTTGTTTTTGCAACATTTTTCCAAATCCCTTTATCAGTATTAGATATTCTCCTTTATCAATTGTAGTTTTAAAATCTCCGTTTGCATCTGTCAACTCACTCTTTACAATTACAGAATCTTTATCTTGAAATTGAATTTCTACTAATTCTATTGGCTTATCGTTTTGATTTCTAATCTGCCCACTTATTTTTAGTTGTGAGAAAATCTCATTCGGAAAAAAAATAATTAAAAAAAGTACTATTAAATATACTTTACCCATTTTTATCATACTTTTATAAATAATTGAAAAAACTTGCCAACGTCTATAAAAGTTTAAATAATCTAATTTTACTTACTTTCATTATAATGCCAATTTGTTACGTAAAACATACGTATTATCTTAATCTTATTGTATTATTTATAGTTTTTAACTTACTTTCAAACAAATTAACAGAATTTTATCTTACAAAAAATAAGTGAGATTGTTAATTTTGTGTTAATTTTAAACAATCTCAATGTGGGCTTGATATCAGACCTTTAAAAATTTAGCAAATAATTTTTTATAGCTGAATTATTAGTGGACAAATTTGAAATAACAAATTATTTAAGAAGCAGAATCTTTATATTTGCAAACTCAAAAATAATTTAATGGTTAAAAACCAATCGCATGTACGAAAAAACGTTTCCGAATAAAAGATTTAAACTTACCCTGGAGTTTTTGCAAAAACACGTTAAAACATCAGAAACCATTTTTGACTTTGGTGTTCCAAATCCGTTCTCTAAAATAATGGAAGAAAATGGTTATACCGTAAAAAACACAAAAGGTGAAGATTTAGACAACGATCAAACTGCTTTACAAACAGAAGAATATACTGTTTTTACTGCATTTGAAATTTTCGAACATTTATTAAATCCGTACACAATTCTGGAAAATGTAAAATGTGATAAATTGTTAATTTCAATTCCGTTACGTCTATGGTTTTCTCCAGCATATCGCTCTAAAACAGATATGTGGGACAGACATTACCATGAATTTGAAGATTGGCAACTGGACTGGCTTCTAGAAAAAACAGGCTGGAAAATAACCGATCGCCAAAAATTCACACATCCGGTAAAAAAAATCGGTTTCAGACCACTACTAAGATATTTCACTCCAAGATATTATATTGTTGTTGCAGAAAAAGTGAAAGCATAAACAAATTCCAATATTTAAATTCCAAATTCCAATTTAAACCACTAATAGGTAAAAGTTAGGATTTGGAATTTAAAAAAATTGGGATTTAATTTAAAATTTATGAGATATTACATCGTTATTCCCGCGCACAACGAGCAAGATCTAATTGGCTTGACTTTACAATCTTTGGTTTCTCAAACTGTTTTACCTTCAAAAGTTGTTGTTGTAAATGACAATTCAACAGACAAAACAGAAGAAATTGTTTTAGGTTTTGCAAAGGAAAATCCGTTTATTTCTGTTGTAAACAAAACTTCTGATGCGATACATATGCCGGGAAGTAAAGTGATTCAGGCTTTTCAGAAAGGTTATGAAACTTTGGATTCGGAATATGATATTATTGTAAAAATAGACGGTGATTTAATTTTTCCTTCAAACTATTTCGAAACTATTATCAATCACTTTCAATCGGATCCAAAAATTGGAATGGTCGGCGGATTTTGTTATATCGAAAAAAATGGAGATTGGATTTTAGAAAATCTAACCGATAAAGACCATATTCGTGGTGCATTGAAAGCGTATCGTGCAGCAACTTTCCAGCAAATTGGAGGTTTAAAACCAGCAATGGGTTGGGATACGGTAGACGAATTACTTTGTAAATACTATGATTGGAAAATCGTTACAGATTCTTCTTTACACGTAAAACATCTAAAACCAACTGGTGCTAATTACAATAAAACAGCACGTTATAAACAAGGTGAAGCTTTTTACACCTTAGGATACGGTTTTTGGATTACCGCAATTGCATCGGCAAAATTGGCAATGATGAAGAAAAAACCTCTACTATTTTTTGATTATATTAAAGGGTTTTGGAAAGCCAAAAAAGCCAAAACTCCTTTATTAGTTACCCCTGAACAAGCTAAATTTATTAGAAATTATCGTTTTGAAAAAATGAAACAAAAGTTAATTTGATTCGGAAAACTACCGAAAAACTTTAACTCATAACCCAAAACTCATAACTTCTTTTTACCTTAGCCAATATTTGTAAAACTATGATGCTAATTCGTTATCTATCTCAAATAGGAAGATATTTTTTAATGCTGAAAGAAATTTTTAACAAACAGACTAAATGGCCTGTTATGAAAAAATTGATTTTCAAAGAAATTGATGATTTAATAATTGACTCTCTTGGTATCGTTTGCTTTATCTCTTTTTTTATAGGAGGAGTTGTTGCCATTCAGACTGCTTTAAACCTTACTAATCCGTTAATTCCAAAATATTTAATTGGTTTTGCTACACGTCAATCTGTGATTTTAGAGTTTGCTCCTACTTTTATTTCGGTTATTATGGCCGGAAAAATGGGATCTTACATCACGTCAAGTATTGGTACAATGCGCGTTACAGAACAAATTGATGCACTAGAAGTTATGGGTGTTAACTCCTTAAACTATCTTGTTTTTCCAAAAATAGTAGCCCTATTGATGTATCCTTTCGTAATTGGAATCAGTATGTTTCTGGGTATTTTTGGAGGATGGCTTGCTTGCGCATATGGCGGATTTTCGACTAGTCAGGATTTTATTCAAGGTGCTCAAATGGAATTTATTCCTTTTCATATAACATATGCTTTTATTAAAACTTTAATTTTTGCAATGTTATTAGCTACAATTCCATCTTTTCACGGGTATTACATGAAAGGTGGCGCACTTGAAGTTGGTAAAGCAAGTACAGTATCATTTGTTTGGACATCTGTTTGTATTATTCTTTTTAATTATATATTAACTCAATTATTATTAGGATAATGATCGAAGTAAAAAACATAGAAAAATCATTTGGCGACAGTAAGGTTTTAAAAGGTGTTTCTACCGTTTTTGAAACGGGAAAAACCAACTTAATTATTGGACAAAGTGGATCCGGAAAAACTGTTTTATTAAAAACCTTATTAGGAATTCATACACCAGATTCTGGTACAATTGAGTTCGACGGACGTGTTTATTCAGAATTAGATCCGGATGAAAAAAGAGAATTAAGAACTGAAATTGGAATGGTTTTTCAAGGAAGCGCTTTATTTGATTCAATGACTGTTGAAGAGAATGTTGCTTTTCCATTAAAAATGTTCACAAACGACAACAAAGCTAAAATACAGGAGCGTGTTGATTTTGTTTTAGAAAGAGTAAATCTAATTGATGCTCATAAAAAATTACCGTCGGAGATCTCAGGAGGTATGCAAAAACGTGTGGCGATTGCCCGTGCAATTGTAAATAATCCAAAGTATTTGTTTTGTGACGAACCTAACTCAGGTCTGGATCCAAATACATCTACGCTGATTGACAACCTGATTAAAGAGATCACCGAAGAATACAACATTACAACGGTAATCAATACGCACGATATGAACTCGGTAATGGAAATTGGCGAAAACATCGTATTCTTAAAAAAAGGATTAAAAGCGTGGCAGGGAACTAAAGAAGAAATCTTTAGAACTGATAATAAAGACATTGTAAAATTTGTTTACTCTTCGAATTTATTCAAGAAAGTTAGAGAAGCGTATTTAAAAGGTTAAAACCTTTTAAAATTCCAAAATATAAAAAATCCCAAATTCCAATTTTACTTAGATTGGAATTTGGGATTTTTTCATTGGGATTTAAGAAATCAATATTCTTTACTAAGTCCAAACCCAAAGGAAAACCCTATTCCAACATAACTTCTTTTCGATATATTTCCAAAAAGTTTCATTCCTATACTTGGGATAAGCGTATTATAAATAAGGTGAGATCTTTTTTTAGGATAAAACCATTTAAAACTAGCTTCAAAAGGTACTCCATAAAATGTATCATAACTTAAATGCCTATTAAAATCTTCATCTCTTTTAGTTAATATTAAATTATTATGGCTTATTCCGGTAGAAACACTAAAAGAACGATTGGCTGTTGACCATCTCTTCCCATATAATAAAGCAAACTCATCGTTATCTTCTACATTATAAAAAGAGAAAACACTATCTCTTTTTTTATATCCGGTCGCATGAATATACCGAACACTAAAGAGGCTTTTTTTATATTGATAATTTAATTCGAAACCTCCTGCAAAACCAGCATGTTGCATCACTGAAGGACCTCCAAACGCTTCAGCAAAAATAATTGGATTCTTTTTTTCAGACGGTATTTTATCATCTGTTTGCTGTGCAAACATTGAGTTTGAAACAACAAAAACAAATAAGACTCTTAGTAGTTTTTTAATCATAATTAAGTTTATATCAATTTTTAAAATGTAAATAAAAAGTCCCAAATTCTAAACTTATCAAAATTGGAATTTGGGACTTTTTAATATTAAAACACCCTTGTGTTTGTTTTAAAATTGCGGAGAGTAAATTTCAAACTTCAACTCTCCAAATTCTTCTAAAAATATTTTTAACTCATCTGAATATTTTTGAGATTCTAATCTTATTATAGATTCTTTATCTAAATGTTTCTCACTCAATAAAACAAAATCCTGAATCGCAAATTTATAACCTAAATCTGCCCCTCCTGCACTGAGATAATCATTTCTTTGAGATACCTTTTTATATAAAATAGAAAATATCTTCTTGTCTTTTGGGTTTATCTTTTTTGCATAAAACTCAACATTCAAAAATGATACTGTTTTATAAAGCACATTGTTATTACTTTTAAATCCGGCTTTAGAAAAAGTCAGACAAAATAAAAAAAGTCCTAAAACGGTAAACATAAATAGAAAAACAAAAAAGACTCCGTTTAAGTTCTCCACATTAGTATTCAATAATATGTCCCAACATGAATAAGAAAGAAACAGAAGAAAAGCAGTCGGTACCAATAGAATCGCTTTTTGTTTAAATTCAAAATTAGAATTTAATATAATTTTATTCATTGTCTTTTTAGTTTTTTATAGGCAAAAGTTCAACCTCAGCATTTGGATTAAAAAGATAAGTTCTTCCCGAACTGATTTCGATACATTCGAAACGTTTGGTTCTAACCGCTAATTTCTTGAAGATTTTACCATTTTTAATTCTGAACACACTTCCAAACGGAATTTCAAAAACATAGTTTTTATCGTTGTGTGCATCGTATTGTTTTAATGCCAGAGACAACGTTGTATCCGTATCACTACTTGCAGACGGGTTTTTAAAATGCCTCGCTAATAACGGCAATAAACCACCCGGAAAGATCTCCGGACGGATAAAAGGAATCATCGTTCTCTGGAAAGTATGTTTCCATTCATTTCCATGAGGTTTTATATTTCGTCCAAACTTTTCAAACGCTACCAAATGGGAAATTTCATGAATTAGCGTAATCAAAAAACGATACTTATTTAAACTTGCATTTACCGTGATTTCATGTTTACCGCTCGGACCCCTTCTGTAATCTCCGTGACGTGTTTGACGTTCGTTTACGATTTTCAGATGAACCTGATTGGCAACAATCAAATCAAATACTGGCTTTACAGCATGTTCCGGTATATATCTTGCAAGAGTTTCGTTCAAAATAATTATGAGTTATGAAGTATGTTTTTTTTATCAAATGAAATAACAAAATGGCTTCGACTTCGCTCAGCCTGACAATTAAATAATTTATAATTAACTAGGGATTTGTTGACGAGACCTCCAATACCTTTCCATTAAAATATTTATTTCCGTTAAGGGTAAAATCATAAATATAAGTTGCCATTCCTTCTGCTGAAATTGGGGCCTGATATCCTGGGAAAGCTTCGTTTAACATTTCTGTCTGAACTGATCCAAGAGCCAGAACGTTGAATGAAATTCCTTGTTCTTTATATTCTTCGGCAAGTAATTCTGATAAGGTAATAACTGCGCCTTTACTTGAACTATATGCAGCCAATCCCGCAAATTTAAGACTTCCACGCACACCGCCAATTGAACTAATTGTGACAACGTGACTTCCTTTTTGAAGATATGGTAAGCAAATTCTGGTAAGATTTGCAACGCCAAAAACATTCACTTTGTAAATACTTTCAAAATCAGCCTGAGTTGTTTCTGCAAAAGGTTTTAATAACAAAGCTCCCGCATTGTGCACAACTGCATCTACTTTTTTCCAGGTTGACGAAAGAAAGTTACTCACTTCTTCCAAAGCAGCTTCATTTGCCAAATCAACCGAAAGGCAAGTAACATTTTGATGTTCTAAAAGTGTTTGAGGTATTTTTCTTGAAATAGCTAAAACCTGATGACCAGCATTAGCAAATTGTAGCGCAAGTTCGTAACCAATTCCTCGACTGGTTCCGGTAACAATAATATTTTTCATAAAGCAAAAATAAGCAAATCCGGTAAAATGACCGGTTATTTATTCATCGTAATTTCTTCTGTTGGTGTTATCGCAATTCTAGTCACTGCTGGCAAAAACTCCTGAATAAAAGAAGTCATATGCGGAATATCCATAACCTTAAATTCATCTGAAACATGGTGATAAAATTCAAAATTCTCAAAATCAAAAGTACTTATAGATTGACATGGTTTTTTAAAAACATCATAAAAAGAATAATTATCTGATCTGTAGAACAATTTATATTCGGCTTCTTTTGGTAGAAATCCAATTGTCTTTTTACCCGTATATTCATTTATTTTTTCTGCCATATTCGATTTATCAAAACCTGTGATATAAGCCAGATACTCTCGTTTCATTGGCACACCAATCATTTCAATATTTAGTTGTGCATATAAATTAAAATTCTGTTTTTTCAGTTTCTGTGCTAAACTTTTAGAACCAAGCAAACCTTTTTCTTCGCCGGCAAAAAACACAAAAAGAATACTGCGTTTATTAGATTTTGTTTTACTAAAATATTTAGCCATTTGTGCAACCGCAGTAACTCCTGATGCATCATCGTTCGCACCGTTATTAATCATATCTGCTTGTTGTTTACTCTCCAGTCCAATGTGATCATAATGCGCACTCAAAACCACAAATTCTTTTTTTAGTTTAGGATCTGTTCCTTCTAAAACTCCCACAATATTATATGCTGGTTTATCAAAATTGGTAAGTGTATCTCGATAAGTTGTAAAATATGGTTTTACATTGTTCTTTTTGAAAAAATCTTCCAGAAAGAATGCTGCTTTGTCTATACCTTTTGTTCCGGTTTCGCGTCCTTCTAATTCATCTAAAGAAAGATATTTTAAAAAATCTGAGACTTCAGTTTCACTTACTTTATAAGTAACTTCAATGGGTTTTGAAGTGTTTTCGCTTACTGTGGATGGATTTGATTTACAGGCAAAAAAAACAAATGGAAGAAAAAAGTACAACTTTTTCATAAATGAAAGATTTGGTTTTACCTTAGAATTTAATTTTCTAAAACAACTGGTTTAAAATATTTCTTATACACTTTAAACACCTGAATACTTCCTAAAACAATAAAAAACAGCGGAATTAAAACAGGCATTATATACTTTGAAAATTGACTTGTTTTCTGAAAAAGCGTTTGCAAAATTACAATCAAACTCAACATTCCTAAAAAAATTCCAATCAAAGTTCCTGCAATATAATAATATTTTAACTTTCTTTCAATTGTAATATACTTTCCGTTAAGTAAATAAAGATTCCAACTCGTCCAAAATGGCAATTGCAAAAAATTAAAACAATTTAAAACCACACCAATTACAAATGGCGAGTACATCAAATATCCCAGTAAATTATTATTTAAAGTTGTGGTCGAATTAAAATTAGAATAAAAGAAATAGGCCAAAACGAACATGAATCCGATGGCAAAAAAATCAATTACCTTCATTAATCTTTTATTTCTAATGAGTTGTTTTGCAAAAAGCAATGTAAAATAAATAACAAAGGTTTCTACAAACACAACTCCAAACAAAAAGAAAACTAAATTGTGAAGACCCGATTTTGAATAAATTTCTAAACCTACTAAATTTAAATATCCCAACGGAATTGACCCTATGAAACTCACCAGAAATCCAATTGAGATATTCTTCAGTTCTTTCATATTCAAAAATTCATGATCTTATTGTTCTGTGCCAAATGCAATCTGTATTCACGGATTCCAACTTTATAATTTAAATACGGAACTCCCATTTTATGATTTTCAGCGCTGATTTCATACATGTATGTAATGTGTCGCGCCAATTCTTTCCAGGCAAACCAAACGGAGTGTTTCGGGTCATAAATATGTGTTGGCTCGCTTGCTGCACCGTTAAGTTCTACGATTTGAAAATTTTCGCCTCGTTCCAGTTCTTCAAAAGTATTGTACATGATATCAAAACGTCCGAAATAGAATTCCGGAATTTGAGTTGCAATTTCATTAATCATTGCGATTAATTTTGGTGTAATCAAATTACTTCCGTCAAGAAATTTTGCACCGCGTGAGTGATTCCCAAACGGAACTAAATTTACCATTTCACCATTTTGCAAAACCCGATGCAACTGGCTTCCATATTCTTCCTGCAAGGCATCGAGCTGCAGTTTAAATCTTGGTGTTCTACAAATTAAATCTTCAATTGTAGAACTTCCGTCACCGGTAACAATTAAAAATTCTTTAGAAACAATTCCCGTAATTTTCCCTTCTTTTTGATGCGGATGACGCACATAAAAAACACCAACTTCATTTTTAAACGGAATTAAATCTTGTATCAAAAAATCGAAATTCGCTTTTCTGGCATATTCGCTTAATTCATAAACATTTCTGATTTTTTTTACTCCGGAACCGCGTAAACCAATATCTGGTTTAGCGATTAAAGGAAAGTAAACCCTGTTATCAACTATCGTGCTTACAATCTTTTTTAAATCTGTCTTTTCCTTAATTAAAATCGTTTTTGGATAGAAATTCTTAGGAAGCAAATCATAAATTTGTTTTTTGCTTTCCATTATAAATCCTCCATTTTTAATTTTTGGATTAGAGGCATTAAAAAAGAAAACGGATCTGGCTTTGATCGCATAATATGCCCAAAGAAAATAAATAGGAACATACAAAACCTGAAATGGCCAATATTCCCAATTGCTTATTTTATGGAAAAATAGTTTCATCTTTATTTGTTTTTAAATGCTTATAAATGAGGTTGAAAAATCTTCTGTTTTAATCAAATCATAGTACTTCATCGTACCTTTATTCTGCTTAATGACAACCTGTGTCACACTTAGTGTTTTTAAAGTGTTTTCCCGATTAATAATCAAACCGTTTTCAGAATCATCACTTTGAGTATTTCTATGAAAATCCAGCATATCTAAAGCTGATATTTCGTTCTTATCTTTCAAAAAATCAAAAAACCAGTCTGAACGCCTTTTTCTAATTTCGTCAGAATATAAAGTGACCGAAGACCAAATATGATTTCTGGTCTGGTCTAACGGCGTCTTCCATTTTGCAAAACCATCCCAAATCAGTTCATATAATTCTTCACTCTGATATAAAACCAAGGTAAACGGCTCGATATCTTCGAGATTTATTTCGTTCCAAAAATCCTTTGGCGATGGATTTGAAATAATATCCAGAGCAATTAATCCGCGGCTTTTTCTATAAAGAAATACAGTATTGTGTTTTTTAATTCCACCATTCAAAAGCACTAATACAGTTCCACTTTCATCGACTGCAAACCACGTTCCTCCTGCTTTTGGATCTTTTGGATACATTACGTTTTTACCATTCAAACAATAATTTCTTGGCGCAAGAGCTCCCGGACGAATTACTTTTTCATCTCGATTTGAAGTGATAATCACAACTCCGTTATTATTTACAAAACTTACTGTACACATTGTTTTCTATATTCTATGGTCGAGCGTGCTACACCAAAATTTTCATTAACCGAAATATCTGTAAGCTGCAAAACGACTACTTTTATTAAAGCCTGATGGTGAATGCAATGTTCCAGATTATAAAGTAATTCTCTATAATAATTGCTTTGAATCCTGATCGCAAGACCGTCAATTACCTGCTCTAAATAGATGATTTTGTTTTCGCTTTTCAGCCCGGTTTTTATTTCTGTTATAAATTGTTTTGCAAATTCGGTTTCAGTTTGAATACGGATATTTCTTTCGCGATCATCGTAATTTAAAATTCCCGACTCATAACCATTTTCAAGACATTTGTACATCTCGACAATATGTCTTACATGTTCTCCAATCGTTGCGTTACTTAAAGCTTCGCAAGATTTTGCATAATCTTTATCAGATAATTGATCTAATAAAGAAATTAATTCATCTAAACTGTGGCGTATTGATTTTAGTAACATGGCTATTTTAGTTTTAGAAGATTAAACAATTTATTTTTATTGAAGTAAAGCAATCCTAAACAACATATCAAGGTAATAACAGCTAATGAAAACAGAAATCCTCCGTCGTTTTCTACCACTATTCCCAAGACAAATAAATGCGACAAAATTGCTCCGGTCATTATTCCGCATCCGCCCAAAGCACCAATATGGGTGGTTTTAGGAATCAGAATTAAAATTGCCACAACCAATTCGGCAATTCCTGAGCCAATTCTCCCGTAAGGTTCTGCTCCCAAAGTCGAAAAAATATAAATACTTTCTGCTGCTCCGCTGAATTTAAAAAATAAGGTTTGCAACAAGATTCCTGCTGCCACGATTCTTAAAATCCAGATTATTTTTTCTGTTTTCATGATCGTTTTTATTTATATATTTTTTTCCAGTTATTATCAGCTTCTGACTTTAGATTTGCCTCATCTTTATTCCAGCTTTTCAATGTATTATTAAAATAAGCGTTGTAAAATAAATAGAGTTTACCATCGACAATCTTGAAAGTTTCAGGATTTATTTCGACTTTTTCACCTACACTTCCCATTGCATAAGCGCACCATCCGCCATATTGAGGTTCATATTTTGATGGATTTTTTAAGAACGTTTCTTTATTTTCGCTTGACGAAAATTTATAAATCACACCTTGATAATAGGTTGAGATTTCTTGTTTTCCTTTAACTGCTTTTCCCTGATTAAAATATCCAACAGGATCATAACCCTGAATAGCCACTTTGTTTCCTAAGTTATATTGATTAATTCGTTTCGCATCGTTTTGAGCAAATGAAATACCCGAAACCAAAATCAACACAAATAATATTAGCTTTTTCATCTTATTTTATTTGATATTTGTTAATACTGAAACAAGTAAATCGGTCGTGATGCGATGCTTAAAATCCGGAGAAATATATTCGAATAAGATATCAGATTCCGTGTTTAGAACAAAAATGGACGGAACTGGTAAGAAATTGGTATTTGCTCCTTTAGAATGTACGTAAATTACTGCTTTATAGTTTTCGGGAGCATCATAAATAATTCCAACTGCTTTAATAAGTTCTCCCTTTGAATCAGAAAGCAAGGTGTATTTTACTTTGTCTTTTTCTTCTGTAATTTTTAAATTTTCGGGCGCATCTGGACTAACGGCTATAATTTGGTAGCCTAAATCAAGAATTTGTTTTTCGGCTTCGGCCAATGCCTGCAAATGTGAATTGCAATAAGGGCACCAACCGCCACGATAAAAAACTAAAACTGTTTTTTTCTTTTTAAATAAATCAGAAAGTTGAACATCTGCATTTTCAGATGTTTTTAAAGTAATGTCCGGAATTTTCTCTCCTATTAATAAAGGAGCAATATCTGTCGCAGATTTGGGAATTGTGTTCTGTGCATTAGCAATCGAACTTAAGGTTGCTAAAACAATAAAAAGTAATTTTTTCATAGTTTTTTGGTTTTACATCTTTTTGATGATGTAAAATTACTTTGCTATGAAAAAGGAAAATGTCGGCTAATTTACACTTAGCCTAAAATAATTATATTTTGGTAATGTCCGGAATGATAATTTCTTTTCTATTGTAAGCTAAAAGATTATTAGATTCCATTTCATTCAATAATTGTGTCGCGGTTTGCCTTGAAGTGCAAATGATTTGAGCTATATCACTTTGAGTAAGATAATTATCAATTACCACCATATTTCCTTCTCTTATACCTTCTTTCTCGGCCCAATCCTTTAGGAAGTGATACAATCTGGTTTTTGCATCTTTAGAAATTAAATTCGCATAACTGTTCTTGATGCGTTTCATTTTCAGACCAACAAATTTGGTATATGAAAGTGCCAAGGTTGGATTTTTAAGCAATAAATCTTCAAAATCAGACATTAAAAAACTACAAATCGCAACATCGTCTGAAAGGACCTTTGCGTACTCTTCATTTTTTGAATCGGTTTCTAAAGTTAATTCGCCAAACAAATCTCCTTTTTGAATAATGTCTTTTATGGTTTCATTGCCATCGTCGTCAACGGCAACAATTTTGATATTTCCTTTTTTAAGTAAAAAAATACGTGGCAAATCTGAAGTAGAGAAATAAATAATTTCTCCTTTTGAAGCTTTTTTAAAACCTGTAATAATACACAATTGTTTGATTTGTGAATAACTCAAAGTTCTAAACAATTTATGATCTCTTAAATACCAATATTTTAAATCTTCGTACATAAAAAAGTTTCTTTATGTAAAGATAACCAATTTAAAAACCAAACAAAAACCCTTTCAGACACAAGCGCCTGAAAGGGTTTTACTTTATAATATTTATAAGAAAACTACCCTGCAATAACCGCTCTTGAAATTACAATTTTCTGGATCTCTGAAGTTCCTTCATAGATTTGAGTAATTTTTGCATCACGCATAAAACGCTCTACATGGTACTCTTTTACATAACCATTTCCTCCGTGAATCTGAACCGCTTCTACAGCTGTGTCCATTGCCACTTGCGAAGCAAATAATTTTGCCATTGCACCACTTACATCATAGTTTTTATGTTGGTCTTTATCCCAAGCTGCTTTCATACATAAATGACGAGCTGCCTCGATATTAACCGCCATATCTGCTAATTTGAAAGCAATTGCCTGATGATTGCAAATTTCAGTTCCAAAAGCTTTACGCTCTTTAGAATATTTCAAAGCCAATTCATAAGCTCCTGAAGCGATACCTAAAGCTTGAGAAGCAATACCAATACGACCTCCGGCAAGTGTTTTCATCGCAAATTTGAATCCGAAACCATCTTCTCCAATTCTGTTTTCTTTAGGAACTTTTACATCACTAAACATTAAAGAGTGTGTATCAGAACCACGGATCCCCATTTTTTGTTCTTTCGGTCCAATAGAAAAACCAGGCATATCTTTGGTCATAATCAAAGCATTGATTCCTTTGTGTTTTTTCTCCGAATGCGTTTGCGCAATTACCAAATAAACAGATGCTGTATTTCCGTTAGTAATCCAGTTTTTTGTTCCGTTTACTAAATAGTAATCTCCCATATCAATGGCAGACGTTTTTTGAGAAGTTGCATCACTTCCGGCTTCTGGCTCACTCAAGCAAAAAGCTCCGTGAATTTCACCTGAAGCTAAACCCGGTAAATATTTTTGTTTTTGCTCTTCAGTTCCAAATTCTTGTAATCCCCAGCAAACTAATGAGTTGTTTACAGACATTACTACAGAAGCTGAAGCGTCAACTTTAGAAATTTCTTCCATAGCAATTACATACGAAATTGCATCAAGTCCGCTTCCACCATATTTAGGATCAACCATCATTCCCATGAATCCTAATTGTCCCATTTTTTTAATTTGTTCTGTCGGAAAAATTTGTTTTTCGTCACGTTCAATAACACCTGGTAACAATTCGTTTTGAGCAAAATCTCTAGCGGCTTGTTGAATCATTAAATGTTCTTCGGTTAGATTGAAATCCATAGTCTTTGTAGTTTTATTGTTTTTGAAAACCAAAATTTAAAAAACTTCGTTTATAGAATTGTTTTGGTTTATGTTTTAATTGTTTTTGCTTTTTTAAACGGCTTCCAAAGATAATTTTTAAAACTTAAATTAACAATGCGCGCATATAATTTTAATATATCAGCAACAATTACGATAACGTTTTCGTAATAATAACGAAATTTAGCGCAACAGACATAAACTTTGCAACGTTTTCTCTAAAATTTAAGAATATAATTGCCGTTTAAATTTTACAAAACCAAAAAAATTAAGCCAACTTTCGACTCAAAAAGATTAAACAAACCTTAAAACGCGCAAATGTACGTAAAACAACTCTTACTAAATTGATTTTTAATCATATACATTAAAAAAAATAAAAAATCGAAATAAAAAAACATCTGCAATAACAACTTAAAATTAATAAATTAGCATTATTTTTGCCCAAAAACAAAATTATCGACAGAATATGAAAAAGATTTTACTATTACTTACTTTACTTTTAAGCTTACAATTTTCGACGGTTTCTGCCCAAACTCAACTTGAAGTAAATGGTGTTACTGTTCCAAGAAAAATTGAAGTTCAAAATAAAACAATGCAACTTAATGGCGCTGGCGGAAGATCAAAAATGTGGTTGGAAGTTTATGTGCAGGCCTTGTACTTATCGCAATTAAGCCAGGATCCAAAATTCATCATTGATAGTGATACAGAAATGGCAATTAGAATTGAAATTACCTCATCTATGGTTTCTTCAAACAAATTGACAAAAGCAATGAATGCTGGTTTTGAAAAATCTGCGGGAAGTAATTTTGAAGAATTACGTCCAAGAATTGAGGATTTCAAAAACTTATTAAGCGATGCTATTACAGAAAAAGATGTTTTTATTTTATGGTACAATCCGTTAGACCAAACTGTAAGTGTAATTAAAAATGAAGTCCCAAAAGGAAAAATCCCTGGATTTGATTTCAAAAAAGCATTATTCGGAATCTGGTTATCTGACAAACCAGTTGACGAAACATTAAAGAAACATTTATTAGGGCAATAATAATTATCCCAAATTTTTATAAAATTCTTAAGCCGAAAGCGTATTGTTTTCGGCTTTCTTTTTTATGTTTGATAAATTTGGCACAAAATACATTATTCGCATTATTCTATTTTATACTTTTACGCAAACTAAACATATCTCAACAAAATGAAAGATTTATTACAGCAATTTGAAAATAAAGCACCTGAAATTGTTTTTAACTGGAAAGATTCTGAAACAGAGGCTGAAGGATGGACCGTTATTAATTCACTACGTGGAGGAGCTGCAGGTGGAGGAACAAGAATGAGAAAAGGCTTAGATATGAATGAAGTTTTATCATTGGCCAAAACTATGGAGGTTAAATTTTCGGTTTCGGGACCTGCAATTGGCGGTGCTAAATCAGGAATAAACTTTGACCCAAATGATCCTCGCAAAAAAGGAGTTTTGCAACGTTGGTACAAAGCTGTTTCGCCTTTATTAAAAAGTTATTACGGAACTGGTGGTGATTTGAACGTAGATGAAATTCACGAAGTAATCCCGATGACAGAAGAATGTGGTGTTTGGCATCCGCAGGAAGGTGTTTTTAACGGACACTTTAAACCTACAGAAGCTGACAAAATTAATAGAATTGGACAATTACGTCAAGGTGTTATCAAGGTTATCGAAAACCCAAAATTCTCACCAGATGTTACCAGAAAATATACTGTTGCCGACATGATTACAGGTTACGGAGTTGCTGAAGCTGTTCGTCATTTTTATGCTACTTATGGCGGAGACATTAAGGGTAAAAAAGCAATCGTACAAGGTTTTGGAAATGTAGGTTCTGCTGCTGCTTTTTATTTGGCTGAAATGGGTGCAAAAGTTATTGGAATCATTGATCGCGATGGTGGATTAATTAAAGAAGATGGTTTTTCTTTTGAAGAAATCAGAACTTTATTCTTAAACAAAGACGGAAACAAATTAGTTGCCGACAATATGATTCCGTTTGAAGAAATCAACTCTAAAATCTGGACGATTGGTGCTGAAATTTTTACGCCATGTGCCGCTTCAAGATTGGTACAACAATCTCAAATTGATAGCTTAATTGCAAACGGATTAGAAATAATTTCTTGTGGTGCGAATGTTCCTTTTGCTGATAAAGAAATTTTCTTTGGGTCTATTATGGAACAAGTGGATCGCAAAGTAAGTTTGATTCCTGACTTTATTTCGAACTGCGGAATGGCGAGAGTTTTTGCTTATTTCATGGAGAAAAAAGTGCAAATGACAGATGAGGCGATCTTTAATGATACATCAGAAATTATAAAAAATGCGATTGTAAAAGCTCACGCTTTAAATTCATCAAAAACAAATATTAGTGCAACTGCTTTTGAAATTGCATTGAAACAATTAGTGTAATTTTTATACTTTCATTCTAAACGGATCAAATACTTTTATTTGGTCCGTTTTTTTTACCGCAGAGTCCACAAAGTTTTTCACAAAGTTCACAAAGTCTAGTTTGAGTTGATTCTCAAGCAAAGTTCGCAAAGCTGTTTGTTTTTAATCTCGCAAAGACGCAGAGTCGCAAAGGAAAACTTTAAAAAATGAAAAACTTTGCGCCTTCGCGACTTTGCGAGAAATAATCTAGCGTCCTTTGTAGTTAATTTTTTACCACAGATTTACACTAATTAAAACAGATTAACTTCTTTGTGAACTTAATAAACTTAATTTAAAGCAACTCAACAAAACTTTGCGAACTCTGCGTAAACCTTAGCGAGCTTTGCGGTTAAATTAAGCCCAGCACTTTCATTCTAAACAATTTTTAGTACTTTTAAACGTTTTTATTTAATACTATTACAAAACTCAGAATCAAAATGACTTCTACGGATTCTTCAGATAAAAAGAAATCTCTATTAATATCTACAGCAATTTATGCTGCATTATTGTTGCTTTTATTTTTTATACGTTTCTGGCCTCCTTATAATCCGGAGAACAATGTTGCTCTTGCAGATGGCGGTGGTGGCGGTGGCGGTGTAACGGTAAATTTTGGAGACAGCGATTTGGGTTCGGGAGCAAATTATAAAAGTAAAGTTCTGGAAGTAAAAAACGAAGCCAAACAGGCTCCCGCAAAAGCAACTCCTGATGAAGCTATTATTACACAAGAAAATACAGCTGACGATAATGACGTAGTTATTCCGACAAAAGAAAAACCTAAAAAAGCGACTCCTGTTGTAAAACCGGAAACAAAACCTGTTCCTCAAAAACCTAAAGTTTCTAATTCTACAAACGATGCTTTATCAAGCATTTTAAAAGGATCAAACAAAGGCGGTGATGGCGATGATAAAGTTGCCGGAAATAAAGGAAAAGGTAACGGAAGTTTAAATTCTAACGGATATTATGGTTCTGGAGGTTCCGGTGGCGGAACTGGCGGAGGAAACGGAACTGGAAATGGTATTGGTACCGGAAGTGGTTACGGAGCCGGAAGCGGCGGTGGTTCTGGTGGCGGATCAGGTTATTCTTTAAATGGAAGAAAAGCATTGTCTAAACCTGCACCAAAATATACTTGTAATGAAGCCGGAAAAGTTGTTGTAGAGGTTACTGTAGATCAAAGCGGAAAAACCATAAGTGCAACTCCGGGAATAAAAGGAACAACTAATACCGCAAGATGTTTGCTTGATCAGGCAAAAATCGCAGCAATGAATACCAAATGGGATGCTGATAGTAATGCTCCCGCAAAACAAGTTGGTAAGATTATTTATAATTTTAGTTTGGATTAAAAACACGAATTTCACTAATTTACACGAATAGAAAAAGGCTTTCTGAAATATTTCAGAAAGCCTTTTTTATTTAGTCTTCGCATTATAAGGCAATTTATTTTTTATATTACTCTATCTTTCTGGCACTGCAGGATATATTCTTTTATTTAGCTGTTAATTAATATGAATTAAAACACCCGTTTCTTCAGTTTTTTCGATTTGGTTCCCGTAAGTCTTTCTGTATTTCAAGTTTTCTGTATCTGTCTTATTTATCTCGAAGACAGTTGAACCTAAGTTTTTATACCAATGTTTAACTCCAATATATACCGAATCTTCTTTTTCATTTATATCTTTTATATAGTCATGCCCATTTTTAAGAATCATATCATTACAGACAAGTAAGATTCTTTCTGAACTTAAGCGAACCACTTTAAACTTTCCCTTTGCGATAGAACCACTTTTATATACACTCGTATAAGATTGATTATCCATATCAAAAACATAATCATTGTCTTTATTGAAATTTGTTTTATAAGTACCAGTCATTTTATCTTTTGAAGCGCAACTAATCATAAAAAAACAAAAAAGAGTCAGTAAAAGTAAATTCTTCATAAATTAAGTCTTTGATTATAAAATTCTGCAGATTAATTCGCATACTTGCGTATATGATTTCTTTTCAATCGTAAAGACAAAAATAACCAATTTCACGCATAATTTGCTTTTTGTCGTGAGATTGCTTCGTTCCTCGCAAAGACAAATTGCTGCGTAAAGATTGTGTGTTTTTGCGTGAGGGATAGAAGCCAATGTCATTAAGTTAAGCTTTTAGAAAATAAAATTATTGCAAATCAAATCGGTTTTTATCCGCGTTTTTACGAAGTAAATTGGTTTTATCCGCGTCAAAATTAGACGCTGATTTTACTGAT
>Ga0163161_10000074_pt1 | contig 101784 bp, 108 predicted proteins | sample S45metaG_FD_129847 | JGI IMG/M metagenome (GOLD analysis project Ga0163161, IMG submission 129847) | Switchgrass rhizosphere microbial communities from Kellogg Biological Station, Michigan, USA - S4-5 metaG | ecosystem: Host-associated > Plants > Roots > Rhizosphere > Soil | place: USA... | reverse complement strand
CCCTGAAATAAATCCGATAGCTATCGGATCAGGGTGACGAATAAAAATATAACAATGGACATTAACGATTTAGTAAGAGAAAATATAAAAAACCTTCGCCCCTACTCCACCGCGAGGGATGAATTTAAAGGTCAGGCATCCGTATTTTTGGATGCAAACGAGAACAGTTATGGTTCGCCATTACCGGCAAATTATAACCGCTATCCTGACCCATTGCAGCTCGATTTAAAAGACGCGATCAGCAAAATAAAAGGTGTACCCATTGAGAATACTTTTTTGGGAAATGGTAGCGATGAAGCAATAGATTTATTGTTCCGCGCTTTTTGTAACCCTGGAAAAGATAACGTAATTGTACTGCCTCCAACTTACGGAATGTACGAAGTTTCGGCTAACATAAATGATGTAGAAATACGTAAAGTGAGCCTGGCTTCAAACTTCCAACTGGACATGGAAAAGATCGCCGAAACAATTGATAAAAACACCAAATTAATCTTCATTTGTTCGCCAAATAATCCAACTGGAAATTCGATAAACCGTGAAGATATCGAGACCATTTTAGCCAACTTTAATGGCATCGTTGTAGTGGATGAAGCTTACATTAATTACGCCCGTCAGAAGACCTTTATTCAGGAGTTGACCGAGTACGGAAACCTGGTTGTTCTGCAAACTTTTTCGAAGGCCTGGGGCCTTGCCGCTTTACGATTGGGCATGGCATTTTCTTCCACAAAAGTGATCGATGTTTTGAACAAAATAAAGCCACCTTACAACATCAATCAGGCTACTCAGGATTTAGCTTTCGAAGCCTTAAAAAATATCGCACAGGTGAACGATTGGATCAAAGAATCGGTATCGGAAAGACAACGTTTATCGATTGCTTTAAACAATATCAATGCAGTAACAAAAGTGTATCCATCTGATGCCAATTTTATCCTTGTAGAAGTTACCGACGCCTTAAAAATTTACGACACTTTGGTAGATCAGGGCATCATTGTACGCGATCGTTCTAAAGTAACTTTATGTGAAGGTTGTTTACGGATTACGGTGGGTACAAAAGAAGAAAACAATCAACTACTACAAATATTAAGTACCATAATTCCTTAAAGGAATTTCAACTCAAAAAGCTATATTAAATTATGGAACAAAATATAAACACTCAAATGCCTGTTCCCCCTTCAGGGGGCCAGGGGGTGAAAGTATTATTTATAGACCGCGACGGCACGTTAAATATCGAGCCTGATGATGAACAGGTAGATAGTTTCGCAAAACTAAAATTCTATCCGCGTTCTTTATATTATCTATCGAAAATTGCGGCCGAACTGGATTATGAACTGGTGATGGTAACCAATCAGGATGGATTGGGAACACTTTCAAATCCCGAAGAAAATTTCTGGCCAATCCACAATTTTATGTTGGATACTTTTGAAGGTGAAGGCGTTCATTTTAGTGAAATTGTGATTGATAGAACTTTCGCGAAAGACAACGCGCCTACCCGTAAGCCTGGTACTGCTTTGTTAACAAAATATTTCAGTGAAGATTACGATCTGAAAAACTCTTTCGTGATCGGCGATCGTTTGAATGATGTGGTTTTGGCCAAAAACCTGGGTGCAAAAGCAATTTTCCTTCGCCAGAATGATGCCTTAGGTTCTACAGAAGCCTTGGATAAACACGAAACTTTATTGGATGTGATCATTCTGGAAACCAAGAAATGGGAAGATATCTACAACCTGTTAAAAGCAGGAAGCAGAAAAATTCACCACGAACGCAAAACCAATGAAACTGATATTACCATCAACCTCGATCTGGATGGCACAGGAAAGGCCAAAATTGAAACTGGTTTAAACTTTTTCGATCATATGCTTGATCAGATTGCCAGACATGGAAGTGTAGATTTAGAGGTAATTGCAAAAGGCGACTTACATATTGATGAACACCACACCATAGAAGATACGGGTATTGCCTTAGGCGAAGCCTTTGCCAAAGGTTTAGGCAACAAATTAGGCATTGAAAGGTATGGTTTTTGCTTACCAATGGACGATTGCCTGGCTCAGGTTGCCATTGATTTTGGCGGAAGAAACTGGATTGTTTGGGATGCTGAATTTAAACGCGAGAAAGTTGGTGATATGCCAACAGAGATGTTTTACCATTTCTTTAAGTCGTTCAGCGATGCGGCAAAATGCAATTTAAACGTAAAGGCAGAAGGTGATAACGAGCATCATAAAATTGAAGCTATTTTCAAAGCATTTGCTAAAGCCATTAAAATGGCGATTAAACGTGATGCAGAAAAAATGGTATTGCCAAGTACAAAGGGGATGTTGTAACCCCCGGCCCCTAAAGGGGAGCAGATAGCAAATTGATATTAAGATAAATTCGTTATACACAATAACATGAACGATAAAAATTCAAAGTCCCCTTCAGGGGATTTAGGGGTTGGAATAGTAAATTACGGAGCAGGTAACATCTTCTCCCTTACCGCAGCTCTAGATCGCTTGAACGTAACTTACGGTATGGTAAATACAGAAAACGACCTCGAAAAATATAGCCATATCATCATCCCTGGTGTTGGCCATGCAGGCGCTGCGATGGAAAAACTAAAGGGAACTGGCTTGGTTGAAGCCATTAAAAAACTGACAAAACCCGTTCTTGGCATTTGTGTCGGCATGCAGCTGATTACCGAACACTCAGAAGAGGGCGATGCAGCATTGTTGAATATTGTTCCGGTGAAAACCAAAAAATTCGATAAGTCGTTGAATATCAAAATACCGCACATGGGTTGGAACGCGGTTAGCCCAAAAAACAATTCGTTATTTGAAGGTGTTGAAGATAATACACAATTTTACTTTGTGCATTCGTACTTTATTGAATATAACCCTACTTTTGACATCGCATCTGCTGATTATGGTTTAAAGTTTTCGGCAGCTGTACAAAAAGACAATTTTTACGGCGTGCAATTCCACCCCGAAAAATCGGGAAAAGCCGGCGAACTAGTATTAAAAAATTTTTCAAACTTAAGCTTATAAAATGTACATAATACCTGCTATTGATATTTTGGATGGAAAAGTGGTCCGTCTTCGTGAAGGCGATTACAACCAAAAAACGGAATACGATGTTTCTATCCCTGATATGATAGAAAAATACCGTTCAAATGGTACCGACTTTATTCATATTATCGATTTAAACGGAGCTAAAGGTGATTTTAGCAATCAGAAAACACTTTTCGAAATCATCAAAAAAACGGAAATGAAAGTGCAGTATGGCGGTGGGATCAGAACTATTGAGCAGGTGACCAATTTGCTTGATGCCGGGATTCACCGCGTAATTGTAGGTACCCAGGCCATTACCAATCCTGATTTCTTACCTCAATTAAGCGAAGCTTTTGCTAAAAAAGACGATTACGCTAACCGCATTGTAATTGCAATAGATGTTTTAGATGAAGTCATTAAATATTCGGGCTGGATGGAAAGTTCACCGATTAAACTGATGGATTATGTTGACAAATGTCTTTCATTAGGCTTTTTCCGTTTCTTGTGCACCGATATCAGCAAGGATGGAAAATTAGGTGGTGCAGCCATTGATCTATACAAAAAACTGCTTGAACATTCGCCTATGATCAAACTGATCGCTTCAGGCGGCGTAAGCTCAATGCAGGATATTTACGACCTCGCCAAATACCCGATCAGAAGTGTAGTGGTTGGAAAAGCAATTTACGAAGACCGCATTACGATTGAAGAGATTAAAGAGTGGAATTTGAAGGCCTTGTCTAGTATCTAACCCCCCAGCCCCCTGAAGGGGGAGCCAATAGCATCAATAAAAGATGAACTACGAAATGTACGAGGACGATTTTGATTTTTTACAAATCAATGAGCCCAATATGTTTTATGGTGCATCAAATATGATTTTTGAAAATGCTAAGCACCTAAGAAACAATGTTACTGAAGCAGAAAATTTGCTATGGCAGGTCATCAGTAATAAGCAATTAGGAGTAAAATTTAGAAGACAACATCCCATTTCATATTTTATCGCTGACTTTTACTCTCATGAAGCAAAATTAATTATCGAATTAGATGGAAGTATTCACAACCAACCTGAGGTTATTAATAATGATATCGAAAGACAAAAAGCTCTCGAGGAATTTGGGATTAAAGTAATTAGATTTAAAAATACTGAACTTTACAATAATTTAGACTCAGTTTTGGAAAAGATAAAAGAAGCCATACAGGCTAAGCAATTTGCATCTCCCCCTTTAGGGGGCGGGGGGCTTAGTAAGAGAATAATTCCTTGTTTAGACGTTAAAGACGGTCGCACGGTAAAAGGTGTAAACTTTGTTGATTTACGCGATGCTGGTGATCCGGTTGAGCTGGCGGCCCAATATGCACAACAAGGTGCCGACGAATTGGTTTTCCTGGACATCACAGCTACACACGAACGTCGGAAAACGATGATCGAAATGGTTAAATCTGTTGCAAGGCAATTGAATATTCCTTTTACCATTGGTGGCGGGATAACAGAAATTGCCGATGCCGAAGCCTTATTAAATGCTGGCGCAGATAAAATCAGTATCAATTCGGCAGCTGTTCGTAATCCTAAGCTAATAGAAGACCTCGCTAAAACTTTCGGTGTGCAGTTTGTGGTTTTGGCAGTCGATACTAAATATGTAAATGGTAAAAACATGGTCCATTTAAACGGGGGCAGGTTAATAACCGAACTGGAAACTGAAACCTGGATTAAACAAGCTGAAGATTTAGGTGCAGGAGAAATTTTATTAACCTCTATGGATCATGATGGTACTAAGGCGGGTTTTGATTGTGGATTGCTGGCTAAAGTAAACCAGATGATCAATATCCCGATTATTGCATCGGGTGGTGCAGGAAATATGGAACATTTTACCGAGGTTTTTCAGAAAGCCAATGTTGATGCGGCACTTGCTGCTTCAGTGTTTCATTATGGCGAAATCCTGATCCCTGATTTAAAACAAGAATTAAAAAGGAATAACATTCCGGTAAGAATATAAACCCCTAAATCCCCTAAAGGGGACTTTACCTTGTAATATGGTAATGGATAAAATAAGATAATAAATGATTGACAAAAAAATAGACGTTAGCCAAGTTGACTTTGGTAAAACTCCCCCTTCAGGGGGATGGGGGGTTCCGGTAATTATCCAGGATTATAAAACTTTAGAGGTTTTAATGCTTGGTTATATGAATGCTGAGGCATTGGAAAAAACACAAGCTGAAGGCAAAGTAACTTTCTTTTCGCGCTCAAAAAACCGTCTTTGGACAAAAGGCGAAACCAGCAATAACTTTTTGTTTGTAAAAGAACTTTTTGTGGATTGTGATAATGATACCATTCTGATTAAAGCCGATGCCGTTGGCCCAACCTGCCATACCGGTAGCCGCAGCTGTTTTAAAACGGATTTTAACCAGAATTTCATTTTCGAACTCGAAAATATCATTAACGACCGATATGAAAACCCGGTTGAAGGGTCGTATATCAACAAAATGCGTAGTAAAGGCCTTAATAAAATAGCCCAAAAAGTTGGTGAGGAAGGTGTGGAAACCGTAATTGCTGCTTTAGCAGAAACTGAAGAAGAATTAATTGGAGAAGCATCAGATCTTGTTTTCCACCTTTTATTCTTATTAAAAGAAAAAGGCTTATCTATTCAGGATATTGCCAAAAATTTAGAGAAAAGACATCAGTAAAGGTATAGGGCTGGAAGGTTGAGGGCGTAAGGTTTAAGTTCCTTCTTTAATTTTAAACCAAAAAGTAAAAGATACAATTAGTTTTAAAAATGCTATATAAAATTAATACGATTATAAAGTCGAAGATTTTGATCTGGCATTTTTTATTAATTTTTATTGGGTCCTTTTTTATCTGTTCGTTATTATATTGGTTAATTATTCCAATTATATTCTGGATGGCTTTAGGAGAAAGTGCAGAGTCAGATAGAATTGCAAGTTTACCATTCAATATGTTTATCAGAGAATGGGGAGCATTAGTATTAATTATTTTCCTAAGTATTATTTTAACATTCATTAACGTAAAGAAACTGAATTTCAGAAGGGCAAAATCTTATTTATTAGCAGGAGTAACTATTTCGATATTATATTTATTTAGAATTCAGATTGGTGTTTTTTTAATTGAGATTTTTCAGTAATATGGCTTAATATATATAGTAATGATCTAAAAATTTACAATTCAAAGAAATATTCCTCCTCTTGATCCTATCTTCGCATACAGAAAAGCTATAACTTAATTTTGCATTTAATAACAGATATCAAAGGTAGAAAGCTGAAAGATTAAGGATACAACTGTCCTTCCCTCCTTTCAACCCTCAACCTTCCAACCTCCGCACCATGCTCAAATACCTACAAACACTTCCCGGACACCAAAATCCAGTATATGCTTTAGCCAATTCGGACGAGGAAGGTATATTTTTTAGTGCAGGGAACGATAAGGGTGTTGTAGAGTGGTCATTACATACCATGGCTTTTGTAAAGGTTAAAATGCCTGTACAGAGTTCCGTATATAGCTTGCATGATTACAATAACCAACTTTTTATTGGAGAGCGCAGCGGCGCTTTCAGTGTATACGATTTAAAGGAAGAAAAGGTAATTGCCAGAATAAATGCACATACCAAACCTATTTTCAACATACAAACCGTAAAAAGTAAAAATGAGCTTTTAACTACAGGAGAAGACGGAAGTGTAGCGGTTTGGTCGTTGAGTGACTTTACAGAGATTTACCGCTTTCAGATAGCTTATGATACGGTTAGGGTCATTGCGATTGCACCCAACGAAAGTGAGGTGGCTTTTGGCTGTAAAGATCATTTGATCAGGATATACAACCTCGCCGATTATAGCCTGAAACAATCATTAGATGGACATTCTTTACCTATAACCTCGTTGGCCTACCATCCTACAGGAAAATACATGATTTCGGGAAGCAGGGATGCCCAGTTAAAAATATGGAACCTGCCTGATTATGAACTGCGGGAAACTGTGCCTGCACACATGTTTACCGTGTACGACATTGCATTTCACCCTACCCTACCCTATTTTGCTACAAGCAGTCAGGATAAAAGCATTAAACTTTGGGATGCAGAAAATTTTAAATTGTACAAAATATTAAGTCTGGAGAAAACCGGGATCGGGCATACCCACTCTATTAATAAAATCATCTGGAGCCATGATGGGAAATACCTCATTTCTACGGGCGATGACCGGCAGGTAATGGTTTGGGAAATGGAAGGTTAGTTTTATTGTAATATCGATAAGCGATCGTCATGCTGAATTTAGTTCAGCATCTTTCCTGATATAGTAAAGACCCTGAAATAATCCGATAGCTATCGGATCAGGGTGATGCTCACTTTCGCTCCTACTATTCCACAAACCTCTTGATGATTCTCAGTTTATGCGAATATTTCCCTAATTCCTTATTAAAAATACCCTGATCATCAATCGGGTCTATTTTTACTTTAGCAGAAGAATGGATAATTTCATTCGGGCTCAACATAATGCCCACGTGGGTAATCCGGCCTTCATCATTATCAAAAAAGGCAACATCGCCAGCTTTACATTCGGCCAAAAACCCAACCAGCTCACCTTGTTCGGCCTGTTGTGAAGCATCACGGTTTAATTTGATGCCCAGCATTTTAAATACGGTTTGCGTAAAACCAGAGCAATCCAAACCAAATAAATGTCTTCCACCCCAGAGATATGGAATGTTCTGAAAAAATTTAGCTGTTTCGGTTATCTGATCATTAAAATTTACGGCACTATTGTCGTATGTTTCGAAGTTCAGTTTGAATTTTTCCTCGCCTGCATAACAAAAACCATCTTTTAAAAAAGGAAGGTTACTGCCCGGACTTAAATGATAGGCACTGCCATCAGCCGCGGTGAGCACATTATTGAAACTTAATGGGGCAAGCAATTTGCAATCGTGCATTTCTGCAAACTGATTTTGGCTGATTGGCGCCAATTGTCTGAAATCCATCCAACCCTCGTAGCCATCGTAGCCATTCTGGATCAGCCACCACCGTTCTTCTTTTTGAATAATCTCGACATGATCGCCGAACAAAAGTTGCGAAACAATTTCTGCTTTATCTGATGCATCAGCTCTTAAGGGTGCAACGGCAACCCTGCAAATACCGTATTGATTTTCCATTTGAATCTGCTCGTGAAACTATTGTAAAACTAATAAAATACATTCATTGCCTAACATTTTGCATACAAATTTGTTATTTTTATGATGATCACCTTTTAAACAACTGCACCATGGATTTTAAAAAAATATTAATTGCCGTTGACAACAGTACCTGCTCAGAAAAAGCGGCAAAAGCCGGTTACGACATGGCTGAAAAATTCGGAGCAGAAGTAGCCTTGGTTAACATTATCGAACCTGTTCCAGCCAATGTAAACCCCGATTTAACTTTGGCACCTGTATTTTTGGAAACCTACGATAACAGCGAAGAAAACAGCCACATCTTACTTAAAGAGATGGAAATCAAATATGGTAATGGCACCAAAACCACTTATTTGAGTATTGTTGATACTGCAGCACATGGCATTATACAGCAATCAGACGAATGGGGATCGGATCTGATCGTTATCGGCACTTACGGACGGACCGGATTGTATCATTTTCTAATGGGGAGTGTTGCAGAACATGTGGCAAGGAAATCAGCCTGCCCGGTTTTGATAATCCCGAATAAATGTGACGTAGATTAGTTCACTGGTCATTCGTTCATTGGTGATTGCCAACTGCCAATTGTAAATTTATTCATTTGTCACTTGTTCATTGGTTATCGGGGTGTAGAAGATTTCCATGTCAATCTGTGCTTCTGTGGCGTAAAAACAAAAAATTGTGAGCTGAAAATTTACAAATTCTCCTAAACAAAAAGTCTCACATTATGCGAGACTTTCCTAATAAATATTTGATAGAGACTATCCTTCCTGGTGTAACCAGGCTTTCTTAGCCAATAATTCATCTTCTGTTTCGCGGATATCTTCGTCGTCTACACAACAATCAACCGGGCAAACTGCTGCACACTGTGGCTCATCATGGAAGCCCTTACATTCTGTACACTTATCGGACACAATGTAATAAACTTCATCCGAAACTGCTTCCTGAGCTGCATCAGCTTCAATTTGTTGATTACCAAAATCAATGATACCGTTTAAATTGGTACCATCAGAAAAACGCCATGCAGTACCGGCATCGTAAATTGCGTTGTTAGGACATTCCGGTTCGCAAGCCCCACAATTTATACACTCATCTGTTATTTTAATCGCCATGTTTTCGTCTAATTCTTTTGCTTAGTTTACCTTTGCGCTGCAAATATAATATATAATCACTTAATAATAATTCTAAATATGTCAGCATTAACTCAAGAAAAAGCAATAATCGCGTTTAACAGACTTGGCGAATTGCTTACAAACCCTACTGACATACTAGGAAATGCATTTTATAGCGCTGAAAGTACTAACGCCTGGTTTACCGCAGAAAATATAAAAAAATCAATTTTATCTTTTGCCGAGATGTTAAATGAGGCTGATCTGACTGTTTGGTTCAAATCCATCAGGTTTAGCGCTGCTCCAAAAAAGGTTGGTTTAATCCTGGCGGGCAACATTCCATTAGTGGGTTTACACGATGTTTTAAGTGTACTGGCTACGGGTAACATTGCACTGATCAAACTTTCATCAGCAGATGATAAATTGATTAAAGCGGTAATTACCGAACTGATTAAAATAGAACCCGCCTTTAAAGCGCAAATAGAATACGTAGAGCGATTAAAAGATTTTGATGCCATTATTGCCACCGGAAGCAATAATTCATCGCGTTATTTTGATTATTATTTCAGTAAGGTGCCAAACATCATCAGAAAAAACAGGAACAGCATAGCGGTTTTAGATGGTTCGGAAAGTTTTGAAGACATCCAAAATCTGGGTGCTGATATCTTCGATTACTTTGGCCTGGGCTGTAGAAATGTAGCTAAACTCTATTTTCCAAAAGGTTACGACATTGCAAATTTTTACGAAGGCATTGAAAGTTTCCAGCCCATTATCAACCACTTTAAATACAACAACAATTACGATTATAATAAATCTATCTATTTGGTAAACGCAGCCAAACATTATGATAATGGCTTTTTGTTATTAAAAGAAGATGAAAGCCTTACTTCACCTTTGGCAGTTCTTTTTTATGAGGAATATGACAATCTTCAAGAGGTGGAAGAAAAATTAAAGGATAAAGCAGAAAACATCCAGTGTGTGATTACTAAATCGCCATTAAGTTTTAACACTTTTGGTTTTGGCCAAAGCCAACACCCGAAACTTTGGGATTATGCGGATAATGTAAATACAGTTGAGTTTTTGAATGGGTTGAATTAATTTCAACAAATTGAATTACAGTTTTTTATTTAGATATTCGCTGAATGCCCCTTAAGCAATGCGTTATCACCCGATATTTTTAATTTTATTTCTTATCCTGTTCTGTGGCAACCGCACATGGGCCCAGTGTAACGGAACACTGGGCGATCCGATCAAAAATGAAACATTCGGATCAGGCACAAGTACTTTTGGTTCTGCTCTACCCAATGGTGTTACCAATTATACTTATGTTACGGGCTCACCAGAAGATGGGGAATACACTATAGCAAAAACCATATCGGGATTAAACGGGGGTTGGAACCAACAGATTGTAAATCATACTCCCGGCGATCCCAACGGATATATGATGGTTGTAAACGCTTCCAGTAGTCCTGGGATATTTTATCAAACCACCATAACCGACCTTTGTCCAAACACCACCTACGAATTTTCTGCCTGGATTATTAATATTTTAAGAAATACTGGGATCAAACCAAATGTTAAGTTTACGATAGAAAATAACGGTGTCGAAATTCTCCAGTTCGCAACCGAAGATATTCCACAAAATACGGGCTGGATTAAGTATGCAAAAACATTTGTTACCCCGATTAGTTTAGGTACAATCACCTTAAAAATGACCAATCAGAACCCTGGTGGAGGAGGGAACGATTTGGCTATTGACGACATTTCCTTTAGTGCCTGCGGGCCAACGCTTGTACCCTCTATAGAGGGTAACGGTACAACACTTGCACAAATTTGCGAAGGATCGAGTGCTACGTTCCATTTCAAAACTGAGGTTACCCCTGGCGTTTATCAAAATCCCAAGTACCAATGGCAGGTAAATTCGGGTAATGGCTTTACCGATTTACCCAACGAGCAAATGCCAGAATTAACTGTATCGTTCCAAAATGCAGCTAAGGGTGTATATCAATACCGTATGTTGGCAGGTGATGGCAATAACATCAACTCTCCAAATTGCAGGATAGCCGGATCACCGTTAACCCTTACGGTAAATCCATTACCGATTCCAATGGCTGAAAATTCTGGTTCCGTTTGCATTGGCGCTACAATTGAACTCAATGCATCTGGCGGAACGAGCTACCGCTGGACGGGACCAAACCAATTTACATCTACCGAAAAAAGCCCTTCCATTCCCAATGCTACCAAATTGATGGAAGGCACTTACACTGTAGAGGTTAAGGCAAACGGATGCACACAAAACGCAACAACCCATGTTGAAATTAAAGACCCTATCATCCCGGCAACCAACATCCAAACTGCAACTATTTGCGAGGGTAAATCCATTCAACTGGAAGCCTCGGGAGGTTCTACTTATCTTTGGCAACCATCTGCCGGATTATCAGATTCAGGGATATCAAACCCAATTGCTTCACCAACTGAGACAACCACTTATATTGTCAGGATTTCTAATGATGCATGTTTTGAAACCACACAAATCACCGTTAAGGTAAATAAAAACGCAACTGCCGATGCAGGCGCAGACCGGAAGATGTTAACCGGACAGTCAATAAATTTAAACGGTAAAGTAAGTGGCGATGATGTTAGGTATTATTGGTCACCATCCGACTATCTCGACGACCCAAACAAACTAAACCCTGTTGCTAAACCAACTGAAGACATTACCTATATCCTACACGCGATCTCAAATTCAGGCTGTACCAATGCCATCGACGAGGTTTTTATACAAGTATATCCAAAAGTAGTGATCCCAAATACCTTTAGCCCAAATGGCGATAATGTAAACGATACCTGGAATATTCCTGCTGCTGCTACCTTCCCTAATCCCATTGTAAAGATTACCAACCGTTATGGCCAGCTCGTGTATCAAAGTACAGGTACCTTTAAGCCCTGGGATGGAAAAATGAATGGCAAAGATCTCCCTCCTGCAGTGTATTATTACACCATTTATTTAAACGAAGATTTTAAAACGTACAGCGGATGGGTAATGCTGGTGAGATAAAAAGGACTTCTTGCTTTCGCTTATCGTTTGGAAATGCTATTTTTGGACACAATGTATATCGTTAAAGTTAAAGGCATCGCCAAAATTCCAGATTACGTACAGTTAAGAGATGACAAGTTTACACTTTTAGCTTATTTTAGGGTAGATCGACCTGATAAATCGCTGGAAAAACTCGGACTTGGCGACAAGCAAGAATACATTATGGAAATGGTTAAAGGTCTGCCTTTCGGGCAGATTGCAAAATTAGAAATATAATATGGCAGGCAATTCAGTTATTCATTTAAGCAATGTTGATGTTTTTCAGCAGAAACATTTAGTCCTCTCCAACGTAAATTTACACATCGAAAAAGACGAATTTGTGTTCCTGATCGGACAAACAGGTTCGGGCAAGAGCAGTTTGCTTAAAATATTATATGGCGACCTCCATATTGGCAATGGCGAAGGCAATATTGCCGGTTTCGACCTTAAAAACTTAAAAGAAAGTCAGGTGCCTTTTTTACGTCGTAAATTGGGTGTGGTATTTCAGGATTTTCAATTGCTTACTGATAGAACCATCGAAAAAAACCTCGAATTTGTGCTAAAAGCAACCGGTTGGAAAGATGAGAAACTGATTAACGAGCGCGTTAAAGATGTATTGGATAAAGTGGGTTTGCGTTCTAAAATTAAAAAAATGCCCCACGAAATTTCAGGCGGTGAGCAACAGCGTATTGTGATCGCAAGAGCTTTGTTAAACGATCCGGAAATTATTCTTGCTGATGAGCCTACGGGCAATTTAGACCCTGAAACATCAGAAGAAATTGTAACCCTTTTAAAACAGATCAGCCAGGCCGGAACTGCGGTTTTAATGGCTACCCACGATTACCACATTATCCGTACTTTCCCTTCGCGCATTATTAAATGTGAGAATGGGGTTGTACATGAAGATGCCCAGATCGTATAAAAAATTCTGACATCCGTCAGCTAATCAGCCAATCTGTTCAGATAAATCCAAATAAATCTGACAGCTTGGCTGATTTCCGTTTATGGCAAAATAGTTGAGATTAACACAAAAAAATTCAGCCTAGTATTATGTTTAATAAGAAGAAAAATAACGATAAAGAAGAAAATATAATGAATCCTGAAAATACATCAGAAAATACTGCTGAGAATGTAGAGAATACTGATGCCGCTGCAAATGAAACTGAGCAGGCACCAGAATTATCTGCCGAAGAAAAATTGCAAGCGGAAGTTCAACAGCTTAACGACAAATATTTACGTTTATATGCCGAATTCGACAATTACAAGCGCCGTACCCAAAAAGAACGCGTAGAATTGTTGCAAACTGCCGGTAAAGATGTGATTGTATCGCTTTTACCTGTATTAGACGATTTCGACCGCGCTTTAAAAGCAATGGAAACTGCTGCTGATGTTGCTCCGGTTAAAGAGGGTATCTTATTGGTAAGTACAAAGCTTAAAAATACCCTGGCACAAAAAGGCCTGAAAGATGTAGAAAGCATCAATCAACCATTTAATACCGATTTCCACGAAGCCATTACCAATATTCCTGCCCCTACCGAGGAGCTTAAAGGAAAAGTGATTGATGAAGTTGAAAAAGGTTATACCTTAAATGATAATGTGATCCGCTTTGCTAAAGTAGTAGTTGGAGCATAAAAAATAATTATTGAATGATTGAATTTTGAATGATTGAATATTAACGACCATTCGCTCATTCCATCACTCCATCATTCAATCATTTTAAAAAGAAGATGAGTAAAAGAGATTATTACGACGTACTGGGCGTAACCCGGGGCGCAGCTGCTGATGAGATCAAGAAAGCCTACCGCAAGATGGCGATTAAGTATCACCCGGATAAAAACCCTGGGGATAAAGCTGCTGAAGATAAATTTAAAGAAGCTGCTGAAGCTTACGAGGTTTTAAGTAGTCCGGAGAAAAAACAGCGTTACGATCAGTATGGTCATGCAGGTGTTGGTGGCGCAAGTGGCGGTGGCTACGGCGGTGGCGGCATGAACATGGACGATATTTTTAGCAATTTTGGTGATGTATTTGGTGGCCATAATCCTTTTGAAAGCTTTTTCGGTGGTGGCGGTGGTCAGCAGCGCGGTGGCCGTAGGGTTGCTAAAGGTTCTAACCTGCGCATAAAAGTTAAATTAACGCTTGAGGAAATTGCACATGGCGCAGAAAAGAAAATTAAGGTTAATAAACTAATCGTTTGTAAAACCTGCGATGGCTCTGGCGCAAAAGATAAATCATCGGTTAGCACCTGTGGTACCTGTGGCGGTAGTGGCCAGGTGCGTAGGGTAACCAATACCATCTTGGGCCAGATGCAAACTGCATCTACCTGCCCTACCTGTAACGGCAGCGGTCAACAGATTACTTCTAAATGTACCGTTTGTCATGGAGACGGCGTGGTACGTGGCGAAGAAACCATTACCATCAATATCCCTGCCGGTGTGAGCGAAGGTATGCAGTTAAGCATGAGTGGAAAAGGAAATGCTGCACCTAATGGCGGTATCCCGGGCGATTTAATTATCTTAATTGAAGAAACTCCACACGAAACCTTAAAACGTGAAGGCAATAACATTGTTTACGATTTACATTTAAGCTTTGTTGATGCTGCTTTAGGGATGAGCATTGAAGTACCTACCATTGATGGTAAAGCCAAAATCAAAATCGATCCAGGTACCCAAAGCGGGAAATTATTGCGCTTAAAAGGCAAAGGTTTACCAGAGGTGAATTCTTACCATAGAGGTGATGAAATTATCCACATCAACATCTGGACACCAAAAGCTTTAAGCAGCGAAGAACGCAGCGCTTTAGAGAAATTGCGTGAATCTCCAAATTTCAAACCTCAACCAGGTAAAAACGATAAGAGTTTCTTCGAAAGAATGAAAGAATACTTCGAGTAATAAATTAAATATTAGATTGAAAAACCGGTGCCGCAAGCATCGGTTTTTTTATTTTGTAACTAACTATTTTATTGCCTGTGCTTTTTATTTTATCGCTTGTGCATTCTATTTTATTGCCTGTATTTTCTATTTTATTGCACCATCGTTTTATATTATCGCATTCGTGTTTTATTTTAATGCGTTCGTGTTTTATTTTCATGCCATCGGGTTTTATTTTGATGCGTTCGTGTTTTATTTTCATGCCTTCTGGTTTTATTTTCATGCCTTCTGGTTTTATTTTGATGCGTTCGTGTTTTATTTTCATGCGTTCGTGTTTTGTTTTCATGCGTTCTTAACTCCATACTGGATGGACACATCCGCCGTTTAATGCCAGTTGCACCCGTATAAAATACGGCCTATCCTGGTCGCTTGATATCAGCTCAGCACAGAATTGTCTGTTTTTGGGTTACCAAACTTGTAAAGCAGGTATTAAGCTCCACTATGGATAAACTCAATAATGCGTTCAGAAGGAACCCTATAGCATTGTCGACATTTGCATTGTATCTACTTGGCTGGATTTCGCCGATCTTAATGGAAATTTTCTTTGAATCCGCAAAATATGAACCGCAAGTAAAACATCATCATTCACCATTTTCGGGATTTTTAATCCTATCCATTCTCTATTTAATCATTATGCTCACCATAGGTTTCGTAAACCAGAAAAAGAATATTTACTTGAAATTATCAGGCTACATTGGCATTTCACTGATTATTTTTACAGCTATTTACAACAGGTAATAAACCTTTTCGCCTATCGGTCGGTGCCTAACCCGTCAACTGGATTACTAATGGAATAAGTTTGAGGAAAGCAATGGCAGTACACGAACTAACGTTAGTCGGGCTATACGCTATAGCTCCGAATAAACCCATATGTAAAATCAGGAGGAAGCTGCCGCTGCTATCCTGTTTATTAACAGTGGCTGATGCTTCTATTTTAGGTGGCCGATCCAAACGCCAAATTTTGCAGCTTGCTTTAGCGCTGGCTATCCTGCCAAAAACCACAGACCTCAATAAAATAAACCTGATAGCAATGGTATTTCGCTTCACTACCCTTAATTTAGCAGCAACGTTAACGAAATTTAATGGATAGCAGGGCTACAGTTACCGAAGCGCTGCGACACCTGCTTTCCAAAATAACAAAATAAAACCTATGCGCATTGCTGTTATCGACCTTGGCACCAACACCTTCCACTTGCTTATTGCTGAAACAGAGGGAAATCAATTTAAAACTTTATACAAAACCAATGTTCCCGTTAAACTGGGTGAAGGGAGAATTAACGACAACATCATTATCCCGCCCGCCCTTGAAAGAGGTATAAATTGCCTTAAAGACTTTAGCCAAACTATTGCAGAATACGAGGTTGATCAGGTAAGGGCTACAGCAACTTCAGCAGTAAGGAGTGCTGAAAATGGAAAAGATTTTGTAAACGCCGTAAAAGAAAAAGCAGGAATAACCATTGAAACCATTACAGGCGATGAGGAAGCTGAATTCATTTACCAGGGTGTAAAACTGAGCGGTGCCATCACTGATTTATCACTCATTATGGATATTGGCGGCGGCAGTGTCGAATTTATCCTCTGCGATACCGAAAAACTGATCTGGAAGAAGAGTTATAATATTGGTGCGGCACGTTTAATGCAACAATTCTTCCAATCTGATCCGATAAGTGACGCTGATAAAAATGCCATTTTATTCCACATTCAAAATCAACTGACTGATCTTTTCGATATCTGTGAAAAATACAGTCCACAGGTATTGATCGGATCGGCCGGAGCATTTGAAACCTTTGCGGAGCTTAGCATCAGAAAAAATAACTTAAAAACAGCTATCAACACAGTCAAAACTTTCGAATTCAACTTTGACGATTATATAGCAATCGCTGGCAAACTGCTCAACACTACACACCAGGAAAGGTTGGAGATGCCTGGAATCATTCCTTTGAGGGTAGATATGATTGTTATAGCAGCACTAATTACCAATTATGTTTTAGGACGTTGCAAAATAAACAGGTTAACACTTTCCACTTATGATTTAAAAATGGGTGTTTTGGTAAGCCTGATATAAAAAATGATCCATACGGATATGGATCATAGGGAGATTAGCGTATATTAATTTAGGATTATTTCTTTTTGGGTGCCATTATGATCCGGCCCATAATCATCGGTTCGGCTTTTTTTAGTTTGAGCTCATTTTGTTTTTCTTTCGAAAAATTGAGGGTTAAAACGGCTCCATACCGCATGCTTTCAACCATCAGTTTGTTATTTTTAACATCAAACTGATCATCTAAAGTGATTTCGTAGCGTCCATTTTTATCGGTGAGGGCAAAAAACCTGGTATCAATAATAACCAATCTTATGCCTGCAGCAGGTTTACTGTCGGCACCAATAACATAACCATATATTTTTTTGGGTAAAATCGGTTTTTTATCTTCGGTTTTGTTGTGAACACTTCTGTTGTTTTCAATTGGTGCTTTCAGTTGTCCTGCGCTGGCATCCATTACAAAAATACTCATCCCAATGGCCAGTACACCAAGATACTTCATCCAGTTTCTGTTTGTTGTTGGCACAATTGCCAAATGGTAATTGAGCTGATTTAATTGACTCTGGCTTAGACGGCCACAAACAGAAGAAGCCGAATTGGCCAATACACTGATGATTTCGGCATTGGTATAACCCGAGAAATCGATTACATTTTTACTGCAGGCTGTACAGAAATTAAAACCTGCTCCTTTTTCCATTTCATCCCAATTTTGTAAACAGGGTTCGGCTATGGTCACTTCGTTAATACTCGCTTTCATCGTGCTTGTTTTTAGAGATGATGAAACTTTTTCGAGAATTCCACAAAGAGATTTAAATAAATTTTAAGAGTTCGTTATAAAGTTTTTCTGTTGGCAATCCCATTACATTGGTGTATGATCCTTCAATACGTTCTACTACCACTATGCCCCACCAATCTTGTACACCATAACTTCCTGCTTTATCGAAAGGCTTATAGTGATCAATATAGAAATCGATTTCCTCCGCTGTAACCGCTTTACAGTAAACTTCTGTCCGATCGTAAAACGAATGGCTTTTATCGCCTTTAACAAGCGTTACGCCTGTAAAAACTTCGTGCCTGCTGCCTGATAATTTTTTCAACATCTCTTGGGCATGGACCCTATCCTGAGGTTTACCTAAAATTTCTCCGTTTAATGCCACAATGGTATCGGCTGTGATTACAATTTCACCATTGGCTGTAAAGGCTTTCGCCTTTTGCTCAGAAATGTAAACGGCAATTTCTGCAGGACTTAAATCTGAAGGATAACTTTCATCCACATCTTTGAGTTCCACTTTAAAATCTAAGCCCATAAGGGTTAAGAGTTCTTGTCGGCGTGGCGATTTAGATGCTAGGATAATTGGGGGGAAATTTGCAGGCATATTTTATTTTTCTGCTAAAATAAGAAAAGCGGCATAAAGCCGCTTTTCTTATTTGATATTTTTATCAGGATTAGTTATTACCACCACCTTGTCTACGTTTTTCCATTTCGGCACGTTGTTCTTTTTGCCAGGTTTCGTAAGTTTTTTTCTGATCGTCTGTTAATACTGCAGTTACTTTTGCATCATTATCGGCACGCATTTTTTGCATTTTCTCTCTCATTGCATCTCTATCACCACCTTGCATTTCTTCGCGCATTTTTTTCATCGTTTCTGCCTGCTCAGTAAACACAGCTGTCAACTTTGTTTTTTGATCGTCAGATAGCTTTAATTTTTCGTCTAACATTTTTACCCGCTCTTCAGGTTTCATCATCATTCTGCCCTGTCCACCACCTTGTTGCTGCGCGTTAGCGAAACCAGCTATACCTAGCATTAATCCGCAAATCATCATTAATTTTTTCATGTTGTATTTTTGTTGTTTTTGGTTGAAAATTGAGATGGTTTGAGTTAAAAAAAAATCAATGGTTTAATGGCAAAACGTAACTTAGCTGTTGCAAACCGCAATCCGTTAATCTTTTAACAGCAGTACGGGCACATGCGATTTAATGGTTAATTTCTGAGATACACTTTCATGCAACAGGCTTTCGAAAAAGCTATATTTTTTAGGCAAGGCGATAATCAGCTGTGCTTCTTCACTTTTTGCAAATTTAACGATCCCTTTAATGGTATCAGGATGATCTGAATAATGATAAGCCGGAGAAAAATCTTTTAACATTTCATGTAAAAAATGTTCTTCTTCCGAATCTATGGTATGACCTGAATTGATATTGAGCACCAAAAGTTCTAAAACATGTTTACTCAGGATATTTTTAAGTGCATGCATGGGGATTACTTCTTTAACCTTTTTAAAATCGCAGGCTAAAATGGCTTTACGGATCGATTGATAACCCGCCTTAGGCGGAACAACTAAAACAGGCACCGGGCTTGATTTAGAGATTTTAATGGCATTAGAGCCGATATCACTTTCATCTTTTGCTTTTTTACCGTTACTGCCAATAATAATGAGTTCAATCTCTTCCCTGTTTACACGATCGATGATGGATCTGAGCAATGTTTCCCTGGTTAAGGAGATCTCGATTTCCGCTTTGGAATTAATCTCAAGCATTTTTGTTTTAAGCTTTTCCAGTGCTTCTAGCCTTCTCGTAATTTCTTCAGCAATCTGTGCATCTGTAGTGATGAGCATATCAGGCGTTGGAAGAATACTCTCATATTCTGAAACATAGTAAGCGTTAAGTAAGATGATTTTTGAGTTCGTCATTGCAAAACTCAACCTGGCGGCATATTTGGCAGCATGAACTGCTGTCTTAGAAAAATCTACTGGTACAAGGTATGTGCTCATATGATTAAAATTAATATTTTTTACACTAGCTAATTAATCAATCGATTGATTAATTAGCTAGTGTAAATTTCGCATATAATCCGGTTTTTTGCAAATTTCAGGAATGGAGATTTATAACGGAAACGTCATTCTGGCTTTTGCGCCTTTCTGAACTCGGTTCTATGCTCAGGATGAAAATAGAGAGGGAGGATAATTGGGAGAAACAATAATGACAAAATGTTCAATTTACAATTACCAATGAACTATTTACCAGAATCGGAGGCATTCGGATTTTCATCATGCCATCTCCCCTGCACTTTCATTACTTTTTCAATAATGTCACGAACAGCAGTTTTGCCGCCATTGTAAGGAGATACGAACATAGATATCGCTTTTATTTCTTCAACGGCATCTGCCGGGCAGGTTGGAAGCCCTACAAGTTTCATTACTTTTAAATCAGGAATATCATCGCCCATGTAAAGCACCTCTCCTGCAGTAATATTTTTATCTTGAAGATACTGATTAAAAATGCTCACCTTATCTCCTGTTCCAAGGAAAACATCGGTTACACCCAAATTGAAAAAGCGTTTTCCCATGGCAATGCCATCGCCACCAGATATGATACAGATGTTATATCCCCTCTTCACAGCCAATTGCATGGCATAGCCATCTTTAATATTAAAAGTGCGCAGCGATTGACCATTGTCAGTTACCTGAACAGAGCCATCGGTAAGCACACCATCTACATCAAAAATGAAAGTGGTGATCTCTTTTAGTTTTTGGAGAAACATCTTGCGTTTAGCGTTTAGGGGTAAGCGTTTGGAGTTGACTCAAGACTGATGACTCCGAACTCAGTACTAATTATTGATTATCTCTCCACTCGTACACCCAGGCAGATTGAATTTGCTCTAAATGGCCTTCGCTGCTTTCTTCACGCGTTCCTTTAAAATTAGGCAATGATAAAACCCATTCTAAAAGTTCGGTAAAGCGGATACGGTAGATCTTAGCTTCAGAAAAGTCGTCACCGAATTTCTCATATAAAGACATCGCAATATCTTCATAATCGTTCCAGTAAAAAGGTAAAGCAAACTTATCGTTATTCATGTTGTTTTGTTGTTGTAAAGTTGAAATGGTTAAGCGGTTAATTGTTAAAATCGATCAATCGACTTTGGACTGAGGACTCTAGACTCAGGACTAAACCTAGTGTCCCATAAAGTCAGACTGATCCGGAATGGTTACTTCGATATCGCCGTTAATCACCACACATTGACAGCCTAAGCGGGAAGTAATTTTCGGACGGACAGCCCTATCGATAAAATCTTCTTCTTTATCAGAGATCTCTTCGATATTATCCATGCCTTTAGTTACGTATACGTGGCAGGTACTGCAACCGCAAACGCCACCACAGTTGTGCTGTAATTCAATTCCGTTATCCAGACAAACATCTAAAACAGATTCGCCCGCTGCTATTGGCAATTCAATAGATTCGTGATCTGCTTCTTCAAAATTTATTTTTAGTTTAAAAATGCTCATAATTATTTTGCAAAAGTAATAAGCAAAAGCCGTAATAATGCTATTTCAGCGTTAATTTTATGCTATCGCTCAATGTTTGATAAATGTTCTGCAATTCGGGCATGTCGTTTAACATGCTCAAATGCTTATTTAAAGTGTTTTCATCCCCCCTTACTGCTGGTCCGGTTTGCACATTTCCTGGTAAATTGTCCATTACCTTATCAGCCGTTTCGGCAATTAGAGGCCTGATAATTTCGAAATCCAAACCATTCTGGTTTAAAATTTCATTTGCCAAAGCATAAAGATGATTTGGAAAATTACAGGCGAACACTGCGGCAAGATGTAATACTTTTCTTTTTTCTCCATCCAATTCATATACCTGACGGCTTATTTTAGCGGCGAGACCGCTCAAAATAGTCAACTGAACTTCGTCACCCGCTTCGATACAAAGTGGGATATTCTCAAATGACACTTCTTTAGCTTTTGAAAAAGTTTGCAAAGGATAAAAAACACCTGCCTTTCTTACTGCTGAAGATAATGTATTGATATCCGTGGTTCCAGAAGTATGCACCACCAAACCAGTCACATTTTTCAATGATTTGGCAACAGTTTCAATGGCATCATCCTTTACTGAGATGATATATAAATCAGCATCTTGTTTAAGATCATCCGGGTCGCTTACTGCTTCGGTTGCAATCAAATCGGCCAATAACTGTGCATTGTTTAGATTTGGGCTATATACCTGCACGATATCTTCGCCTATAGCCTTTAAAGCCTTAGCCAGGTTTGTGGCCACATTTCCCGAACCTAATACAACAATCTTCATGCTATTATGCCCCTTTGGCTTCTTTTCTTCTTCTGAAAATTGAAAGTAAGAAACCCACAACCATTACAATGGTACCGGCCCAGTATAAATTGATGAAAGGAAATTCGATCGCCTTGAACACCACCCAGTCTTTAGCCTGTTGAGGTTTCTCAAAAATCTGAAGCTCAACTTTTTTCTCATCTGGTAAAACCCTGGAGAAACGGAATTTTAAGTCCAACTCGTCTACTTTACGTGCAAAATCGAAAGTATTGTTGCCCTTTATTAAAAAGATAGGCTCTGTGTTGTAAATTTTACCAGCAGCATTAATCTCCAATGGTAAACCAACAGCATAATCACCCTGACCCAAAACTAAATCTTTAGCGGTTGGTTTTCTGTTTAAATCTTTAACCGTAACAATTCCGCTTGAGGTATGAATGGTATCCCCTACCGAAACCTTAACAATACGTGGTGCTTTATAATTTTCATCATCCGAATGACCTTCATGGTCATCGTGCGATTCCTGTTTAATTGCAGCACTGGTGATGTGCGTATACACATCGTAAGTTAAATAGTGTTTGGTATCAGGAGAAGCGATTAAGCCCATTTTCTGATTGTCCTGAGTATGCGGATGCAAGTTAAAATCTTCTTTAACCTTACCTTCTTTATCTAAAACTTTAAAATTAAGGGTATAAATCGTATTGGGTGCCACTGTGGTATCGGCTACATAGGTTACCGTGTACTTACCCATTTTCTTGGGTTCGTTTTTGTATAACATGATGTTCTCACCAGGCTTCTCCGTTTTTTCGAAATCCTTTACCGGAATAAATCTGTTCGCATTGATGGATATTGGCTTATTTGTAGCTGCCGAAATTAATGCACCTAGAATCAGGAAGGCAAAACCAATATGTGCAATTGCTGATCCCGCTAATTTTGCCTTGCCACCAAACGCCTGATACAATACTGCAGCGTTAGAAAGAACGGCAAACAAACAACTAAAAGTTATCAGGATGTACATGGTATTGGTGTAAATCTCAGCTACATACACCAAGCCGGCTGTTAACACGATCGAGAAAATAATTGCAGAAACTAAACTGCTATAGAATTTCCTTGGATCTGTTCTTTTGTATTTTAAATATTGAGAAAATCCTGAAATCAGGGTAATTAAAACTGCAAAAGGGGCCTGCCATTGATTGTAATATTTTACAGCATCAATTGGGGGAGTAAACTTAGTACCGAATGCTTTATTAAATACCGGAACTGAAGTAGAAAAGATTACCTGGATACAGGCAATAGTTACAACCAAAGCACCGATAAACATCCAGAATTCGCGGGAATAGGTTTCTTCGTCTTTCGTGGTAATCGGTAATTCTTTCCACCTTACCACAATTAATGCAACTGCTAAAACCGCAAATACCACATTGTATAAGATCAAATGGCCAAACATCCCCATATCGGTAAACGAGTGAACTGAGGTATCGCCTAAAATTCCGCTTCTGGTTAAAAACGATGCATAAAGCACCAATAAGAAGCTTAAAAAAACCAATGCAATGGCCGTAAAATAAGCATGGCCGGTATTTTTATAAGCGATCATTACATGTACCGCGCCTATCAAGGTCAACCATGGAATTAATGATGCGTTCTCTACAGGATCCCAGGCCCAGAACCCGCCAAAATTTAACGCTTCATATGCCCAAAAAGAGCCCATAATAATACCTGTACCTAAAACCATCACCGCAAAAAGTGTCCATGGCATAGCAGGTTTAATCCATTCTTTATATCTTTTTTGCCACAAACCGGCGATTCCGTAGGCAAAAGGCACCACCATACTGGCAAAACCCAAAAACAAGGTTGGCGGGTGGATAACCATCCAATAGTTTTGCAATAATGGGTTTAATCCTTTACCATCGGTTATAAACTTAAGGTAGTTTTTGTAATTTTCAGGATTGGCGAAAACCACAGGTGCCTGGGCTTTTAAATCTATTGCGTCTCTTAAGAGGATAAAAGGGGAACTTCCGATACGTTCTCCAAAAATTTCTACACCCAAAAGCATAGAGGTTAAAAATACCTGCGAGAAAGCTACAACTGTCATTACCGGACTTTCCCATGATTTAGCTTTCCAGATTAACAATGCGCCGAGAAAGGATTGCCAGAAAGCCCAAAGCCAAAAACTTCCTTCCTGTCCTTCCCAAAATGCGGATATAATATAGTATACAGGAAGTTGTTTTGAAGAATGCGATTGAACGTAATAGTATTCAAAATAATGGCCAAGTACCAGATAGAACAAGATCGCCCCAATACCGATAATACTGGCAAAATTAATCAGGTATCCAATACGGCCTAAATTTCTCCAGGATTTTTCTTCTAAATTTTTATCGCGACTGGCAAAAAAATACGATATGGTTGATAGTAATGATGCACTAAATGCCAGAACAATAAAAAACTGTCCGATTTTACCTGGTAACAGGTGTTCGCCTACAAATTGAATATCCATTAAATAAATTAGTTATATTTTTTTCTCGCCGTCTTTACTTATTTCGACTTTGCCATCCTTATTAACCTCTACCAGGTTATCGTTATATTTAGAAGGGCACTTCATTAAAATTTTCGATGCGTAGAATTTGTCCTTATCCATTTTGCCGATAAGAACCAATTTTTCAGATTTTTCAAAATCCTGTGGCTTGGTACCTGCGTAGATTACCTCTCTCACCTCTCCCTTTTCATCTTTCATGTGGAACGAAAAATGGTTGGCATCTTTTACCGCATCATAATAGGTACCCTTTGATTTTTCCCAATAGCCCATAACATGCTCTTCTTTATTAGAAGTAGCTGCTTGTTTGAAATTAGAGTAGGTGTCGGTATTTGCGTTTAAGCTAAATAAAATCCCTACGGAAATTGCGATGGTAATTAATCCAATGATTGCACTTTTCTTCATGATTATACGTATTGTAAAAGCTGGCAACAAAGATAGAAAAATAGGCTTAGCAAGCATTCTTTTACATTTTTCTTGTCTTTATATTGACAATTACCTGATTTTTGAGGTGAAATATTTTCAACCAGGGCTACTATTTATAACTGATCTTAAGGAATATCTTAAATCGTTTAAAATTTCGGACTGAAATTATTAAGTTTGGCCTATCAGATCATCATTCCTTTTTACATCCCACAGTAAAACACAAACCCGATTAACATGAACTTAAAACAGTTTTATAAGCTTTTGCTATTTATCGTTTTGATCCCCGTTTTAAGCTCCTGCTTCGAAGTAATTGAAGAAATTTCGATGAAAAATGATGGTACGGGCGATGTTGTACTCACCATAAACCTGAGCCAAAGCAAAACCAAGGTTGCATCTGTTATGCTATTGGATAGTGTACAGGGCTATAAAGTGCCAAGTAAACAAAAAATTCAGCAAGAATTGAATGAAGCTGTGGCTTATTTAAAAAAATCGGAAGGCATATCGAATGTAAAAAGTACCAGCGATTTTAATAATTATATCGCAACCATCAGTTTTTCGTTTAAAGATGTTGCGAACATCAATAATATCACCAAAAACATCCTTGCCCAACAAAAAATCAAGGCGACGAACACCTCTTCTTACAGTTACAACAAAACAACGAAGACTTTTAACCGGAAATATCAGGCTGTGGGTACGGCCAAAACCGAATTCAATAAATTGAAAGCAAAAGATAAGGCGGTTTTTAACGGTGCAACCTATACCAGCATCTACCGTTTCGAATCTGTTGTAACAAGTAGCACCAATCCGGCATCAAACGTTTCGAAATCAAAAAAAGCAGTGATGTTGAAAAGCAGCATCATGGATTTAATTAATGGAAAAATTAACGTATCGAACACGATACAACTATCCAAATAAAACCATACTATCAGAAAAATCTATCTAAATGAAAAAAATTCTAATTGCTATCTCATTCTTTTTATCATATCACCTGGCGAAGGCACAGGATTTAGTTAAAAAGATTCCTTTAAATGCTTTCACAGTAGCCACCATTAAAGGCGACAATGTTTTTAAACTCATGTTTGTGAAAGATTTTAACGAATCTTTTGTGGGCAAGAAATTGCTGACCGAAACTTCGAAATCGCTTGATAAAAATTTCACCAGTATTGAAGACTTTGGCATCAACCTGGAAAAAAACATGTATTACTTTAATCAGTTGAGCGATAGTATTACCTATAACTGTTTTTTGATCCCGATAAAAGACGCTAAAAAATTTGAAAGCTTAATTGAAAACAAGGAGAAAAAATTTACCCAACAGGGTGATGTCCGCACCATGATTTTGCCTGATAGTACCAGCATTATCAAATGGAACAACAACATGCTCTATTTTGTAACAGGAAGCATCAAGGGGTCTTTCTTTGCCGACTCGGTTAAATCTGCGCGTTATGGGATTAAAGACATCAGGTTTCAAAGTGATGATGCAATGGCTGTTGATAGTACTGCCGTGGCTGTCGATTCGACATATGTAACCACAGCTGAGCCCATGGTAGAAGAAGTAGCCGCCCCATCTGTTACCAAGAACAAGGTCCAGAAAAAACCGACCACCAGAAAGAACACTAAAAAAACTGCAGGCAAAAAGAAAAAAGTGGCCAAGAAAAAAGAACCTTTGAAGCCCCATAAGCAACACAACGAAGATGCGTTTGCAACAGTAGATGATGCACCAATGGATACAGCAGCCGCTATGACTCCTGTACATGGAATTGTTGATGAGCAGTACGATACTTACCAGCAGGAACGTGCGGAACAAGATGCCAAGAAAAAAAGACTGGCTTTTACCTGGATAACTGCTCAGGCTGACCAGATTTTCAACGGCACCTATGAATCGATCGAGAATAACAAATCTTACACCGCGAGTTTAGATAACAAGGCCATTGCAGAGCTTTGGGTATCGAGTCTGCAGGATGTTTATAACTCAATTGCGCCCGAATTTGGCACTTATGGAAAAGCGGGGCTTATGAAAGGTTATGGCAGTTTAAATGCCAAACTTTTTATGGACAACAATAGCTTCCGTATTTCAACAGGATTAGAACTGGCTCAGGAACAAGCAGATGCTTATAAAAAAATCATGAACAGGAAGTTGAACAAAAAATTCCTGAATTATGTAAACAGCGAAAAAGCGCTCGGCTTTATGAGTTATTCGATTGATACCAAAGCTTATCTGGAAGAATTCCCTAAATTAATGAAACAAACTTATGGCTCTTTTTTAGGTGCAAAAATGGATGAAGAAATTGACCTTGGTGCTGATTTGCTCTCTCTTCTACTAGATGAAGAAGCGGTAAGCAAAGTTGTTAAAGGTGATGCACTATTTGTAATTAACGGATTAAACACCAAAGACGTTACTTACACCACCTACGAATATGATGATGATTACAAGCAAAAAGAGGTAACAAAAACCAAAAAAGAAACTCTGCCCGATTTCCTTTTCATGTTCTCTTCTGAAGATACCCGTTTGATCAACAAAGTGATTAAATATGGCGTAAACAAAAACTTAGTTTCTGTGAATAACAATATTTACAAGATTGAAGAAAAGAAAAGCCCGATTGATATTTACTTTATGATTAAAGATGGCATTGTGTTTTTCGGCAATTCGCTAACGGAAATGCAGGGGATCAGCAACAATCAATACAACAGCAATAAATTAAGCAAACTACATAAAGACTTGTTGAGTAAAAACAATTTCAGCTTTTTGTTCAATGCTAAAAACCTTGTGGGTAAAGTACCGGATTCGGAAATCGGTGGTGAGGAAACAGCCAAGAAGTTTAACAGCACCTTAGAAAAAATGGGCAACGTGTACATGAAATCGAATCCGATCAAAGGCAGATTGGTTTCGGCAGATATTAGTGCTGAAATTCCAAACGGACATGAGAACGCATTGAAATACTTGTTCTCACTAATTGAGAATGCTGCAAAGTAGATTAGTTAGCAGTCTTCAGATAACAATTTTCAGTAGACAATACTACAGTTAACCGATTAACCAATTTAAACAGTTAACCCTTTCTATGAAGAAATTTTTAAAAATAACAGCAGCGATAGTCATATTGCTGCTGATTTGCTATTTCGGCTTTTTCAAGTACAGGCAGATACAAGCCAATAATATATGGATACCTGTGTCAGCGAATGCCGTTGTTAAAATAAATGTTGATGAACTGTACAAAACACTTGCGCTTAGTTACCTTAAACATCCGGGTCAATATTCTGGTACAGATAAAAAAGGGATTAAGGAAAAGGTAGACGATTTAAATACTGGCTTAAAAATTCCAGCAAACATTTATGTATATAGTTTGAAAGGAAAAGCTAAAACTACATTTTATTCCAGTTTTGAAATCGCGGATAGTTTAGCACTTATCCGTTTTATCTCTACAAACGCGTATTTAAAGTTAATTAAAAAGGATAATCATTTTTTTCAATCTCAAGATTCGACCATCAATATTCTATATAATAAGGCAATTGTCACTTTTGCTTATACGCCCCAAAAGGAATCGGTCAAAACTGTTCTGATCGACATACTGAATCAGAAAAATATGGTCAAAATTGGCGAGAGTAAGTTTAGCAAGCTAACAGATCTTTCCGATCATGTTTCTTTTCAAGATGCTACAAACCTAAGTAAGATTAATTTTACTGATGGGAAAATCAATTTCAGCAATGAGTTTATCAATAAATTGATCGAGCCTACACCTCAACCACAACACCGCGTTTTAAATCCTGAAAGCACCGTGGGTATGTGGTTAAACGCTAAATATAAGACGAATTTAGTGCAAAAAAGTCAAACAGGAAGTACTTCTTTCCTATCAAAATATAACTTTTTAAAGTTTTACAAAGATTACGTCGATTTCGAATGGACGAACACCATTACACAGGTAGATACCGTGGTAGGATACGAATACAATGATGATTTTGAACGGGTGGAGAAAAAAATACTTAAAGACCGCAAAATCCCTTCAATTTCCATTAATATGAGTGCCGACGACCGGGAAGTAAGCGATTATCTTAAATCGTTAGACTTTTTAGATCCATCGACGGGAAAAATCAGCAGGATGATGATTCCGTTATATCAGACCTATTTTAAAGGGAATAATGGCAATGTTCAGTTAAGTACTTTGCAAAACATTAAACCTGATCCTAAAAGGATACTATCTGAAGATTTCTTTTATTTTAAGGTAGATTTCAAGAAACTGTTCAAGCAGATGTCAATACCATTTATTACTGGGAACTTACGCAGCTTTAGCCAACTGGAGATTAAAGCAAAGAGCATAGGAAAAGACAAAATCAAACTCGAATCAGAATTATTATTTTTAAATCAGGATGCCAATTCGCTGATTCAGCTTTTAAAAGCATTTAGAAATGGCTTACAAAGTCAGTTAAATTTGAAGTCTTCATTGGATATTTCGATAAGCAAGTAGGGGCTTTCTCACAGATTGAAGGTGATTTAGCAGATCGGTAAACATAACGTTAGTCTTTAAGAATACTCCATCTCTGATTGGCTATTTTTATGCATTTGGCAACTGTCTGCCGTACTTAAATCTGATGGGATCGATGACACTTCCTTAAATAGGCATGGGCTAAGCCGCTCCTATGAAACACCGAACATTCTTTCCAAAAAAGAAAGCGTTGTAGATATGCCTACAACGCTTTCTAATAGACCGTCACACTCCGATAATAACCGGGGTTTGCGATGACGATTAACAGTTTAAGGCCAAACGCCTAAGTTCATATAAGAAACCGCAATTTTATCGATTGAATTTACGAAAGCAGCCGTTCTTAGGGTTTGGGTTGCTGGTTTGTTCATCAACGTTTCGCGGATTTCGTGGTAAGAATGGATCATGGTATCTTCTAATCCAGAATTTACCAATTCCATTTCTGAAGCACCTTTTACAATCATTAAACGGTGTTCAGGAAGGATTGTTTTACCGGTTAAATTTTCTAAAGTATTGATCAGATTGGCATTTGAATTGGCCGCATAACGGTTCTCCATACGGCCAAAAGCCACGTGGGAAAGGTTTTTCAACCATTCGAAATAAGAAACGGTTACACCACCTGCGTTACAGTACATATCAGGAATAATAATCCCGCCCATTTCGGTGAAAATTGCTTCAGCCTCTGGTGTAGTTGGTCCGTTTGCTCCCTCAGCAATAATTTTCGCCTTAATATTACGGATGTTAAGCTCAGTAAACTGGTTTTCTAAAGCTGCAGGAACGATGATATCGCAATCCTGTTCTAAACCTTCCATCGAATTTTTGAAGCTGGTAGCACCTGGGAAACCTAAAATTGAGCCTGTATTTTTACGGTGAGCAAAAACCTCGTCAACATTTAATCCGTTGGCATTGTAAATGGCACCTTCGAACTCACAAAGACCAACAATGGTTGCACCAAACTCAGCTAGGAACTTAGCAGAATGATAACCCACGTTACCTAAGCCTTGTACAATAACTCTTTTATCACCTAAACCAGCTTTAAAACCGATTTTAGCCATATCTTCTGCCACATCAACACATTCGCGTACGGCATAAGCCACACCACGACCGGTAGCTTCTTTACGGCCACGGATTCCGTGCAAGGCAATTGGTTTACCAGTTACGCAACCCAATGCGTCTAATTGACCAGGATTCATGGTCATATAGGTATCAGCAATCCAGCTCATTTCGCGTTCGCCAGATCCATAATCGGGAGCAGGAACATCGATACCAGGACCAATAAAATTTTTCTTAATTAATTCTGTAGTGTAACGGCGGGTGATGGTTTCCAATTCGGCAACGCTGTATTGTTTGGTGTTGATTTTGATACCACCTTTTGCACCGCCAAATGGAACATTAACAATGGCACATTTGTAAGTCATTAAGGCTGCGAGAGCCATAACCTCATCTTCGTTAACCATTTCGCTGTAGCGGATACCACCCTTTGTAGGGCTCATATGGTGAGAGTGTTCTACACGCCAAGCGTCGATTACTTCAAAACCGTTTCCGCGGCGGATTGGGAACTGGAAACGATATACACTATTACATGTTTTAATCTGGTTCAATAAACCCTCAGGATGATTGGTGAATTGAGCCGCACTGTCAAAGTTTTTACAAACATCTGCAAAGAACTTGTTCTCGTCTGCTAGATTAGCCATTATTTATTTTTTATATTGAATAAGTTTTCGGTGCAAAATTGCCTAAAAAAACCGCACATATCCAAATGCAAAAAGACTTAGTGTAAAGCAAACACCACTCTATTTAAGTTCTCGAACAGGCTTTATACCGATCAGGGGAAACTGTCTAAAAACAATACTTAAACCCATTTAAACATAGATATACAGCATATTTCGAGCAGATTAAAACGACCGTTTTTATAGGTTTTATTTCAACTCTCCAATCCTAAAAAAAATTACAAAAAAAATATCCACAATGGCATTTTATTACAACACTCATTAAAGATGAGCCACAAACACCTCTGAAATTATGAATATCGCAAAACACAACGGAAATATGAGGCATAAAAAAAGTGATCAAAAAATTCTGATCACTTTCCAAAAAAATAAATCCGGACCGCGATGTAGACGATCCATTTCAAACTATTTTTCGATATGGTTTTCTTTTTCGATTTTCTTCAATCTTTTATCGATGGAGAAAAGATAGGCAAGCAAGCCTACCAGGATAATTACAATACAGATTACCACAACGTAAATTTTTCCGTTGCTACGAAGGCTATCAGCCATTTCTACGCCATTATCCTGTGCAAATAACTGCATGGTGGCCATCATTAATATTAGGGAGAAAAATATCTTCTTCATTTTAGTTATGTTGTTGCTTGTTTTCGTTTGTTATTGATCGATCTTCAGCGGTAACGAAGCTATCACGAACACCATTCACTTCATCAACTGTAGGTGTGTTCATAATGGTCTCAATAGTACGTATTCTGAAACGGATGGTGTATACCCAGTAACCAATTAATATCCAACCTAAACAGGCAGGGTAAAATACCATACGCATGCGGCTATCTAAATCATAACTGTTAAAACCAGGGTTACCGCCATTGCCCGGGTGTAGTGAATCTTTTAGCCTTGGCAGCACGAAAAGTAATACCACCATCATCGGAAAGGCAAAAATATTATAAATGGCCGAAATTTTGGCTCTTTTTTGCTCTTCATCAATTGCATTACGCAGAATCAGATAGGCAAAGTATAGCAAAATCGAAATGGCAGCAAAATTTTGTTTGGGATCGAAACTCCAAAATTGCCCCCAGGTATATTTTGCCCAAATAGCACCGGTAATTAAACCTAAAATACCAAAAATAATCCCCGCGTTAACGCTTTCTACAGCTTTAATATCGTCGATTTCGCTTTTGGAGCTCAATGACCTCACACTATAAAAAACAGAGATCGAAAACAGTACAATCATGGCAAACCACATCGGCACATGAAAATAGAGATTTCTGATTGTTTCGTTTAATATCGGTAAATGAGGAACACCAAGCAATAAACCCGCAATTGCGGTATAAATCACCAACACTGAACCTAAAATTTTCCACCAAGTTTTATTCATACGTATGTTTAATTATTAAATGATCGAATTTTGAATGAGGGAATGTTTCCCTGTTCCATCACCCACTTTCCATCATCCATGTTTAATCCCTCCAAAGGTAAGGAAATAACAATAAAGAGGTTGCCACCATGAGTACATTCACCACCAGTAACATTGCTATTTCATCGTAACTATTCTCCCATGGAAGGCCATCAACAGCATTTTTAGCCAGCTTGATCAATAAGATCAATACCGGAATAATAATCGGAAAGCTTAAAATTGCCATCAGCATTCCTCCATTCCCTGCTTTGCTCGCAATAGCCGAAACCATGGTAAATACGGTAGAAAAACTGATACTGCCCAACACGACGGCAATATAATACATCACCAAATCCGGCGGGGTAAAGGAATCGAAAACCAGGGTATAAAAACCTAAAGCAATTGTGGTCAGCACCAGCATTAGGATGGTATTATAAGCTGTTTTAGAGATCAAAACCGCAGCTGGACTGGCCAAAATGTAACTGTACAACTGTTGCCCCTTTGTTTCCTGTAAAAAGCTTTTGGATACGCCATTGATAGAGGCAAAAAGCATGATAATCCAAAATAAAGCATTCCAGGTTAATTTATCGCCGAGGCTCACAAAAGACAGGTAACACGTAAAAATGGTAGAGACCACATACAGCAATACACCGTTAATGGTATACTTGGAGCGCCACTCTAACAATACTTCCTTGTGAATTAAATATTTAACCTCTTTGGCCAATTGCATAACCGCAAATATACTTTTATTGATAAATATTGCGCATTTAAATTGTTGTATTGTTGTAATTTTGTTTAAGATTAAGCACAAGTGAAATAGCCACGGAAGCACATAAGATTATGGATTATGCATCAGTTATAGAATCGCCTGTTGGCAGGATAACCATCCTTGCTGATGACGAATTTGTGTATGCCATTACTTTTGCCGAAAAAGATATTGCTGACATGCCTGAAAACCAGCTTACCTCAGCTGTAGCCAGGCAATTACAGGATTATTTTAAAGGCGAACTAAAGGTTTTCAATTTTCCGATTAAACAAAAAGGAACAGATTTTCAACAGGAGGTATGGCAGAATTTATTGGCCATACCTTTTGGCGAAACCACTTCATACGCTAAATTTTCGGCACACCATCCATTGGCGATCAGGGCAATTGCTTCAGCAAACGGAAAAAACGATATTGCCATTGTAGTGCCCTGCCACAGGGTAATTGGCAGCAACGGAAAACTGGTGGGCTATGCGGGTGGTTTATGGCGCAAAAAGTGGCTGCTTCAACATGAACGTGAAGTATCACAAAAAGGACAAACAGAATTAAAATTTTAAATCAATACATTTTTAGCAGATGAATACAGATCAAGCCGGAGCACCAAATCATTACCTTAAAGCCATCCGTTTAATTAATACCGAAGACGACAAATGTACATTTGAAAAGGGTACAATCCCTATCCGGCAACATATCAATGCAAGCTATTTTTTTGCGCAAACAGACGTATCAACCTTAGAAAAAATCCCCCATCCTGCGCCAAGGCGGCAATATGTGATTACGCTTAAGGGTAAATTGAAGTTTACCGTAAGCAATGGTGAAACTTTTATCATCGAACCAGGAATTGTGCTAATTGCCAATGATACTGCCGGGGAAGGACATACCTGGGAAATTGTTGATGGGAATGAATGGGAAAGGATATATATCCCGCTAGAGGAAGATACTGAGGATTATTTTACAATAGATTAACATTTTTAAAACCAAGCTGGATTCAAATCCGTAAATAATATCAAAACCTAGGATATTATGAAAACGATATGCTCACTCCTGCTTGTTCTCCTAACCTACCTACCCATGGAAAAAAATGTTCCCGTGGCTAAATTAGATTTGAAAAAATATTCGGGAACATGGTATTCTTTATATTCTATTCCGACGATTTTCGATAAAGGGAGCAGGGAAACAACCACTAAGTACACTTTGAATAAGGATGGTTACTACAATGTACTCACCACCTATAAAAAACCGGGCGATGATAAGGTTTATTCAAGAAACTCTAAAATGTTCCCCTCAGAAGACGGAGATAAAGGAGAATTACAGGCACAGTTTATCTGGCCCATAAAGGTTGATTACTGGATCATCGAACTGGCCGATGATTATTCCTATGTGGTGGTAGGTCACCCAGACCATAAATTTTTGTTCATTATGAGCCGTAATCAGACTATGCCCAAGAAAACCCATGATGAAATTGTGGCCAGATGTAAAGCTAAAGGTTATGAAGTTGCCAAGTTAACCTCTCAGTTGCACGAAAAGGCTTAAGCTGTAATTTTTTCGCCGCGCTTAACGCTGAAAAGCATAAATATTACACCAACTAAAAGTACGATCCAGCCCCATTGAAAGTGCACAACTTTACCGATCAATTTATTGGCAAATCCATATTTGGTATAATTGTTTGCAGTAAAATAAACTGCAACTACTGCTAAAACATACCAGATAGCCATTACGTAACTCATAAACTTAAAAGCACCAACTTTTCTGATGAACAGGAACAATACGGAAATGGCAATTATCGCATAGGTAATTAGAAACAAACGCGCATCAGATTGATACAAGTTCCAATTGCCTTTAATTGGCACCTTCAAAATTGGGCAGAAACCTGAAATAACACATAATAAAATGCCTAACCACGCCCTGAATTTATTTAATACTAACATTTTTTATATCGGTTAATCGGTGAATTATTTAACTGGTTAATGGCTGATAGCCGATGGTTAATGGTTTGTAGCTAACTTGCCTGGCATTTCATCAAAAACTCCAAACTCCAAACTCCAAACTCCAAACTCTAAACTCCAAACTGACTACTGTCCCTCAATAATCCCCATCTTATCCGCAAAATGAGCGCAATAATCGCGTAAATCTTCAACGATTAATGTTTCGTTAGTGGCTTTTAAAAAGCTATCGCCCATAGTTTGTAACGTTTCGTAAAAGAAACGTTTCATTTCATCAACAGGCATATCTTTTGTCCAAAGATCGATGCGCATCGAGTTTTTATAATTGTGGTCCCAAAGGGCCAGAATCATCGATTTTACCGGAACCTGATCCTTTGTCTGTGCATCGGTACTTTCCCAAAGAATATTCTCTGGCATATTGTTATCGTCTAACTCAACGGTTATTTTTATTTCTGCTTTTCTCATGTTATTGTTGATTTCACCGATTGAACAGATTTCACTGATTCATATTCGGTTAATTTTTCCGGATGCAAAGATGCTTATTTAATTTGATTACACAGAAGAGTTGATTGTACAGATTAATTACCGTACAGATTTTTTTACGGTTTTATTACGCTACTTTTTGGAAGATCAGCATCAACACTGCTGCAATAACGATAAAGATCAGCTCGACTATCCAAATCCTTTTGATGTCCTTCAGTGTAAAACGAAAAATCATATCTGTTATAAAGGTCACAAGGATTAGGCAACCTAAGATAAGGAGATAAAAGCCATCCATATTTATATGTCGTGGTGCCGTACTCTTCTCCGAAACGAGATTTACAACTACCAATCCTAAACCTATGGCGCTAACAATATTTAAAGGTGTTATCCTTAAGCCCATTATTTTTTCTTATCGAATTTTTTACCTTTTTTAAAACTCTTTACCTGCTTGCCTGCTTTTTCTTTTGCCTTTTCCCTCACCTTTTTCTCAATAGCTGCCGCATGTTTTTTCTCATGGAAAGCACCTTTAAAATCAGGGTCTTCCTTACGTTTCTGCATGTCGATTTCCTTTGCAATGTGCTGGCGTTCTTCGTAAGGAGTTTCATCAATAAAAACACCTTCAGGAATTTCGGCAACAGGGATATACTGGCGGATCAGTTTTTCGATCTTACGGATATAATATTTTTCGGCTTCCGTTGCAAAAGTAATGGCATCGCCCTTGGCAAATGCCCTCCCCGTACGGCCTATACGGTGTACATAATCTTCGATAATGATCGGCACATCAAAGTTGATCACATGGCTTACATCACTCACATCAATCCCCCTACTCGCCACATCTGTAGCCACCAACACCCTGATATTACCTTCTTTGAAACTATTAATGGAATTAATTCTGGTGTTCTGTCCCTTATTGGCATGGATAACACGAACATTTTCCGCGCCATATCTACGCTCGATAAAACTGTAAATATTATCGGCCACCGTTTTGGTTTTGCAAAAAATAATCAGGCGGTTAAAAGCCTCATCATTCTTCAGCAAATGCTGAAGCAGGTTAATTTTAGTCTTAAAATTGGGAACATAATATAAAGCCTGGGTAACGTTTGCAGCAGGGGTTGCCTGCTCAGAAGCTTCGATTACCACAGGATTTTTCAAGAAATCGCCGGCAATTTTCTGAACCAAATCGCTCATTGTTGCCGAAAACAATAAATTCTGGCGTTTACGCGGAACAATTTCGAGGATTCTGTGAATTGATCCTATAAAACCCATATCCATCATTTTATCGGCTTCATCCAGCACCAAAAACTTTAAACTTTGGGTATTGATGTCACCAGCTAAATATAAATCCAGGAACCTTCCAGGTGTGGCAATCAGAATATCAACGCCCTTAGCAATCTGTTCTTTCTGTGTTTTCGGACCAATTCCGCCAAAAATCACTAAGGAGCGTAAATCGGTATAGGTAGAAAATAATTTTACCTGCTCTGCAATCTGCATTGCCAGTTCGCGTGTTGGAGACAAAATTAAAGCCCTTGGGTTAGCACCCTGAGCATATTTCAACTGCATTAAAATCGGCAAAACAAAAGCCGCGGTTTTCCCAGTACCAGTTTCGGCGATACCAAAAATATCCTGCCCGGATAAAACTGGTGCAATTGCTTTTTCCTGTATCGGTGTGGCAACGGTATAACCTGCATCGGCAACTGCATTTAAAATTTGCCTGTTTAACTTAAATTCTTCGAACGATTTTGCCATAGCGTACAAAGATAGTTTATTTGAGCCGAAAAGGCTCAAATTTAGTCCAGAGTTCGGAGTCTTCAGCCTCGGGTCTAGAACTTTTGACAATCTAAAACGATTAATTCCTTTGAGTGGATCATCCTTTTACTCACACATTACAGCATACTTTTCTCAAATCGACTATCTAACTTCTCAAATCTATTTTTACCTTTGAAACCATGAATACTTACCTGATAAAAGCCGCTACAATTGTAAACGAAGGACAAAAAATTGTTGCTGATGTATTGATAAAAGATGGATTAATTGCCAAAATCGGTCAAAATCTATCAGCAACTGATGCGAAAGAAATTAACGCAGAGGGGCAATACCTTTTACCGGGAATGATTGATGACCAGGTACATTTCCGTGAGCCGGGTTTAACACATAAAGCCGATATTTTTACCGAAAGTATGGCCGCTGTGGCCGGGGGGATTACTTCTTTTATGGAAATGCCCAACACCGTACCCAATACTTTAACACAAAGTTTGTTGGCTGATAAGTATGAAATCGCAGCGCAAACCTCATTGGCGAATTACTCCTTTTATATGGGGGCCAGCAACGATAATATTGAAGAAGTGTTAAAAACCGATCCTAAAAACGTTTGTGGCATTAAGGTTTTTATGGGTTCGTCAACCGGGAATATGCTGGTTGACAATGAAAAAACATTAGAAAATATTTTCAGCAAAGCACCAATTTTGGTGGCAACACATTGTGAGGATGAAGCCACTATCCGTCATAACCTTGCCGAATTTAAAGCTAAATACGGAGAAGACCTCACCATAGAAATGCACCCCCTCATCCGCAGTGCCGAAGCTTGTTATAAGTCATCCTCATTAGCGGTCGAACTGGCAAAAACTTACCAAACCCGTTTGCATATCCTGCATATCTCTACAGCAAAAGAAATTGCATTATTCGACAATATCACGCCATTAAAAGATAAAAAAATTACCGCTGAAGCCTGTATACATCACCTTTGGTTTAACGATAAGGATTACGCTTCAAAAGGAAATTTTATTAAATGGAATCCCGCAGTTAAAACAGAAGATGACCAGAAAGGCGTGCTGAAAGGTGTTCTGGAAGATTATATTGACGTGATCGCAACAGATCATGCGCCACATACCTTAGCAGAAAAGGAACAACCTTATTCGCAGGCGCCATCAGGCGGGCCTTTAGTTCAGCATGCTTTACCAGCATTATTAGAAATGCATTTGCAGGGCAAAATATCTTTAGAGAAAATAGCTGAAAAAACCGCACATAACCTGGCCATTTGTTTTGATATCGAAAAACGTGGTTTCATCCGCGAAGGATACTGGGCAGATTTAGTTCTGGTAGACCTGAAAGATTCATGGAAAGTAACCAAGCTGAATAATTTTTATAAATGTGGTTGGAGCCCTTTTGATGGAGACACTTTCCAGGCCAGCATTACACATACCTTTGTTTCAGGCAATCTGGCTTATCAAAATGGCAAATTCACGACTGATCAGATCGGAAAACGCTTAACTTTTGCCAGATAGATTTGTTGTATTTATTATTTAAACGGCCATTAAATAAATGAGCACTCAAAAAAAACAGTTCATTAGGTCTTCGATAATAATTTCTTTAACGATTTTTATTTACCTCATTGGTTTATCGCCAGGCCTAGTTCAAAAGTATTATTCAACAGGTTTTTATCCTTACATTTCTTCAGCATTAAGGTTTATATCGTCCCTTTTTCCTTTTGCTATTGGCGACCTGATTTACGCGCTGCTTATCGGCTATGTACTTTATAAGATCATTCTGTTTTATAAAAAACGAAAATCGCTAAAAAGACAAGACAGAATTTTTGTCCCTTTTCAAGTCCTCAACTTTTTCTTGATCCTATATATCATATTTAAAATTGTATGGGGCTTAAATTACAGTCGGCCAAGCGTTAGCGAAGAGTTGGGTATAGGTAATGAAAAATATAACGTTAAAGAATTAATTGTTCTTGGCGATTATTTTATTAAAAAAACCAATACTCTAAAGCTGAAACAAGGCAAAGTCCCAGCTTATACCGTCGATGAATTGGAAACAAAATCGGCAGTGGCTTATGCATTGATGGCACAAAAGAATCAACTGTTCCAATATCAAAACCCTTGTTTAAAATCGGTTTTAAATTCCTGGATGATCAGTAAAATTGGAATCGAAGGCTATTACGCCCCACTTTCGGGCGAAGCCAATATGAACATGAATCTGCCTGATTTTGTAAAACCTTATGTGAGCTGTCACGAAATAGGACACCAGCTTGGTATTGCTTACGAAGATGAGGCCAATCTTATGGGTTATCTAACTGCAAGCAATAGTCCCGAACTGAATTATCAGTATTCTGCCAATTATGAAATGTTGCGGTATATTTTATTTGAGATCAGAATGAAATCTCCCGACGATTATAAATTACTTTATTTAAAACTCTTACCCCAGGTTTTAGCCGATTTTAAAGTTGAAAAGGAATTTTGGCGGAAATACAATGGTGATATGTTCGGTTATATGGATGCCGCTTTCGATAGTTTTTTAAAATTGAACAACCAGAAAAAGGGAACCGATAGCTATCAGGATATTGTAATTTGGCTGTGGAACATCCATAAAAAGGAGTTGGCAGTTGGCAATTAACAGTTTTCGATTAAGGGTTTATAATGAAAACTGTTAGCCGAAAATTGCAAACTGAATTACCCATGTATCGCTTCTTTTGTACCAAAACTCTGGATCAATTCCCCTTCAAAATCCAGCCATTCTTTCCAGCGTTTATCTACATCCACGTCAGTGCTATATTTACGGGCAAAATTTAAAAAGGTAGTATAATGTCCGGCTTCCGAGACCATCAATTCGTGATAAAATTTAGCCAGTTCCTGATCTTTGATGTTTAATGACAGCACCCTGAAACGTTCGCAGCTTCTGGCCTCAATCATTGCCGCAAATAAAAGCCGGTCAATAAAAGCCATGTTCCGGCTTCCATCTTTTTTGCTAAACTTTACCAAACGGCCAACATAATCATCTTTACGCTCGCGGCTTAAGGTATAGCCCCGTTTTTTTATAATTTCAATTACCATCTGAAAGTGTTGCATCTCTTCAATGGCTATGGCTGTTAATTCATCTACCAGATCCTGATGTTCAGAATTTTGGGTAATTAAGGTAATGGCATTGGTTGCCGCTTTTTGTTCGCACCAGGCATGGTCAGATAAAATTTCCTCCAAATTCGATTCCGCAATATTTGCCCAACGTGGGTCTGTCAACAATTTTAATCCTAACATGCTTGTTTGTAATTGAGCTGCAAAATTAGAAATATTTAAGATACGTTTAATATCTCCCGTTGATTTAAAAGATTATCGCAGATTTACGTTTTAATCCGCTAAAATCACATTTATCTGCGGGAGCAAAAAAAAAGAGCTTATTTTGCAGGTAAATGAATACTACTGCTAAGAAATTATTGATCATTGGATTTGTTTGGCCCGAACCTACTTCATCGGCAGCAGGAACGAGAATCATCCAACTGGTTGATTTATTTCTGGCTAAAGGTTATCAGATTACCTTTGCGTCAGCCGCTTCAAAAAGCGATTTTAGTTATGATTTTAGTGGAATTGATGTAGTAGAACAGGAAATTAAACTGAACGATGAAAGTTTCAACACGTTTATAAAGAAATTAAATCCGGATATGGTACTGTTCGACCGTTTTATGGTTGAGGAACAGTATGCGTGGCGCGTTCAGCAAGAATGCCCCTATGCACTTAGGCTTTTGGATACCGAAGATTTACATTGCCTGCGGAGTGCCCGTCAGCAAAGCGACAAAAAAAAACAGGCTTTAGATTTATTTTCAGACACGGCTAAAAGAGAAATAGCTTCGATTTTACGCTGTGATTTATCATTAATCGTTTCGGAAGCAGAGATGGATATTTTGAAAACACAATTCAAAATTGATCCTTCACTGATTTACTACCTCCCTTTTCTTGAAGAAGAAGTCGATTCGGATGCTATTGAAAACTGGATTCCCTTTGAAGATCGTAAAGATTTTATTTTTATCGGCAATTTCCTGCACGAACCCAATTGGAATACCGTACAAGTTTTAAAAACCAAGGTATGGCCAACACTCAGGAAAAAGTTGCCAGAGGCACGGTTAAACATTTATGGTGCTTATCCATCTCAAAAAGTGTTGCAGTTGGATAACAAAGGTGAAAAGTTCCTGATCAAAGGAAGAGCATCAGATGCCAGAGAGACCATTGCTAAACACCGCATACTGCTTGCTCCTATTCAGTTTGGTGCAGGCGTTAAAGGTAAATTTATCGATGCCATGCAGGTGGGTACCCCATCGGTTACCACATCAATCGGCGCCGAAGCCATGAAAGGCAATTTAAATTGGAACGGCAGTATTGAAGACGATTTGGATCTGTTTATCGAAGCAGCCGCAAAACTCTATCAGGATAAAAATGCCTGGCAAATTGCACAACAAAGTGGCATCCAAATCATCAACCAAAGATATTCAGCAAAATATTTTGCCGAACCATTCATTAAAGAAATTGAAAGATTGGCTTCAGATTTAACCGCCCACAGGCAAAAGAATTTTTTCGGGCAGATTTTAAATCACCATACCGCACAAAGCACCAAATACATGAGTTTGTGGATTGAGGAGAAGAATAGAAAGTAGTCTTCAGTACGTAGTCTTTAGTTCATAGTCCAAAAGTCGGAGGTCCGGAGCCCGAAGATATAACCTTATAAACTAAACCGTTTTATCTGCTGACATTCGGACACCGGACCTCCGTCTTTTTACAACATTAAAACATTTCGGTCCTAAAACCTTCCAACATTATTGTAAATTTGCAGTCATGGCAAAAATATCGATTAACCTTGCTACAGGTTCATTTCAGAAGGAAGAAATTATAGTTGGAATAGATTTAGGCACTACCAATAGTTTAGTGGCATTTATCAATCCCGATAAAAATCCGCAGGTAATTAACGATGCAGGTAAAGGGATATTAGTACCTTCTGTGGTATATTTTAATAGCCAGAATGAAGCCATTGTGGGCAACGAAGCAAAAGAATTTTTAACCACAGACCCTTCCAACACCATTTTTTCGGTAAAAAGATTACTTGGCCGCTCTTATAAAGATGTAGCCGAACATAAGGATATTTTCTCTTATAAAATCATCGACGATGATAGCGACGCCCTTGTTAAAATACATGCGGGCGATCGTTTTTACACCCCTATCGAATTATCAGCAGAAATTTTAAAAGAACTTAAAGCCAGGGCAGAACACGCCTTAAAAACTCCCGTTAACAGGGCGGTTATTACTGTTCCTGCCTATTTTAACGATAGTCAGCGCCAGGCCACCAGAGATGCCGGAAAACTGGCCGGTTTGGATGTCATGCGCATTGTAAATGAGCCAACCGCGGCAAGTTTGGCTTATGGAATCGGTTTAGATCCTTCACAACAAAAAACCATTGCCGTGTACGATTTAGGTGGAGGCACATTTGATGTGTCCATTTTGCAGATTCAGAATGGAATTTTTGAAGTTTTGGCCACAAACGGAAATACCTATTTAGGTGGCGATGATTTCGACCGTGCCATTTTAAACTATTGGCTGGAGAAAAACCATCTCGACATAGCCGTAGTTGCACAGGATAACATTTTGATGCAAACCTTACGTTTACAGGCCGAGGCTGCTAAAAAAGCCTTATCAACGCAAAATCTCTACAACGAACAGCTTGGCGACATCTGGTGTACGCTTGATAAACAGACTTTTGAACAGTTAATTTCTGCAAAAGTTGAAGAAACCATCACCGCCTGTAAAAATGCTTTAAAAGATGCAGATTTATCGGCAAGCGATATCGACGAAGTCATTTTAGTGGGTGGTTCTACCCGTACACCTTTTGTAAAACAAGCTGTAGAGCACTTCTTTGGTAAAAAACCACAGGACAATATCAACCCCGATGAAGTGGTAGCACTTGGTGCAGCCATCCAGGCTGATGTTTTAGCCGGAAACCGTTCTGATATCCTGTTGTTAGATGTTACCCCACTCTCTTTAGGTATCGAAACCATGGGCGGTTTAATGGATGTCATTATCGCCCGGAACAGTAAAGTACCAACTAAAGCTGGTCGCCAATATACCACTTCGATAGACGGACAGGTAAATATGAAGATTTCTGTTTACCAGGGCGAACGTGATTTAGTGAAAGAAAACAGGAAACTGGCTGAATTCGATTTAAGAGGAATCCCTGCTATGCCTGCCGGTTTACCTAAAGTAGACATCAACTTTTTACTGAACGCAGATGGTATTTTAACTGTTCAGGCTATTGAATTGCGCTCGGGTGTTAAACAAGAGATCGAAATTACCCCTAGTTATGGCTTAAGCGACGATACGGTGGAGAAAATGTTGATTGATAGTATTATCCACGCCAAAAGTGATGTAGAACAACGCATGCTCATTGAAGCGAGAAGCGAAGGTGAACAATTGGTTTACACAGCTGAAGGTTTTATCAAAAAACATGCAGAACATTTATCGGAAGTTGAAATTGCAGAAACCGTGGCACATGTTGAGGCACTTAAAGCGGCTTTGGCTACTCAGGAAAAAGATAGCATTTTGAAAAAAGCAGACGAGTTAAATGAATTTACCCGTCCCTTTGCCGAACGTGTAATGGATGCTGCGATTTCTACCGCGATGAAAGGCAAGAAAATTGAGTAGTTTCAGTTTGCAATTGACAGTTTCAACTTAGATCCGTCATTCTGTCCCGAAGCTTCGGGATCAGAATCTTTCATGCTATCACAAGAACTTATATTTCTCGTGTGGTTCAAATTTAATTTAGATTACCTGGAAAGCAAAATCCAGTGCTAATCGGATCCGATAGTCCCGCTTTCGGTGCGAGTTCCGATTAAGGGATCGGAAGCTCTTCCCTCCAATCGGTTTTAATTAACCCGGTCATACCTAAAAAACTCGTGTTTCCTTGTGCATAAATAAATTGTTAATATTATCTTCGGTTAGGGATTACTTCAAATACCATTCTGATGTTTTAATCAATGAATAAACTTAAAATCTTAATTAGCCTTCTCATCATTCTGATTCTTAATCACGCTAACGCTTCCGCCCAATCCGATACAACCCTGATCAGATCCTATTTAGAAACCTTAACCAAAACGCCAAAATTCCGCAACCATAGCAATATCGATCAGCTTGATATTACTGCCGGTTATATCAAAACAATCTTTAGAAAATCATCAGACAGCGTCTATATCCAGGAATATACTTTTGATCAAAAAAGTTATAAAAACATCATCTGTTCGTTCGGTACCGAAAACAAAAAACGGATCATCATTGGCGCCCATTATGACGTTTGTGGCGATCAGGAAGGTGCGGATGATAATGCCAGTGGAATTGTGGGTTTATTGGAATTATCAAGGTTATTGAAGGGCAAAAAATTAAATTACCGCATCGATCTCGTGGCTTATACTTTAGAAGAACCACCCTATTTCAGAACGGAGTTAATGGGCAGTTATATTCATGCCAAATCGTTAAAAGAATCTAATGCAGAGGTATATGGCATGATATCACTCGAAATGATCGCTTACTTTAAAGATGAAGCCAAATCACAAACCTACCCTTTAGGCATCCTATCGGTGAAGTACGGAAATAAAGGAAATTATATTACCCTTGTTCAAAAATTTGGTTCAGGTGAGTTTGTAAGTCAGTTTTCGAAAAGTTTTAAGGCCACAAAAAGCATCCTTACCAAAACCTTTTCTGGTCCGCCAAAACTACCAGGCATCGATTTTTCAGATCATTTAAACTATTGGAAATTTGGTTATGATGCCATGATGATCACCGATACCTCGTTTTACAGGAATAAAAATTACCATCAAAAAACCGACACTGTGGAAACCCTTGATATACCAAGGATGAGCAAGGTAATTAATGGGGTATACAGCGGGCTTATTTCTTTGAAACCATAAACAATAATTTTGGATATGGTTAAATCGATAAAAGTTAAAGACAATAGTAATTTATGGCCATTACTCTATGTTTTTGGCTTGTTTCCTTTATTTTTAATTAATCTCACCTTTATCTTTGATCTGAGTTATCTCCATTCCACATTAATTACAATATTGATCCTTATTGTATTTCTGATATTCTTTTTTAAAAATCTAATCGCCAAACAAGATGAATATGCCATCATAGCAGACGAAAAGGAAATTACATTCTTAAAACTGGGGACATTCAAATGGGAAGAAATTAAAATGATTCAAGCTGTTCCTGATATGCTTTTTAGCCGCAATAGATACAAATTCATGAATCTTATCTTACTCAATGGCAAAAAATTTAAGATCGACACCACCAATTTTGATTATTCCAATTATGAACTCGAAACCATTTTTAAGACTTTAGGTAAACTGGCCGATTAAATTAAAGTGCTTTAATCAATTTGATTAACATGTATCAGCTACAGGATTAACCTACGCCCCAAGCAGGGGTTATGTAAAAAAATTAGCTCAATACCTGGATAACTCAACTAGAAGCTACTAAAAAAGACATTTTGTGTAAAATTTAATATAATGTCTTGTATAAATAATTCTAAAGTAATACTTTTGAAATTCATCCCACATAATTTTTAAACCATTTTCGCAATATTATGAGGGAGAGAACCTACACCTATATTTTTCATCTGTACTTAAATTTTTCAATTTAAGTGTTTCGCATGCCACCGTTTTTCCAGGAAAAATTACTGCAATACCAGTAAGCGTGCTTCAAATCCCGTATGCTCTTCTGTATGCCATTAGCATAATCGTGATCATAAACGACCTAATCATAATCCAAATATATACATCTATTTATTTTAATTACTAATTCAAAAACTTATGAAAACAAATTCAAAAATCCAACAGCACATTAAAACGAAAGTAGTAGGACTACTTTTTTCATGCAGCATCATATTTTCAGCGGTGTCATTAGCCATAGTTGCACCAACAATGGTAGTACAGGCACAAAGCAGTGGTTCGATATATTATGGAACATATAATGGCCAAACCGGTATTGTAGTTACGTTCCCTAATCAAGGTCCAGGGTATATTGCCTATGAGGTAAAAGATTGCCAGGGCAACGTGAAACTGATCCAAACATTCGGCGCTGGCAAACCAGGTGAGCCTACAGCAACCGCTATACTTCCTGATGAATTCGAAAGCGGTAAATACACAGTTAGTGTGTATAAAGGACCAGATTCAGAAAGAGGTACTTTAGTATTTAGTGGCGTCGTAATTGTACCTTAAAGCCACATCGTTTAAAAATAAATCTGGAGGTATAAATTGATTCATTCGATTATTATATTCCAGATCAGGATTATGATTAATAAGCTGCTCCAACATCAGGGGCAGCTTTTTACATATCACCCTTAGAATTTTTAAAGGAGCTTAAGCAAAAGGATGCGATGCACCTTTTAACAAATTTTCTTATCATACATCAAAAACCACTACACCCTAATCCGTTAACTTTGTTAAAATAATTAGCACTATGGAATTAGGTATCGGTATGTTTGGTGATTTGCAGATCAATGCAAAAGGTGAGATTCAACCCGCACAACAAAGACTTCAGGAAATTATAAAAGAAATAAAACTCATGGATGAAGTGGGTTTAGATTTCTATGGCATTGGTGAGCACCACCGCCCTGATTATGCGGTTTCGAGCCCTGAAATTATATTGGCGGCTGCAGCTACGGTAACCAAAAACATTAAATTGAGCAGTGCCGTTTCGGTATTAAGCTCATCCGATCCGGTTAAGCTGTACCAAAACTTTGCAACGATAGATTTAATTTCGAACGGCAGGGCCGAATTAATGGCCGGCCGTGGAAGTTTTATCGAATCCTTTCCTTTATTCGGCTACAACCTCCAGGATTACGATGAGCTTTACGAAGAAAAGTTAGCACTGTTGCTTAAAATAAACGCTGCACCAAAAATCAGCTGGAAAGGTAAATTCAGACCAGAATTGAACAATCAGGAAGTTTTGCCCAGAGCCGTTAACGACAATTTAAAAATTTGGGTAGCTGTTGGTGGTACACCAGAATCGGTAGAACGTACTGGCAGATTAGGATTACCGGTAATGTTTGCCATTATTGGCGGTCAACCGATACAGTTTAAACCACTTTTCGATTATTACAAAAAAGTTTATGAAGCTTATGGTCATGATATGGGCAAATTTGAAGTAGGCGTCCACATGCATTCCTTGTTTGGAGAAAACAGCAGCGAAGTCGCAGATTACTACTATCCACTTTATTCTGCTCAAATGAACCGGATTGGCAAATCACGCGGTTGGGCACCTTACCAGCGCAATCAGTTTGATGCTGGCAGAAACAAGAGCGGTGCTTTGATTATTGGTGATGTAAACGAATCGGTAGAAAAGATTTTAGCCATGCACGAAACCTTTGGATTAACCCGCTTTTCAGCACATATGGATGTTGGTGGACCTTCTCATATCGCTTTGATGAAATCAATAGAATTATTCGGAAGCAAGATTGCACCTAAAGTCCGCGAGGCTTTAAAAAAATAAATCAGGCTTCATTTTTCTTTGTAAAAACCTGTAAAAAAGAATATATATAGCAACCCACACAAATGGCAAATAAGCTTTCCAGCAGCGCAAAAACAATCATGATAGCCGTACAGATTAATGCGGTTGTATAAAAACCAGTTAAAAATAGCGCGGTAATCAACAGGCAAAATCCGAAGCCTAAGGTTGCCGCGAATTTTTTTGGTGCCAGATCCTTCATTTTCGGCGAAAGTGAAAGGGCATTAGAAAATTTAAGGGCTATAAACTTCAGCAAGCTAAATTTACCAGATGTGAATGCCCTCAAGGCAAAATCAAAAAGCAGGAAGACAATTGCCCAATAATTTGAAAAAACCACACATACAATTGCGATCACGGCAACCATAAAGGCGACAATCCTTATTACATTTTCATTTACTCTTTCGGCCGATACGGGACAAGATAATTCCATTGAGGTTATTTTGGGATAAATTTAACGAATTTATTAATGGAGTGTACAACCTGGTATCCCCCTCCATGAAAATAATGAGGGAAGCTGATTACTGATATAAATACTTTCCATAGATCCTCTCGCTCAAGTTTCGAACCAGAAACAGGAACAAAAGACACCAACCTCGCCATAGCACTTTCTACTACCCGCCTATTCTAGGGGGGACAAGGGGGTGGTAAGCTGAGCAAAAATTAAATAAAAAAACTAACAAACCTTAAATAAATTCCCAGCCTCCTTATTAAAATACATTCCTATATTTATTAAAGTTAAAATTACGCACTACCTAAATATAGAATGGATAATTCCGAAAAACTAAACCTGCTTTTAATTAAGCTCGAAAACCTATTGCTTCGGCAGCAAGGTTTTGAAGCCGAAATTCAAGCTTTAAGAAACGAAGTTAAAGCACTGCAATCGCCCGGCTCAACACCAGTGGCTCCGATCAGCAAAACTGAACCTATAATTGCGCCGCCTCCCAGAAACACACCACCAGTTGCTGTTGTACAACAATCTGCTATACCTCAGCCTGTTCCTGTACGACCACCAGCTACGGTAAATCCTGCGCAACCCAACTTCGCAGACCGGTTTAAACGTGAGAACATGGTTAAATCCGATTTCGAAAAATTTATCGGCGAAAACCTGATCAGCAAAATCGGCATTTTGATTTTAATCATCGGTGTAGGCATAGGTGCTAAATATGCCATCGATCATGATATGGTGAGTCCGTTAACCAGGATTATATTGGGCTATGCCGTTGGTGCTGCTTTAATGGCCTTTGCCATAAAACTTAAAGCCAAATACGAAAATTTCTCTGCTGTTTTGCTTAGCGGTGCCATTGCTATCTTGTATTTTATAACCTATGCTGCCTACGATTTTTATGCTTTAATTCCTCAGGCCCTGGCTTTCGGACTGATGGTCGTATTCACCTCATTTACAATTGTTGCAGCCATAAACTATAACAAACAGGTAATTGCCCACATTGGCTTAGTAGGCGCTTATGCCGTCCCTTTTTTACTGAGCGATGGTTCGGGTAAGGTTGGCGTTCTGTTTACATACATGGCCATTATAAATATTGGCATTCTGATACTCAGTTTCAAAAAATACTGGAGACCTCTATTCTATGCCTCCTTTGGTTTAACATGGATCATTTTTTCTGCCTGGCGTTTAGATTTAAGCAGTAGTAACGATTACTTCAGCATCGCATTATTATTTTCTACCGTATTTTTCCTCACTTTTTACATCACCAATCTGGCTTATAAAGTAAGTAAAAAAGAGATTTTTGGCTTTAGCGATGTGGTGATTTTACTTTTAAATTCATTTATCTACTACGGAATAGGTTATTTAATACTTGCAGATAATAAAAACAGTGCAGAACTGTTAGGCTTGTTTACATTAGCCAATGCAGTAATTCACTTTGTGGTATGCCTCATTATCTATAAGAAAAACCTGGCAGATAAAAATCTGTTTTACCTCATCCTTGCCATGGTGATCACCTTTATTACCATGGCTGTACCTGTACAGCTAGATGGCGGATGGGTAACCATTTTCTGGGTTGTAGAGGCTGCCGTGCTGTTCTATTTAGGCAGAGTGAAAAATATCGCCATTTACGAAAAATTATCTTTCCCATTAATATTTTTAGCGGTCATCAGCTTACTTCAAGACTGGTTTGATTACAGCAATTTACCTGTCTTCGGGTTAACCATCACACCGATCATGAATGTGGGTTTCTTAACCGCGGTTATTTTCATTGCTTGCTTCGCCTGGATATTCAGCATTAGCAAGAAAGAAACCGAAAAACCTGCACAATGGATTTGGATGCGCCAAATATTGAATTATGCCATTCCATCTATTTTACTGGCGGTGATTTATTTTTCGTTGAGAATAGAAATAACCAAATACTTAAATAATCTTGTCGATTCAACAAAACTCAATATAAATCCACATCAGAAACAAGATGATGCAACTTACGAATACAACTATAATTATGATCATTTAAAAACAGCCTGGATTTATATCTATACCCTGATTTTCGCTTCAGTATTAAGCTATATCAATATTAAAAAACTAAAAAACAGAGAACTTGCTGTTGCTAACCTGGTTATTAATATCGTGGTTATTGTAGCCTTCCTAACCCTTGGACTGTATAACTTAAGTGAATTAAGAGATGCTTATTTATTCCCTGAAAGTAAATATTTTATCATTGGTTCATTTAATATTGGTATCAGGTATATTGCAATTGCTTTTTTTGCTTTGCTGATTTTACAATGCTACCAATTGCAACGTTCGGGGCTATTGAAAAAAGATTTCAAAACCATGTTCGATTACCTGCTATATCTATCCTTATTGTGGATCATCAGCAGCGAATTGATTAACATTTTAGAGTTATCCCATTCGGCAGGCAGTTACAAATTAGGGCTAAGCATCTTATGGGGTATTTTTTCATTGTTTCTCATTTGCATGGGCCTCGCAAAAAACAAAAAACATTTGCGGATCGGCGCAATGGTTTTATTCGGAATTACACTGGTCAAACTGTTCTTTTATGATATCTATTCGTTAAGTACCATCTCCAAAACCATCGTTTTTGTATCGCTTGGTGTGTTATTGCTCATCATTTCTTTCCTTTACAATAAATACAAACATTTAATTATTGATGATGTTAAAATTGAAGATTAAACTCTGTACATTGCTTTTGCTTTGCGCCAATCTCACCAATGCCCAAACCAATTCGTTTAAATTTAAACGAAGCATAACCGGCGTGAATACGGTTTGGCATAAAATGACATTGCCAGATGATTTATACAAAAAGGCAAACGCAGGTTTCGAAGACCTGAGAATTTTTGGCATCAATGGAAAAGATACCACGGAAGTTCCTTACCTGTTGAAACAACGCGGCGATCAGGTTACAAATAAGGATATTGCCTTTAAACAGCTTAATCAAAGCGCCAATACAAACGGTTATTATTATACCTTTCAATCACCGGAAATAAATTTAATCAACCAGATCAAGCTTGCTTTTAAACAAGAAAATTTCGACTGGAAAGTAAATCTCGAAGGCAGTAACGACAACAAAGAGTGGTTTACCATTTTTACCGGCTACAGGATCCTTTCCATCAAAAACAGCGATACGGATTACCAGTTTACCACATTGAATTTCCCAGATGCTAAATATCAATATTTCAGACTCGCTGTAAAAAGTCTTGTTCAACCTGAATTATTAGAAGCAAAAATTTCTAAAACAGATACCGTTAAGGGAACTTACCAGGATGTAAAATACCAGTCTTTCGAACTTAAAAATGATGTATCCAAAAAGGAAACAGTTATCAATATCACCTTAGCCAAACCTGTCCCATTATCTTATTTAAGCTTGATTGCGCAAAGCGATTTCGATTTCTACCGTTCCATCAAAATTGAGTATGCAACAGATAGTTTTAAAACAGATAAAGGTATACAGTACAACTATGCAAATCTTTATGAAGGCACTATAAGTTCATTGGAAAAGCCGGTATTCCATTTCGCCAATACCATTGCTTCAAGATTAAAAATAACCATCCAGAACAACGACAATAAGCCATTACGCTTAAATGGCTTACAGTTAAAAGGAAACATTTATGAAATTATTGCACGGTTTGATCAACCAAAAGATGAATATGCTTTATACTATGGTAATGAAAAAGCGATAAGCCCGGTTTATGAAATTGAAAAATTCGAAAGTAAAATCCCTGGCAATTTAACCAGCGTTAACATAGGCCAGGAACAGCAAAACCCTGCTTACTCCATTAAAACAGAAAAGCCATTATTCGAAAACAAAGCCTGGCTTTGGGTATTAATGGCTTTGATTATCGTGCTACTGGGCTGGTTTTCATTTAAAATGTTAAGGAATTAGATAATTATTAAAATGAGTTTATTAAAAAAAATATTTTCCACAGGAAAAGAAAAAATACCCGTTTCAGAAGTTCTTTTAGAATTTAGCAGTCCAAGCTGTCCGATTACAGCGATAGTAGAGCAGGATGAAAGAGTGGCTTACTTTTATCTTTGGGGCGATAAAGACACCAATTTTGGTGTTAAAAGTTGCTGGATCAGAAACCTAGCAACGGCACCTGCAAATCTTGAAACAGATCTGATCAAAAAAGGAATCCCACCCATGCTTAGTCGCTCATTTTGCAGGTATCCTGAAGGACAAACCCCACTAAAAAGTGAAGATTTGGAAATTGTGTGGCTCGAAGAGGGAGATGGTGCAGCATTATTGGAAAAAGGAGAGATTATAGCCATTATCCCCGCATGGTCGGGCAATGGCGGCTTTTCTGGATACGCCCGGGATTGTAAGGGTACCGGAGAATTTTGTTGGGAGCTTACAGCATCTAATGCACTGATAGATCGGGTTAAAAGTGCCCAGGAATATTGGGAATTATGGGATAACGACCAAACGCCCTTTCAGCTTAAACAACCGGAGCTGATCAACAGTTATGAAGAGATTTTAGGCAATAGTGATAAATATTATGCTATTGATGGAAATGAGTGGCCTCCAAAAGGTTTATTCCTAAAAACAGGAGATTACAACGATGTATTTGTTACCGTAGGACTTTCTTTACTCCCTATGCCGGTTGTTGAAATGTACAGCGAAAATCCCGAACAAATAAACAGGATTGAGTTGGGTTTAATATTAAAATCCGGCTTACAACAAACCGAGCTCGACAAACTAGGTGGTTGGATAAGCGGACAGGCAGAGATTCCCTGGAAAGGGATTACATGGTTGGGTAATGGTCATACCGTCACATTTAAAGAACTTAAGCATACCAAAATCACTGCTGTAATCTTAGTTAAAGATTTAAATATTCTTCCCAAATTTGCCCTCGATGATTATAGAGGTAGCCCTATCAATGTTTTGTGGATGATACCGATAACTGAAAATGAAAGAAATCATGTCATTGAAAACGGCTGTGAACAACTTATCGAAAAATTAAACAATATAGGAACGGAAGTTTTTAATGTTTATCGTCCAGAAATCATCTTAAATTAACAATGAAGAACATTTTCCAACCCACCGTAGCTAGCGAAACTATTGAACGCATCAACAACCTTTCACCTGCCACTATCCCACTTTGGGGCAAAATGAATGTTGCCCAAATGCTGGCGCATTGCAACGTAAGTTATGAACTCGTTTATGAGGACATCCACCCAAAACCAGGACCAGTAATGAAGTTTATCCTGAAAAAACTGGTTAAAAACAAAGTGGTAAACGAAAAACCCTATCCAAAAAATAACCAGACCGCTCCTGCCTTCATCATCAAAGACGAAAGGGAATTCGAAAAAGAAAAATTAAGATTAATTGCCTATATCAACCAAACCCAGCAATTAGGCGAAAGCCATTTCGACGGTAAGGAATCACACTCATTTGGCATATTAACCAAAACCGAATGGAACAACATGTTCTATAAACATCTCGATCACCATTTAAACCAATTCGGCGTTTAGTACACGCTATTATAGTCAAATTCACCCCCTTAAAATGTCTCTTTTATACCTCACCAAGCTTAATTATCCTGGCTAACTTGTGGTAACATAAAATTGATATAAAATGGCAAGACCACTAGTAACATGCCTTTGGTTCGACGGACAGGCCGAGGCAGCAGCAAAATATTACTGCAGCGTTTTTAAAGATGCTAAAATCACACAGGTTACCCCTATGGTGGTTACCTTCGAATTAAATGGAAATAAATTTATGGGCTTAAATGGCGGTCCAAATTTTAAGTTCAATGAAGCCATTTCCCTGATGGTAAACTGTGATAATCAGGAAGAAATTGATTATTACTGGGATACCTTTATAAAAGATGGTGGCGAGGAAAGTGTTTGCGGCTGGTTAAAAGACAAATTTGGACTTTCATGGCAAATTGTACCATCGAACATTGGTGAACTAATGGCAGAACCCGAAAGAGCAAAAAGAGTAATGGATGTGGTGATGCAAATGAAAAAGCTAGATATGAAAAAAATGGAAAACGCTTAGTTTTTGTCTTCATGCCCTTAGAGTTACAAAGAAATTGCATATCTTAGGTAGATGAAAAGATTAACGATTTTAAGCGCGTTAATCATCCCAATTTTTCTTTGTACCTCCTGGGGCTTCTTTGCGCATCAAAGGATAAACAACCTGGCTGTTTTTACTTTGCCCTCCGGTATGATTGCTTTCTATAAAAAGAACATCAAATACATTACCGAGCATGCCGTAGACCCCGATAAGCGTAGATATGCTGATACATTGGAAGCACCACGGCATTACCTGGATGTAGAAAATTATGAGCAAAATATCGATAGCATTCCCGAAAAATGGAATGACGCCTTGGCTAAATATGGTCAAAAAAAACTGAATGCCGATGGCATTGTTCCATGGCAGATTGTACGCACCTATTATAGTTTAACCAAGGCATTTAAAACAGGTGATTCTGTAAAAATCTTAAAATATTCAGCCGATCTCGGGCATTATATTGGTGACGCACACGTTCCCCTACATACCACAGCAAATCATAACGGACAACTGACAAACCAGGTTGGTATTCATGCCTTTTGGGAAAGCCGCTTGCCTGAATTATTTTCTACCGATTACAACTTTGTTGTGGGCAAAGCCTATTACATTGAAAACCCGCTTAAAGAGGCTTGGAAAATACTTAAACATACACACAGTTTGGTTGATACCGTATTAACTTTTGAAGCCGAATTGAATGATGCATTTCCTCCCGCCCAAAAATATAGCTTTTCAGAAAGAAACAATATGGTGCTTAAACAATACTCGAGAGCCTATTCGAAAGCTTACCATGATAAAATGAATAACATGGTAGAAAAGCAGATGCGCGCTGCAATATTGGAAATTGGTTCCTTTTGGTATTCGGCATGGGTTGATGCGGGTCAGCCAGTGCTTAAAAACCTGATCAAAACCGACTTATTGCCACACGAGAAAAAAGAAAATGCTGAAGCCGAAAAGAAATACCAGCAAGGCTCACTTATCGGCAGAGAGCTTTAACTATCCTTTAGGATTATCCCCTTCAATAATCTCTTCAATCTTTTTAGGTTGGAAGCGGCTTCTTATTGCCGCCCAAATAGCAGGTACAAAAGTGACCACTGCGATAAAGATAATTACAAGTTCGAAGTTGTTTTTGATTACCGGAATCTGTCCTAATAGATAACCTCCCATCAATAAAGCAAAAATCCAGGCCACACCACCTATAATATTGTAATAGGTAAAACGGCCGAAAGGCATTTTAGCGATACCCGCCACAAATGGGGCAATGGTTCTGAAAATAGGCAGGAACCTGCTTAACATGATGGCTTTACCCCCATGTTTTTCAAAAAATTCATGCGACTGGTGATAATATTTGAGCTTTAAAATTTTGTTCTTCTCCTTAAATACACCTGCTCCCAAAACACTTCCCAGTTTGTAATTAACGGTATTTCCTAAAATTGCTGCTACGATTAAGATGATCAGCATAAGCCAGATGTTTAAACCTGTTTCGTGCTCACCTGCAATTAAAGCACCCATCGCAAAAAGCAAAGAGTCGCCGGGAAGGAATGGTGTTACCACAAAACCAGTTTCAGCAAAGATGATCAGAAATAAAATGAGGTAAGTCCAGGTACGGTATTCGTTAACAATTTCTGCTAAATGAACATCAATATGAAGAATAAAATCTAAAAGCTGCTGTAGTAGTTCCAATTTATCTGATTTTGGGCAAAAGTATGAATAGTAAAGGGATTAAATGCTAGTATATTGCAATAAATAATTAGTTGGACGAAACAAGGCGCATTTGAAGCTCTCCTTTTTTTGATCCGTCTAACAATACATAGTAAACCAGTCCTTTTGAAATAGCCAGCGACTTGTCTGAAGCATCAGTAGCTACAGCAGAATCTAATGTTTTAACCAGTGGTTGTGTTGCAATTGGGGTTTGAAGCGCAAAAGAAATATGTGTTGCTTTACTCAGAGTCACTTTATGGGTAGTTTTTTCGCCATATTTTGCAACAAATTGTGTAAAGGCGCCGTTATCATCCTTAATGATCACATTTGAGCCTAAAGTATAGCCCAGGTTTAAAAAGTTTAGCGTTACCACATTAAGGTCCTGTTTTACATCATCCTGATAAACCTTTAATACCGCCGGACTTGCTGGTGTTGTATGGGTATAAAAGATCGAATAATTGGCACCTATATCAAATTTTTGAGTAATACTTGCCACATCAACCCCAGTATTTATATTTCTAGAGGTAATGGTATAACTTGAATCACCCGCAACCACCACATAATTACTATTTGAGCCATAAGTTGTAGAAGCTCCCGATTGGATGCCACGTAAGAAAAAGTTTTGTGTTGTGTCTGTTACTGCAGTATGAAAATATCTGATTTTAGCATCTCCCTTAATGAAATTATCATTCTTAATGCAAGAAAATATCATTAATACGGGCAAAAACAAGAAAAGTGTTTTGGGAAATATAAAACGGGTATTTTTCATATAAATCGCTGATGCTAATAAAACGTAAAGATAACAGAAAGCATATGAATTGTTAAAATTAATTATCGGTAATGATATGTGCCGTTAAGGTTGCAGCTGTTTCACCACTAAACCAAATGGTATAGATCTTACCCGCCTCTAAAGCTGTACTTTCAATGATTTTGACATTCCCGGAACCTACAACCGTATATCTTAAATTGAAGGCGGTATCTACGGTAAAATAGGTAGAGGCTTCTTTAAAGGCCAGTCCGTTTACAAATTGCGTTCCTCCCTGTACCATCACATTGATGCCCGTAGCAAAATTAGGGCTAAGATTAATCAGTTTGATTTTTGCTTTGCTTGTTTCGGTATTGCTTAAATTATCTTCATAACTCACAATCTCCATATCCCCATTTTTATTGGTTACCAAAAAAGTGGTGTAAGTTATGGATGGCGTAAAGTTTAGTGAAGTATTGGTATTGGTGCTATCTATGCCGGTATAAGAAATACTTCTGTTGCCAGAAGGTATTTTTACATATTCACTCGTTTCGCCAAAGGCCAAGGGGGTAGCAGTGAGTTTTTCATTGGCCAGATAAACATCCTGGTTTGTTTCTGCTTTCGATGCGTTAACAATTTTCACTTTCGCCTGCCCTTTAACAATTTCTTCAGGATCATGTTTTTTGCATGACGATAACCCAATAATCAAGAGGAAAATAAACAAAATCGGTGATTTCGAGAGGCAAGTATAGATTTTCATAAGCTGGTTAGTTGCTAAACAAGAATGGCTCGGTCAAAAACCAAGCCATTCTCTTACGAAAACTAAAAATATAGTGGATTAATAGCTATTGTTTAACATCACTGGCATAACCAGCATTAAGACATCTTCATTTTCATCATTGGTTTGAGGGATTAGAAGACCGGCTCTATTTGGGGTAGAAAGTTCTAAAGTAACTTCATCGCCGCTTAAATTACTTAACATTTCAATTAAAAAACGTGCATTAAAGCCGATTTCAAGATCTTCGCCATCATATTGACAGCTTAAACGTTCGTGTGCTTCATTTGCAAAATCTAAATCTTCAGAAGAGATGTTGAGTTCGCTACCACTAATTTTTAATCTTACCTGGTGCGTAGTTTTATTGGCGAAAATAACAACCCTGCGAAGTGTATTTAAGAACAAACTTCTATCAATAATTAATTTATTTGGGTTGTTTGTTGGTATTACCGCCTCATAATCTGGATAACGCTCGTCTATTAAACGACACACCAAATTGATATTTTCGAACTTAAAGAAAGCACTTGTCGCATTGTAATCTACTGAAACATTGATATCCGTAGAAGGCAATGCCGCTTTTAAAAGTGTCAATGCTTTTTTTGGAAGAATAAATGAAGTTGCTTTATCCGCTTTGCTATCCATACGGCGGTATCTTACCAATTTATGTGCATCTGTTGCCACAAAGGTAATGTGCTGAGGTGATAGCTGACAGAATACACCCGTCATTGCCGGACGAAGCTCATCATTACTTACTGCAAAAATGGTTTTGGTAATGGCTTCAGTTAAAACAGATGCCGGTAAATTTACTGAAGAAGCATTTTCTACAATTGGAATCTTTGGAAAATCATCGCCATTTTCGCCACTCAATTTATATTTACCATCGCCGGCACTGATCTCAATAGCGAAAGTAGTGTCGTCGATATTAAATGCAATAGGCTGATCCGGTAAGGTTTTAAGCGTATCTAATAAAATTTTTGATGGAACAGCCACTTTACCTTCTTCCTTTGATTCTACAGCCAAAGCAGTTGTCATGCTGGTTTGTAAATCGGTAGCCGAGATAGTTAAGTTTCCATCTTTAATTTCGAAAAGAAAATTTTCTAATATAGGTAAAACCGTACTGCTGCTTGATGCACCATTTACAGTTTGTAAGTGTTTTAATAGAGTTGATGTGGATACAATAAATCTCATGATATCATTTAGTCTTCTTCAAAAATATAAAAATTATTTAGCGTACTTGTATTTGCGGTAATAATGTTGAAAAATCGCAAAGAATATTAACAATAGCAAGGGAGCCACTACATTTATGAACTGCCATTTCGTCTTTTCGAGCTTAATTTTCGCTTTATCCAATAATCTGATCTTCACTTCCTTATTTCTGAGCGTAATTAAGTTATCATCATCGGTAAAATAATCAACGATATTGAGCAATAATGCCTTATTTCCGAAAGTACGTTGCGAATAACGATCAAAACCAAGCGGATAAGGTGCCCCATTTTGCTCCGACACCTGATTCTTAAATATGTCGCCATCCCCTATCACAATCATCTTAGCGGCTTTGCCGGTACTTTCCAAGGTATAAGGCTGTGTAATGTTGGCCGGCAATGGCCTGCCCGCAAAAACAGATGGAAAGTTACCTTCCAACAATAAACCCACATGTTGTGGCTTGCTTTGGAAAGATCTGGGATCCAGCTGCTCACCTACCATCTGCAAGCTAAACAATTTAGGCACATTATACACTTTATTATAAGCTGATGTACTTAAAATGTATGACTTTTTCACACCCCGCACGCCAATCGTATCTACAGTACTCGGAAACTCAGATTTTATCCCATCCAGTTTCTTTACTACACTTTGAACAGTATCGGGCAATAGAACCGGATAATAAATCCAGGGAACCAGCTGCATCTGATTCTGACCGCCAACAACACCTGTGGAAACCGGAATTTCTGCACTATTTGCCGGATCTGCAATGATGTTGTAGTTAATCCTGGCACCATACATAAAAAGCATGTCATCCAGATTCAGGTTGTTATTAATGGCCATCTGACCGCTTCTGCCCCTTAAACTATCCAACTCGGCACTGACCTGATCGATACTCCACAGCACACGGCCCCCATTCATCACAAAATAATTGATCTTGTACTTCTCCGTTTCGGTAAAAGCTTTTTTGGGCTTGGCGATAACCAACATCTTCAGTTTGTCTAAACCCGCTTTATCAATACTGTTTAAATCGATACGGCCCACCAGATAACTATCAGATAAAGCATGGATGGCATCAGCTAGCTGCAGATCAGACAATTCTCCATTCGATTCGGAAAAACCGATCCGCGGATTAGTGCCCGTGATTACCTTTTTCAAACTGGAGGTGAATATATATTCCAGGTTTTCTATAGAACGGTTGATATTGTCTTCATAGCTCCCGCGGGTATCTAAATTTTGAAACAGTTTAACAGGCAATTGCTTTCCATCGCTTTCGATCATCGCCATTGGGAAAACCAGTTTTTGTGTCAGGCCGGCTTCTGTCTTCACACTTAAATTGGTCGCTTCTATTCCCATTTCATACAGGTTATTGATTACCGTATCCTGATCAGCCTGGTTTAACCCCGCAATCGGATCTACAAAAACAATTTTCACCTCGCTTTTAGCATAAGCTTTGTAATCGGATAAAATATCATTCACCGCAGCTTGCAAACGCTTAAAGGCTGGAGGCAGCTCGCCATCTAAAAATACGGTAATGATGACGGGCTTTTGGTTATTGACCAGTAAAGATTTTGTTTTATCACTCAGTGTAAAGCGCTTATCAGCGGTAAAATCAAAGCGGTGAAAAACATATTGTCCGGCAACATTCAAAATAAACAATGCGGCGATAACGAGGATGAAATTAATCCATTTATTCTGCTGTTTCATTAGCGCTTTCCTCCTATAATCAATTTGGTAAAACACAAAAACAGCACCGAAAAAGTAATAAAATAAATAAGGTCTCTGGTATCTAACACACCTCGGCTGATGGAGGTATAATGCTGATTGATACCCAAATTGGTAATGGTGCTTTCAATTCCTTGTAACAAGGCGATTTTACTCAGATAATCGAAACCCAAAAAGGAGAACGCACATAAAGCGGCACAGATAACAAAGGCAATGACCTGATTTTTGGTTAAGGATGAAGAAAAGATGCCGATTGCTGTAAAAGCAGCGCCCAACAAAAACAAACCGGTATACGAACCGATTACAGCACCCGAATCGATATTGCCTTCCGGAAAACCCAGTTTTGAAATACTATAATCATAAATCAAGGTGGGGATCAGTGCAAAAAGTACCAGAACCAAGCTTGCCAGATATTTTGCGCCAATAATCTGCCAGATCCGGATAGGTTTGGTAATTAAAAGCTCGTAAGTTCCTTCCCTTCTTTCTTCGGCGAAAGACCGCATGGTGATGGCCGGGATCAGGAACATAAAAAGATAAGGCACCAGACTGAAAAAGCCATCCAGTTCGGCATATCCATAATCGAGGATGGAAGTATCCGGAAAAAACCAGAGTAACAGGCCCGAAACCAATAGAAAAACGCCAATGGTAATATAAGCAACCATCGAACTTAAGAAACTGAATAACTCGCGTTTAAAAACTGCGTACATGTGCGATTAAAACGCCGAAGTTAACCATTTATTCCTGCAAAATTAAAAGGACATGGATTAAAACATGCATTATAAATCGAAAACCGTGCTTATCAAAATTTTTAACAGGTATCGCAACTTTACTTACAAAGAAAGGCCTAAACCTACCGAATACACCAGGTTTCTAGCTTTTAAGTAAGTATCTTTTGAATTGGAAATTTTAAATGCACTGGCACTAACACCTCCATGTATATTTAAGCCATTACTGAGCTGATAACCAGCTAAGGCATTTCCGCCAAAATCGAAGCGTTTAAAATCCTGATCAGCCCCGAATTTAATATTTTGTTTATCTGGTCCTACCTCATCAGTATTCGTAGAAGTATATTTAGCGGTTCCGGATAAAGCAGCGCCGGCATATGGCCCTAAACCTAAAAACACCTTACCTTTTCCGACAGGAATATAAGTAATCGCGTTGGCTGGTATCTCGAAGTATAACAGGTTAATTTTACCTGATGTTTGGCTGATTAAAAAACTGGAATATGATGCCTTGGTACCTTTACCGATAATTGTAAAACCCGGCTGAAAAAAAGTATTTTTAGTTAAAGCTATATTTATTGTTGCACCAAAATAAAATGAAGGATTAACATTATTTTCACTTATTCCGCCACCATCGTATGCAATAGCATCGTTATTGGTAATGAATTTTGGAAAGGATAGGCCTGCTTTTACCGAAATGTGTAAAGGTTTTTGGGCAAAAGCCGTTATACTAAACGATATGGTTAATAATAATAGAGCTGTTTTTTTCATCATGTGTAAAATAGTTATTCAATCAACCAAGTCAGATATTGTTGGTATTAAAAAAAGCCTCCCGTTTTAGGAGGCTCCTTTATTTACTTTTTCAGTCTTAGAAAGAAAAACCTACACCCACTGAGAAAACCTTGTTTTTAAAAGTAATATCTTCCGATACATCCTTATCCAAGATACTGCTAAGACCTAATCCATATCCGGCGTGGATATTAAAACCATTGTTTAATTGGTAACCGGCCAAAAAGTTTAATCCGAAATCACTGCGTTTAAATTCTGACTCATTTTCGCCGAATTTAATATCTTCTTTTACCGATCCAATTTTACCGTTTGCGCTCAACGCATAAGCGAAGTACGGTCCGGCACCCACGAATAACTTACCAGAGCCTAACTTAAAATTTGCGACAACATTTACAGGCAATTCGAGATATTTAAAATTTAGGGTTGCTTCTTCGTCAGTTCCAAATTCCTCATCTTCAAAAGATATGCTATTGTCGTTAAGCTTGGTACCCTTGTTAATAAAGGTTAAACCTGGTTGGATAGAAATAATATCCGATACCGCGAAATCAACCGTACCACCAACATAAAAAGATGCTTTTGAATCGAAGTTTACCGAAGCACTTCCTGATGAGATGGTCATGCTTGGAAAAGCTAGTCCGGCTTTTACGCCAAACGTTATGGGTTTGTTTGTTTGAGCTGAAGCTGCAAAGCCTAAACCTGCAACCGTTAATAAAGATAATACTAATTTTTTCATGTGTTTTTTTGAGAGTTGTGTAAAAATTATTTTTTAGTTTCCGTGCCTTCTCCAATTAAGAGAAAACGTTACAATGATAAAAAACTAATTTGATAGTTAGTAAAATAAGTCCTAAATTATTTTACTAAGTCCTAGATTTTAAATTGTTTATAAACAACAAAGCCCCCAATTTATTGGAGGCTTTGAAAATAAAATCATGGTTTATTACAAACCGAATGCAAAAGCAGCACGTAAGCCAATGAAGCCTGTAGAACCACCGTTACCTGACCAGTTTTCATAACGTAAACCGAAATCTAAGCTTGATTTGTCAGCAACAGAAAAAGATGCGCCTAATGTTGGTGCAACAGCAAATAAAGTCCGACCACCAGTTTCAGTGCTAATTGCAGCACCCAACTCACCGGCACCATAAAAATTACCACCAAAATAATATTTGGCACCTGCTTTTAAAGGAACAACACCTGCACTCGTTTTAGCGCCTATAGATTTCAGATAGTCTTTAGCATCGCCAGTAGCCATTACTGATAAGTAACCAGCGGAAGCAGTTAAACTTAAAGATTTTGCTACTGGATGCTCATATTGCAATGAACCTCCTACAATTAAGCTATTTGAATTTTTTTCTGTTGGTAAGCCAAACTCAGCACCAATGCTTAGCTTTTGAACCGCTCCTTCTGTTTGCGCTGAAGCTGCAAAGCCTAAACCTGCAACCATTAATAAAGAAAGTAATACTTTTTTCATGTGATTTTTAAATTATTGTTCGTTAATTATTTTGCTCTTATAGACAAGCTTTATGCCAAAAACGTTACAAACAAAATAGAAAAGGCTGAAACAGAATTTCAAAATACTGATTTACTGATAAATACAGTTAAATATTTTTATTCCAAAAAGGTGTGATGATTTCAAAACAAACAGGTTAGTGTAGTGTTTTGACGAAAAAATCAAAAAGGGGATCAATGAAATTTAGTCCGAATAAACGGCATCATTACCATGATAGCAAAGCGAAGAATAGCCAACATCAAGGTAACTATATATGAAATAACGATTCGCATCAAGTCCGCATTTTAACACAAAAACGCGGACTTGATGCGGACTTGCTGCGAATATGTGGTTAGCTTGGTAATACGCTGATGACTATCATCCATTACAAGCCAAACACATAAGCAAACCTTATCCCTACAAAACCTTTGGTATTGGATTTATTGATGGCAACAAGATCGTTTTTGCCTGTCCATGCTTCGTATCTAATGCCCAGGTCGAGTTTATTCCCTCCCGATAATTTAAACTGGTTTCCAATACCCGGCGACCAGACAAATACAGTTTTTTGTCCGTTGTTTAAAGGCAATGCTGCCCCCAACTGGCCTTCAGCATAAAAACTTTCGCCCAGCTGGTATTTTAAACCTGCTTTAGCCGGAATATAGCTAAGGTCTTGTACTTTAAAAATTTGGTTCCGTTTACCAAAAAAATTCATAAAGCCGCCGTTCACTGTTAAGGCAAAATCTTCCGCTATGGGAAAAGCAGCTTTTATAGAAGCGCCGGTGCCTATTCCTGATAAGCCTGAAAAATTTCCTGACGGCAGACCTATCTCCGCACCCACATCAATACTGGTGCTGTTTTGGGCTTTCAATGCGAAGGGTATTAAAAATAAAGTAGCAATTAAAGTAATCCTGGTTTTTAGGCTAAACATATTTAAGCGGTAAGTTTTCTAAAAATATCTTCTAGTGATTGTTGCTGATGCGTTTTTTTAAGACCTTCGAGTGTATCATTGGCCACAATTTTACCCTTATTGATGATGATGATATCATCACAGATGGCTTCCACTTCCTGCATAATGTGTGTAGAAATGACTACTGTTTTAGCCGTGCCTAATGTTTTAATCAATTTCCTGATATCAACCAGTTGGTTTGGATCTAAACCTGATGTGGGCTCATCTAAAATCAATACCTCCGGATTATGGATAATGGCCTGAGCCAAACCCACCCGCTGGCGGTAACCTTTAGATAACATCCCGATTTTTTTATGCTGTTCTGGCGTTAAACCCACCATTTTGATCACTTCATCAATCCTCAGCGACAAATTTGCGAGTTTATAGGTTTGGCCCACAAAGTTTAAAAACTCCTTTACATACATATCGGTATAGAGCGGGGTATTTTCAGGAAGATAACCAATGTGCTTTTTGGCTTCGATCGCCTCAGCAAGGATATTTTTACCAGAAATTTCCGCTTCGCCTGAGGTAGGTTCCAAATAACCCGTAAGCATACGCATGGTGGTCGATTTACCCGCCCCATTCGGACCAAGGAAACCTAAAATACGACCGGGCCTGGCTTCAAAACTAATGGCATCAACCGCCTTTTGCTTATCGTAATGTTTGGAAAGATTTTTAACTGAAATACTCATTTTTTGTTTTTTACCACAGATTTGCACAGATATTCATAAGCGATTTAAACCGCAGCTTCTTTATCTGGGTTAATGAATGTGGGATGAACTTAATTTCTTATTATACCTAAACTTATCGAGCTCTTCTGATGCCTGTGGCAGATTATCGCCAGATAAGATATCGGCACCATTATTCACAAGATGGTAATACACATTTTTTGCGGGACTGGCCATGGCACTTTGATCGATATTTCCCATGGTGCCTAAAATGGTGGTGATGCCTTTACCATGAAGATAACTGTAAAATTCTTTCTCCGGTGCAGAAACGCCTACAAAAGCGACAATTCGATTGTTGGGAATCCCCATATTATTTAAGCGTTTCAGTTCAGCCTTCTTTTGAACAGATGCGGAGATCATCAGTTCGGGTGCCAACTGATGTACTTCTTTTGCCTGATCCGCTGTATAGGTAATGATAATCGAATTGCTTTCTACCTTAAAATGTTTAACTTTTTCAATCACTTTGGCATAAGGAATACCTTTTTTTAAATCGATGGTTAACAAAACTTTTCCTTTGCTCCAGCTGAGCACACTATCTAAAGTTGGGATTTTAAATTTGGTTTCTTTTCCATCATTGTCTTTCAGATCAAACGCTTTTAACTCTTCGTAGGTATAATCGCCAATTGCGCCCTTTCCTGTAGAGGTTCTGTCCAATTTATCATCATGCATCAGCACCATCACCGAATCTTTACTGTATGCAATATCGAATTCGATAATTACCGGATTATAGGTGGTGGCATTATCGAATGTTTCGATGCAGTTTTCGGGAAAGCCCGACATTGGGCCGCCACGATGCGCACTAATTAAAGGAAAACGGTTTTCTGGCGACCATTTTAAAAACTGATATAATTCTTGGGTGGTGTTAAACTGAATATATTGATGGCTTTTTTGTGTTGCTTTGCATGAGGTAAAAACTGCAACAATAACCAGAAATAGGAAGTGATGAAATTTCATGCTTCAAAAATAGGAAAAAATGGAAGATGGAAGATGTAAAATGGAATGTTGACCAGTTAATTGTTTTAGCGGGTAATTGTTGAAATTAGTTATTGATTAATCTCAGGTATGACGCACTGTTAACCAGTTTATACATTAACCATAGTTAAGCAAACCCATTTTTAATAGCAAACACGGCCAGGCCTACCCGGGTTTTGAGTTCCAGTTTTTCGCAAAGCTGATCGCGGTAACTTTCGACCGTCCTCGGACTACAGAACATTTTATCTGCTATTTCCTTATAGTTGAGTTCGGTTACGGTATATTTTAAAAATTCTTTTTCCCTTTCCGATATTTTGATTTCGGTATCTTTTGCCTTATTCAAACTGGAAAAGATGATTTTCGATGCCCAATCGGGATAAAAGAAACCATTAATGTTCAGTTTGGTAAGCGCGTTTTCCAATTCTACAGGATGTGCGTTCTTTAACAGATAACCTTTAGCGCCATTGCTCACCATCTTAATTACACTTTTTTCTTCGCCTTGCATACTTAGTGCCATCACTTTCACCTCGGGATGGTTCGCCGTGATCCAGCTTACGGTTTCAAAACCATCCATAATGGGCATACTGATATCTAAAAGCACGATGTCAGGGACTTTGTTGCTGTTTTCGAAGTTTTGAATCAGTTCCCTTCCATTTTCACAGACATAAATTACTTCAAAGGCTTCAAAATTATCAATAATCCCCTGGAGTGCCTTTGCAATAAGGATATGATCATCAACAATAACTATAGTTTTTTTCATGCCTGATCAATTTAAAATAATAGTAAGTGTGGTACCGAAGCCGGGTTTACTTTCCAAACTGAACTTTCCACCAATAATTTCGGCTCTTTTTTTCATGTTTTTAAGTCCTATACCGTCAGAAGTTATTTGATCACAATCGAAGCCTACCCCGTCATCCTGAATGGTTAAGGTTAGAAAAGTTTCGGGCAACGAATAAAGCCGGATCATGATATTGCTGCAATGGGCATGTTTTAAACTGTTCTGAAGAAATTCCTGGGTGATCCGCAACAGTACGTTCTTTTTCACAAATTCGAGGAAAATTCCTTCTGAGTGATGATCAAAAGTTACCTTACATTTTCTGAGTGCATTGATGTTGTTTACTTCTTCCTGTATTAAAGTTACAATTTCGTTTTCACTTATATTATCACTGGTCAAATTTTTCGACAGGCTTCTTAAGTCTTGCAACGATGAATTGATAATCTGATAAATCTGCTCTATCCGCTGATTTTCCTGTGGAACTTTGTTTTCGTGTACAAGCTGTTGAGTATAAAGGCTTACCAGCGTTAATTTTTGTCCGATATTGTCGTGTAATTCGCGGCCAATCTGCTGCATGGTGGCCTGTTGTATTTCCAGTTGGGTGGTTAAAAGTTCCTTTTGATGTATTTCGTTTGTGATTTTAATTTCATTCAGATATTCTCTTTTCCGCTGCCTGTATTTTTTGATATACACCATTATGGCCACCACAAAGAGCACAAAAAACAGATTAAAGAGGATGATCGTAATTAAGAGTTCTGTTTTCCCCATATGAATGAAATTGAGAATAATACATACATTACAATACCCGAAACCAGAAAATAATCGAAATAAATATTCCAGATCTGGATATACGCCCTTAAAAGCGAATAGAATGTAAAAAAGGGCAATGTACCGATATAGAATAATGTAACCCCTAAATTGATGTAGAACATTCTGTTTTCATTGAAGTGGAGAATATCGGCAGAATTAACCTGGTTGTAGTATTCTTTTATGACCAAAAACATCAGCAATAAACAGCCTAACGTGTAACTGAAGGAAAAATACACCTTACTTTCTTTAAAGAAAAGCCTGCTCAGTACAAAAGAGATCACATATATTAAGGCTACCATCCAGAATAGTTTTTTATTGTTAAAAGATTTTACGCCATAAAGCCAGTAAAAGAATATAAACTGAAAAGGAATAACGATATAGTTGTAATATTTTGTTTTTGAAAAGCTGATGTACGTTCCTCCCCATTTGCCAATAACTTCGAACATAAAGATCAGGATCAGGTAATAGATAAAATATCGCCAATATTGGCCTTTTAACTTTCTTAAATATAAAAGGGAAATAATTGCAGCCGCTCCCTCAACCCAAAGAAAACTGTCGCTCAGAAATTTTTGGAAGTCGCTCATCTAATCCATAATTAATACGTTTCAACACCAGCATCAGCTGGTGGAATGGTTTGTCCGTGGTTTTGTGCCATCACCTGGCGCGATTGTGTGCCGCTGGTATCAGAGCTCATGGCCATTAATGTTACCGGCCGCCCGTGGCTCCGCTCATCGGTTAAATAAGTAGATTTATCTAATGGGTTAAAGTCGTAATCCAGGTAACTCCCCTGGTCGATCTTCTTTTTCAAGGTCGGGATCATCACCAGTGTATGTTTCTGTGCATAATCTTTTCCTATTGATTTTTCCTTTTCCAGTCCTTCCCACTCATTTTCGTTGGGGTAAGCGGCATAATAGAAACGTATGCCCAATGCAGCGGTACCGATACCTGGATTTCTTTTTTGGGTCTGATGCTCAATATCGGCAATAAATTTTTTCAGTGTCTTTAAGCCGAACGAAACCGAATGGGCATCATCAATACCCAATGATTTATTAATCGCAGCCAGGTGGTTATTGCGGTAATGGCCAACCATACGGTGAATGATTTTAGGGTCCATCGTATTCGGATATCCCCTATCCCCATTTTTATCGATGAAGCTGATCAACTTTTGAAAGAGATATAGCACCAGGGCGCCACATAAAAATACGGTAATATAAAGGAGTACATGTTGCATTTTCATTATTTCAGGGTTTTAGTTAAAGTTAGGTTTTATTCTCAAAAGTGATCAAACTTTTGGACATATCGGATGGGGTTTTCCCCATATTTTGTTGTTGATTTTACTGCTTTTTATTTTGTTGCTTTTACGATTGATTTTTAGTGCTTTACCTAAGGTTTTTCAACCGGAACTGTTTCAATTTTGGGGAGTGTTTAACAGCAATAAACACGGATTGGAACAGGCCGAAAATCCGGAACAGAGTAGGCAAAACTTAAAACCTTAAAACCATGTCAAAAACCTTAAAAAAAGAAGTAGAGTACACAGGCAGATACCTTGTATTGCTACCAGAAGGATCGACCACCTCAGATTCGATCAGCACCATCAATTCTATCAGCGGACTAAACCTAAAAAGCTCATTAGAATTCGAAAATGAATTTTTTACCGACAAAGATCTGGCTAAAACCGATGGTATAGTATTGGATAAACTGGGTATCGCTATTGTAAATGAAAAACCCAAAATAGAAAATTCCATCAGTAGTTTAGGCGATAACGAAATGATCGTTGAAAAAGAAAGAATGGTTTATGCCATTGGTATGCTCGATGAAAGCACCCAAAATTATGTGGAAGGCTACCGTGATGCGGTAAACCAGATGACCAATATGCTGGTTGGAACAGAAGTGGAAGATTACAGTAATCAGGAGCAAGACTCGGAAGTGGAATCGGTTGGCGCCACCTGGGGGTTAAAAGCTACCAATGTTGTACCAAGCACCTTTCTAAGATATAATCCTTACAACGGCGCAGGCATTAAAGTGGCCATACTGGATACCGGATTTGATTTTAACCACCCTGATTTTGCAGGCCGCCCGATCGTGCACCAAAGTTTTATCAGCGGTGAGAGCACACAGGATGGTCATGGCCATGGCACACATTGTACTGGTACCTCTTGTGGTCCGGCCAGCTCGCCTGCCGCAACCGAAAGGTATGGTATTGCCTATGCTGCCAGCATTTATATTGGCAAAGTATTAAGCAATGGTGGTTCTGGTGGCGATGGAGGCATTCTTGCCGGCATCAACTGGGCAATCGCCAACCATTGCGACGTCGTAAGCATGTCGTTAAGGGGTTTGGTAAACGGAACAGGTTATTCGGCTGTTTTCGAAACTGCCGCAGCACGGGCATTGGCACAAGGCACCTTAATTATTGCCGCAGCCGGAAATGATTCGGCCAGACCGGGCGTAGTAAAACAGGTGATGCACCCTGCAAACTGCCCTTCGATTATGGCGGTTGGTGCAGTGGATGTAAACATGAACATCGCAAGCTTCTCTAACGGCGGCCTGTACCCAACCTATGGTGCAGTTGATATTGCTGCTCCGGGGGTTAATGTATATTCTTCTACAAAACTGCCAACCAAATACGCAAGCTGGAACGGCACCAGCATGGCTACGCCACATGTTGCGGGTATCGCTGCCCTATGGGCACAGGCAACCGGCCTTAGGGGCATTAACCTTTGGCGAAAATTAACTTCAACTGCAAAAGCATTATCTTTACCAGGAAGAGACGTTGGAGCCGGTCTGGTACAGGCACCTACCAAAACAAGATTGATTAAATTCCCGATCGATAGAACCCCGATTTTGATCAATCCAAAGTTCCCTATTGATCCGATCGGCCCAATTGAAAAAATAATACGATGAAAACGAAGTGGTTAATATCTGTACAGGATGGCGCAATCAAACAAGTAGTTAATGCATTAGGCCAGATGGGCATTAAAGATGCAGAAGCTTTAGACTCGATCGGTGTAATTGTTATTGTTCCCGGCGATCATAAAATTGCAGATATAAGAAAAATTGAGGGCGTATTAAATGTTGAGGAGGAAAGGGACATCAGCATTTAAGTCAAAAATAATCGTTTACCTATAAAACCGGTGTAACTCCATGTTGCACCGGTTTTTTTTGGGAAATCGTCATTACAAAGCCAATTTTTCATTGGGTGAAGCAATCTTTTATAACAAGGTTCGCAAAACGAAAGATTGCTTCACCGAAAAGCCGGGACAGGCTGTCGGCTGAAAAAGTCTTCTCGTAATGACAACATTTCTTTTAACCCTGTAACTCCTTTTCCCCTGATCAAAAACCTTCAGTCTTATCCCTTTAAACCCTCCGCCTTTTTATTATCTTTGCTGCATTATGGCTCAAAAGAATAACGACGAACAATTTAAAAATGTAATATCACACGCAAAAGAATACGGTTTTGTATTCCAGAGCAGCGAAATATATGACGGCTTAAGTGCTGTTTACGATTACGGCCAATTGGGTGCCGAGTTAAAAAACAACATTAAAACCTATTGGTGGAAAGCCATGGTACAGATGCACGAAAATATTGTAGGGATCGACTCTGCAATTTTTATGCACCCAAAGGTTTGGAAGGCCAGCGGACACGTAGATGGTTTTAACGATCCAATGATCGACAACAAGGATTCGAAAAAACGTTACCGTGCCGATCAGTTGTTAGAGAATAAAATTGATGAACTATATTCAGAATTAGCCAGTTTCAGTGTAGAAAACAAAGCTAAGTTTGAAGAATTTCAACAAGAGATATTAGGTTTAAGTGATGAGGGCCAGGCAAGCTGGGTACCTACTTTTAAAGATGAGGCAACCATTTTAGACCATGCAAAATATCCTTTTGTTGAAGAAGCAGGCTGGAGATTTGTCAAAAAAGGTTTAACCCTTGAAGTAGAAATGAACCTGGCGCTAAAATCTGAAAATTTAGCGCAGCTGAAAGATTTAATTGTGGATTATAAAGTAATCTGCCCGATTTCCAAAACTTCAAACTGGACAGATGTACGCCAGTTTAACCTGATGTTCAGCACGCAGTTTGGTGCAATGGCAGAGGGTAGCGATGAAGTCTATCTCCGTCCGGAAACAGCGCAGGGGATTTTTGTAAACTTTTTAAATGTTCAGAAATCGGGTAGGATGAAAATTCCCTTCGGTATAGCGCAGATTGGTAAAGCTTTCAGGAATGAGGTAATTGCCCGTCAGTTTATTATGCGGATGCGTGAGTTTGAGCAAATGGAAATGCAGTTTTTTGTCCGCCCGGGTGAAGACAAAAAATGGTTCGAATACTGGAAAGAAGCACGTTTAAAATGGCATAAGGCTTTAGGTACTTCGCCTGAAAAATACCGTTACCACGACCATGTTAAACTGGCGCACTATGCCAATGCCGCAACTGATATTGAGTTCGAATTCCCTTTTGGATTTAAAGAAGTGGAAGGTATCCACAGCCGTACCGATTTCGATTTAACACAGCATCAGGAATATTCTGGCAAAAAAATGCAGTATTTCGACAACGATTTAAATGAAGAAGGCAAACCTTATGGCAATTATGTACCTTATGTAATTGAAACTTCGATTGGTTTAGACCGGATGTTTTTGTTAACCATGATCAATGCTTTTGAAGAGCAGGATTTAAGCACCGAAGATAAACAGGATAGCCGCACCTTATTGCGTTTACACCCTGCTTTGGCCCCATATAAGGTAGCTATCTTCCCACTGACCAAAAAAGACGGTTTACCGGAAAAAGCACGTGAGATTATGGATACCCTGAAATTCGATTTCAACTGCATTTATGAGGAGAAAGATGCCATTGGTAAACGTTACCGCCGTCAGGATGCTGTGGGGACACCTTTCTGTATTACGGTTGATCACCAAAGCTTAGAAGATAATACCGTTACCATCCGCCATCGCGATAGCATGGAGCAGGAACGTGTAGCCATTGCCGATTTAGGAAACATCATCGGCTCGGCAGTAAGCTGGAAAACGTTGTTAGCATAAAACGAATGTCATGCTGATCCGATAGCTATCGTATCAGCATCTCACAAGATAAATAATTCAGTCGCAGGTTTTAAACTTGCGACTTTTTTGTGTAAGAAATATGAATTTAGCCGACCATTACCATAAACTTTATATCGATTCCATTGCCAAAATATCATCGGGCCATTACGAAACAGATCCTTTAATTGATGATGAAAGGGACAACCGTTTCGGCATTACTTTGGTCATCAGGCCCGATGCGGCAACCAATAACAATATCCAGCAGTTTTTAACCGAAGCAAAGGCCATTGAGCCCGATCAGTATTACTATCAAAACCCTGATATCCATATTACCTTAATGTCGATCATTTCCTGTTACGATGGCTTTGATTTAAAGGATATTGAGGTAAAGGACTATACTCAGCTTATTCAGCAGGTTTTAACCAGACATAAGCGTTTCAAAATTCAGTTCAAGGGGCTTACAGCATCACCATCCTGCATTTTGATTCAGGGTTTTTTAACGGATACTTTAAACGAAATCAGGGATGATTTACGGGCATCATTTAAAAATTCAACACTCCAGCAGAGTATCGATAAACGTTATGCCATCCAAACTGCACATGCTACGGTCATCCGTTTCAGATCGGAACTGGAGAATAAAGATGAATTGGTGAAGCTTATCGAAAAATACCGTGATTTCGATTTCGGCACTTTTGAAGTAACGCAAATAGAACTGGTATATAACGATTGGTACCAGCGGGAAAGATTTGTTAAAAAATTGCATCAGTTTTCTTTATCTTAGCATATCAATCAACCCTTTCAAATTAACGCTCGTGAAAGTATCTTTCAAATTATCGCTATTGGCACTCGTGTGCCTTTTCATTACGTCATCCTGTAAAAAAGAAGTCGATTACCACCAGGAATGGGATTTATCCACAATGAGTGGAAAAGTTGACGGCATCTTACTGCAATGTACATTGGCTACTGCCCAGGTTTATGATGTCGGTGGAAAAATCAGCGCACAAATTTCGGGTTTTAAAGGTACTAGCGCATTTACCTTAGTGATCAGCGATTTTAAAGGTCTTGGAACTTACGCTTTATCCGACTACAATTTGGCAACCTACCTTACAGGTACCTCCTTCTTTCAGGATGCTTACATCGGCAGTACGGCAGGAACAATAAAAATAACCAGTTACTTAGCAGATAAATACATTAGAGGTACTTTTGAGTTTAAAGGAGAAAATCAATATACCTCAATAAGCAAAAACATTACCGAAGGCCAGTTCAATATCAGTTTAGTCCCGGTTAAACTGCCCGAAACCAATAGCAGCACCAATAATTTAAGTGCAAAAATAGATGGTACCGTAATCGGTTTTACTGGTGAAGCTATAACAACCAACATGTCTGTTATTGGCAATTTACTTTCCATTGCAACCATAAATGGTGAAAAACGCCTGGCTCTTGGCGTTACCGGTTATAAAGGTGTAGGTACTTATGACTTTTCGGAAGATGGAAATGGAACTTACATGAAAGATCAAACACCTACAGGCTCATTTACGGCAACAAGTGGCTCTTTGGTGATCAGCAGTGAAGCAGGTGGTAGATTAAAAGGAACATTCTCATTTATAGCACCCAATCAAAATGCGACAATCAATACATCAGTAACGGTAACAGAGGGTACTTTCGATCTCCCCTACAGCAAAAAATAGCATTAATTTTAAAAATAAAGCCGTTGATTTTAACAATCAGCGGCTTTTTCATTAATAATCCTTTGGTCATAAATGCTGAAGGGTATTAAGCAAATTTCATATTAGCCTTTTGCTTATTATATTTGTTTAAACAGCAATCTCCCTGATATGAAAATTCCACAGAAGTTTTTTGCCCGCCGACATGAAATTGCCGCAGATTATTTAAAAGAATTAGATAAACACCTTGACGATATTGTATCAGGCCGCGCTATTGAAATGTTTGAGGTCAGGGATTTTGCTGATTTAATCCATGTACACCCCACACACCTTAGTAATACCATTAAAGCAGCCACAGGCCATTCGCCATGTTTCTTTTTCGAAGAACGATTAATGGAGATTTCGAAATCGATGTTGCAGAATGTAAGTATGCCCATTGCCGAAATCGCGAGGATATTAACCTACGATCCATCTAACTTTACCAAGTTTTTTAAACACTTTGCAGGCCAAACCCCAAAACAATATCGGGAGGCTTATTTTGAGTCTTTGGCAACAAAAAAGGAAATTGTCACCATATAAAACTTAAACAGTCACCATTTTTACTTAAGCTATCACCATTTTTACAGCGGGTTTCCCTTTAACTTTGTTTAACAAATTAAAAGAAAATGGAAACACAAAATAAAATTGCCCTGGTAACCGGCGGTAGCCGTGGATTGGGAAAAAATGCTGCATTAAAAATCGCAGCCAATGGACTTGGTGTGATTATCACCTATCAATCGAAAAAGGAAGAAGCAGAAAATACCGTAAATGAGATAAAAGCCCTGGGCGTACCTGCAGCTGCAATACAGTTAAATGTAGGCGATGCCAAAACTTTCGATGCTTTTTTTGAAGAGGTAAAAGCCGTATTGAAATCTGATTTTAACGCGGAAAAATTCGACTTTTTAATTAATAACGCGGGAATTGGTATCCATGCGGCTTTTGCCGATACCACCGAAGAACAATTTGATACCCTGGTAAACATCCACTATAAAGGGGCTTTCTTTTTAACCCAGAAAGCTTTGCCTTTATTAAATGATGGCAGTGGAATTATTAACGTTTCAACCGGGCTGGCACGTTTTGCAACCCCAGGTTATGCGGCTTATGCATCAATGAAGGGCGCAATGGAAACTTTAACTAAATATCAGGCGAAAGAACTGGGCGCAAGAGGAATCAGATCGAATATTATCGCCCCGGGTGCCATAGAAACCGATTTCGGTGGTGGAGTGGTACGCGATAACGACCAACTGAACGCAGGGATAGCTGCTAATACTGCGCTGGGACGTGTAGGTTTACCAGATGACATTGGTGGTGTAGTTGCCTTTTTATGTACTGAAGATGCCAGATGGATCAACGCACAGCGCATTGAAGCATCAGGTGGTATGTTTTTATAAAATATCCGCATTTTTTAAACACAAAGACACTAAGGCACCAAAGGTTAATCTCTTCGTAATCTTGGTGCCTTAATGGTTGTTTATTGTTTAACCGGTGAATAACCGCCCTGCGCCAGACGCTTAACGCTACCAAAAATCCTTGCACAGAAAATAATCCCGGTCAAATGGCGTTATCCATGAAAACCGTCCCATGTTTAAAATACTTCTACCCGCCTTTTTACTGCTGATTTTTTCTGGTCATGTTTACGCCCAAAAATGGACTGATGCCGAATTTCGCAAAGCCAATACTGCAGCAAATGCGTCCTATTTAAGCAACGAGGAAAAAAACATTGTGATGTATATGAACCTGGTCCGTATTGATGGAGAAAAGTTTTATTATACCTTTTTAGAAGATTACATTAATAACTATAATGCCAAAGTTCGGCAATATAGAAACTACAACGAACTGAGGATTACCAGAAACAATTCTTATTATATTTCCTTATTGAAGCATTTACGGGGCATTAAAAACCTGCAGATGTTTTATCCTGATGATAAGCTGACATCCTTAAGCCGTAACCATGCCCAGGATTTAAACCAGAATAACCTGGAAACACACGAAAGCAGCAATGGTGATAAATTTTCGAAGCGTTTGTCCAAATATTTTCCCAATAAGGCCATGAGCGAAAATATCGATTTCGGCTATTCAAACAGTCTGGATATTGTATGTCATTTACTATTAGATTGTGGTGTACCGTCCCTTGGCCACCGGTTTAATTTATTGGACCAGAAGTACAAACTCAATACCGTTGGTGTAAGCATACAGCCCCATCCTTCGTACACCTGGTGTGCGGTGATCGATTTTGTAGCGCAACCTGCATTTTACAGCAATAATGAGTAAATTGCCCTACATTTATGTATTGCAGTTTTCATTAACCTATCAATTATATCTATGCAGACATAGAAAATAACTGTTTGATCGGTGCTGAAAATTACCTCATTTTTATAACAGATTACAAACTTAAACGATGAGCGAAAAGAAAAAACTAACCAGTGCATCGGGCATTCCATATGCAAATAACGAAGATAGCATGACCGTTGGTCCCCGCGGCCCGATATTGATCCAGGATTTCATTTTACATGAAAAGATGGCCCACTTTAACCGCGAGCGGATTCCAGAACGGGTGGTACATGCAAAAGGTTCTGGCGCTTATGGAACTTTTACCGTTACCCACGACATTACAAAATATACGAAGGCTAAACTTTTCTCCGCGATCGGCAAGCAAACACCTGTTTTTTTGCGTTTCTCTACTGTTGGCGGCGAAAAAGGATCGGCCGATAGCGAGCGCGATCCACGTGGCTTTGCCATAAAGTTTTATACTGAAGATGGCAACTGGGATTTAGTTGGAAACAATACTCCCGTTTTCTTTGTAAAAGATCCGAAAAAGTTTGGCGATTTTATCCATACCCAGAAACGCGATCCGCAAACCAATATGAAGAGTCCGACGATGATGTGGGATTTCTGGAGTTTGAACCCTGAAAGCTTGCATCAGGTACTCATTTTAATGAGCGACAGGGGGACGCCATTCTCTTACCGCCACATGCACGGTTTTGGCAGTCATACCTTCTCTTTTTACAACAATAAACACGAGCGTTTTTATGTGAAGTTTCACTTCAAAACCAAACAGGGCATCCAGAATTTCACCAACAATGAAGCGGTTGACATGAAATCGCAGGATCCTGATCATTCACAGCGGGATCTGTTCGAGGCGATAGAAAGGGGCGAATTTCCGAAATGGACATTGAAAGTACAGATCATGCCTTTTGAAGAGGCCAAAACATATCATATTAACCCGTTCGACCTCACCAAGGTTTGGCCACACCGTGATTACCCTTTAATTGAAGTGGGCGAACTGGAACTGAACCAAAATCCTGATAATTACTTTGCACATGTAGAACAGGCCGCCTTTGCTCCTGCACATATGGTAGATGGCATTTATTATTCTCCCGACAAAATGTTGCAGGGAAGGATTTTATCCTATCCTGATGCGCAACGTTACCGTTTAGGCGGCAATTATGAGCAGATTCCAGTTAACCGCTGTCCGTTTATGACCAATAACTATCAGCGTGATGGTTTAATGGCGGTTAATGGCAACGGTGGATCTAATCCAAATTATTTTCCAAACAGTTTTGATGATATTGTGGTTGATCAAAGTTATAAACAACCGGCCTGGCCACTGGAATCGCTACTGGCCGATAGCTACAATAGAAATGATGAAGGTGAAAATGACCATTATACGCAACCAGGTAATCTGTTCCGGTTAATGGATCCTGAGGCAAGGAAAGACACCATCGCCAATATTGTAAGTGCTATGGGGGGTATTAACGGGGTAAAGAAAGACGATATTGTGAACCGTCAGCTTTGCCATTGGTTCAGGGCCGATATGAGTTTAGGTTTAGCGATTGCCAAAGGCCTGGATTTAAACCTGGACAAAGCAATGGAAGGTATGGTACATGCAGATCCGCCGCATAAAGCCACCAATAGTTAAAAACGAGGTACATATTAAAGAGTTCTGGTTTACCGGAACTCTTTTTGTTTATATAAAATTCTATTTAAAAAATTACCTTTGCCCTTATAACACATATGGCATGGGCAAGGTTGTTCATATTTCGACCTCAAAACCTTTAATATTTTAACATCAATGCGCAAGGCGATTTTAGCATTTATAGATTTTTTTCATCCTCCATTTAAAAAATATATTTCCGCACATAATTTCAGATACTTAGTAACGGGAGGAACTACTTTTGTGCTCGGCATTATTATTTACTTTTTGTCCTTCAATTTTCTTTTTCATAGTGATGAGGTAAAAATATTATTCTTTACGCTCAAAAAAGATACCGCGGCACTTGCCGTAGATTTTGCTGTGGTTATTCCGTTTAGTTTTCTGATTAACCGGTATGTGGTTTTTACACATAGTGAGGTAAAAGGCAAAACCCAGTTATTTAGATTTTTAAACCTTCAATTTATCAACGTATTGCTGAATGTTTTTCTATTTAAATTCTTTGTAGAAATATTAATGGTGTACCCCACCATTTCAAAAGTGGTTGTAGCAGTATTGGTGGCTTCATTCAGTTATATATACCAGCACTATTTTACGTTTAGCGTAAAGAAAATCGGAGAAAAAAAAGAGAAAAAAAATCACTAATCCAGTTTGATTGTAGCATTTTTTTTGCCACGAAGACACGGAAATAATGGATTATAATTAGATTAAACACCAGGTTCATCAGCACCAACCTAAGTACCTAAACGGGATGGAAGCGGTATCCTTTTACGGTCATCCTGAGCGCAGTCGAAGGACCGCAAAAGATTTAGCGCACAGCCCGACGGAACCCCTCCGATGAAATACTCCCCTAGCTTTCCTAATCACTAATTCATCTTTTTCATCTACCGAAACCTTATTACTTTAACCTGTTAATTTATCCGACTGCTTTCTTGATAAGATAAAAACAACATCCTAACTTAGCTGCCGACCAACTTATTTTCAGCATAACCATGAGCCATTTTAATGATTTTAATAATGCGCAGGTAGCAAAATTGCCCAATCATTTAAAGCAATTTATCGTTGCCCAGAATTACGAAAAATATACGCCGATCGATCAGGCAGTGTGGCGTTATGTAATGCGCCAGAATTACAGTTATCTTAAAAATGTTGCTTACTACCCCTACATCAAAGGTTTACAACGGGCGGGATTAAGTATCGAATACATTCCCGACCTGCAGACCATGAACGATAACTTAGGTAAAATAGGTTGGGGCGCGGTAACTGTTGATGGTTTTATTCCACCAGCAGCTTTTATGGAATACCAGGCATACCGCGTTCTGGTAATCGCAGCTGATATCCGCCAGATTAACCATATTGAATATACCCCGGCACCCGATATTATACATGAAAGCGCTGGTCATGCGCCGATTATCGCCGATACCGATTACAATAATTATTTAAGTTATTTTGGTTCGATCGGTGCAAAAGCGATGTTTTCGGCAAAAGATTTTGAGCTTTATGAAGCCATCAGAAAACTCTCTATTTTGAAAGAAGCTGTTGATGCAGATGAATTTCAGATTGCCAAAGCAGAAAAGGAACTCCGTTATATTAACGAAAATATGGGCGAGCCTTCCGAAATGGCATTGCTTGGCCGTTTACATTGGTGGACTGTTGAATATGGTTTGATCGGTACTTTAGAAAATCCAAAAATTTATGGGGCGGGTTTACTTTCTTCTATCGGCGAAAGTGCCACCTGTATGCAAAACGATGTGGCAAAACTTTGGTACAACATGGATACGGTTAACTATGCTTACGATATTACCAAACCACAACCGCAGCTTTTCGTAACCGAAACCTTCCAGAACTTAATTGATGTACTGGAACAATTTGCCAATACAATGGCATTTAGAAAAGGTGGAACAGAAAGCATGATGAAAGCGATTGCCTGCAAAAATGTAGCAACGGCTGTTTATAGCTCGGGATTACAGGTTAGCGGTATATTTACCGATATGGGCATTAGCGCTAAAGATGAAGTAACCTTTGTTAAAACAACGGGGCCATCGGCACTGGCCTTTAAAGGAAAGCAACTGGCCGGACATGGAAAAGATTACCATGCTGATGGCTTTTCTTCTCCAGTTGGGCGTTTAAAGAATAGCGTAAAGGCATTAGAGGATTATGGCATCGACGAATTACAGGCTTCAGGTATTGTTTTGAGCGGAAAGGCCGAACTTTTATTTGAAAGCGGTATTAAAGTAGTTGGAGTTGTTAAAACTATTTTGATTGAAGAGCACAAAGTAATTTTGATCGCTTTAAACGACTGTACCGTTACAGAAAACAACGGGAACATCTTATTTAAACCTGAATGGGGTACTTATGATATGGCTGTAGGAGAAAGTATTGTTTCGGTTTTTAATGGTGCTGCCGATAAAGATGCCTACGAAGAAATTACTTTAATCAGCGGGGAGAAAACGCATCAAGTGGTCTATGATGAAAAAACCCTAAAACTGCACAACTTATACAAAACGGTAAGGGAGATTAGGGAAAGCGGCGAAAACCTCGACCAGCTTGGCGAAATTTTCGTGCAACTGAAAACCAACTACAGACAGGACTGGCTTTGTGCGTTAGAAATTCTGGAAATTATTTACCACAAAAAGGTTTATCATCAGTTGGAAAAAGAGATTCAGGTGTATTTGGAAATTAAAGCCGGCAGAGAGATCGATCATACCAAATTGATCAGCGATGGTTTACATGTAATCAAAAACCCGGTAAGCCAACTGCTTGTGGAGGATTGATATTTAAAAGCAAACTGGAAGAAAACTATATTAGTGAATTAATTGATTCATTAAACGTTGTACCTTTAAATGATGCTGTAGTATAACATGACCAGTACACTAAGGAAAAACAACAGAATAAAACTGCCGGATACTATTATTTATGCTACAGCAGAGGTAATGAAAGGAAAACTCTTAACGAATAGTACTATTGATTTTGAAAAAATAAATGGAGATGTCGAACGCTTTAATCCAATAAATTTATAAAACATTTGATTCTATCACGTCAATCTTTTTAACTATAAAACAATTTTTTAACATTTTTTAATGAACATTATAATTACAGGCGCCAGTAGCGGAATCGGGTTCGAAACTGCTTTAGAATTTAGCTTACAGAAAGAAAATAAGATTGTAGCCATTGCCCGTTCGGCTGATAAACTGCGCAAACTGCTAGAAATAGCCAGAGGCATTAATCCCGACTGTACCCTGCTCCCGGTAGAATTCGATATTGTAAACGATGATTATGCTGCACTGCTTCCATTTTTACAAGAACGTTTGGGATCGGTTGATATCTTAATCAATAATGCTGGTGCTTTAATTAATAAACCATTCTTAGAGACTACAGAAGCTGACCTGGGCGAAATGTTGCAGAGCAATGTGATTTCGCACTTCAGGATGATCCAAAGCGTTTTACCATTCATGCAAAGCGGAAGTCACATTGTAAACATTGGCAGCATGGGTGGTTTTCAGGGGAGTGTTAAGTTTCCCGGACTTTCCGCATACTCTGCAAGTAAAGCAGCTTTGCACACTTTAACCGAATGTCTGGCATTCGAGCTGGCCGAAAAAGGAATTAAAATCAATTGCCTGGCTTTGGGATCGGCCCAAACTGAAATGCTCGAAGCTGCTTTCCCGGGATACCAAAGTCCGGTGATGGCCTTCGAAATGGGGAAATACGTGGCCGACTTTGCGAAAACGGGACACAAGTTCTTTAATGGGAAGATTTTGCCGGTTGCGGTTACCACCCCATAATTCCATAATTTTTAGTAATTTACATCACTAATTGAAAAACTAAAAATCTATGGAAACGAACTCCCCTTTTAAAACTGCTGATAATGGAAAAAACGCTGCAGTAGTAAGCTACATTTTTCTTATTGGCTGGTTGATATCGTACTTTGCCATGTACAAAGACAATAAAACAGCTTTGTCGAGTTATCACTTAAGACAATCGTTACTGCTTCATCTGGGCATTATTGTGCTTAATATTGCATTAACCATTATTCTCATGATGGTGCCGACAGCGTTTTTCGGATACTTAAGTTATCTGGCTTATATTGGGTACATTATTTTTATTATTTTGGGCGCGATTAGTGCAAATAATAATGAGCAAAAGCCACTTCCACTAATTGGAGATAAGGCGCAAAGCATGTTCCCAAGTATTTAATCGAAACCAAATATTTTAACCAAAGTCTGGGCCAGCTGCCCGGGCTTTTTTTTGTTTTAACTCATTTTCAACATTTTAACCGACTTTAGATTTTTTTTATATCTTTGGTTCCAACATATGAAGAAAATAATAGTCCCGATTCTGTTTTTCATTTTGTCTGCCACGGCAGGAAAAGCCCAAACAATCTTACCCGCGCAATACCAGGAACTGGTGAAAAAGCTGGTTGCCAGCCTTCCAAAAGAAGCAACGGTTACAGAGAAAAATTCTAACACAAGTTCAACATCACTTATCGATTTTGCTAAAAGTATGTTAGGTATTCCCTATCGTTACGCAACGAGCAATCCTAAAGTTGGTTTTGACTGTTCCGGTTTTGTGAGTTATGTATTTAGCAATTTTGGTTTTAAGGTTCCACGTTCTTCGAGAGAATTTAGCTATGCGGGTAAAGAAACCAGTTTAGAAAATGCAAAAGTAGGTGACGTATTGATTTTCACAGGAAGTAACTCAAGAGTTAGAAGAATAGGCCATGTTGGCATTGTTTATTCTATAGATGAAAACGGGATCAAATTTATCCATGCTTCTTCGGGCAAAGCACATCAGGTAACCATTACTGATTTGGAAGGCCATTATAAAGCCCGCTTTATGAAAATTGTGAGTATTATATAAACTACTTTTTATATTTCCACATTCTTGTTTTGCCTTCTCCCAGCCACTCTAAAGTGGTTTCAAGTCTTTTTTGCCTGGTGGCATCGGTTTTAGCTTCTTCGAGCCACATCACATACTCTTTTTTATTGGATACACTAAAACCCTGAAATACATTCAGTGCTTTAGGATCTTCGTTTAGTGCTTCAGTAAGATATTCAGGGATAATCAGGTCTTTCTTCTCAGTAGATTTTGGCTTTGGCGGCAGTTTGATATTGTCTTCATTTAATTTAATTGCCTGCTGAATATAGGCAATCAAGACTTCATCGGGTGGCAGGTCTTCAAAAGAAGTAATTTTACCAAGCAAGCCCATGGCCTCCGAGCGCTCTTTAAAAATGCCAAATTCATCCTGCATTAACGATCCCTTCCAAAAGCCAAAAGCGCAATGGTTTTTAAAGGAGGCCATATGGCACACGGTACCTTTAAAATCGAAAAAAGGCATTCCCCATTTAATTTTCTCTTCGATGCGTGCATCGGCTTTATGCACCAGATTTCTTAAATGATCTAAAATCGGAATGGCAAATGCTGCCGAGTTAATGATATACTGATCTACCTGAACAAGTGTATGCATAGTTAAAAAATTACCTGAATAAATTTAAAGCAAAACGATCTTTAAAGCAAGCTCTACTTCTCCCATACTGAGAAATTTTTTGGCCAGTTCGTGCAGCTCCCTTTCACGGTTCGTACTATCGCCAATGGTGGCATCCAATACTTCTTTTACCTCTGGGTTCGTACTGATCAGATCAATTTCTTCATCGCTTGGTAAGTGTTCAACATTGCCCAGCATGCCCAGATCATTACCGGTTAATACTTTTGAAAAACGGACTGAGTGCGGCAAGCGGTCTATCCCTATTCCCAATTTAGCTAGTGGTTTCGCTACTTTAAACAGGTTGTTATCTGTAACCCTGCAGTACCAATCGCCACCTAATCGGGCCACCAGATCGATTTTATGCTGATCTATTCTGCCATTTTCATCTAAAATAGCTTCGCTGATATGGATCAGTTTAATTTCGGCAAGGATCAGGTTCCCCGCGCCATGGTTATCACCAAGAGCGATTACTTCATTAACCACGCACTCAAACTGTACGGGCGCTTCGGCAACTCTTGGGGGTTGAACCAAATCCGATTTCAGCATGGTAAATCCCGCCTTTTGAAACTCATTTACCCCTTTTGCATATTCGGTACTGGCGAGGCTCATTTGTTGTACCATTCCGTAATTCACGATATTGATTACACACTCTTTCACCTGAAGCACGTTTTCTAAAGTATGCTTGGTGGTATTATCGCGCACCCTCCTTGATGGAGAAAAAACACAGATGGGCGGTTTTGTACTAAACATATTGAAGAAACTGAAAGGACTCAAATTAATATTCCCTTCGGCATCCATGGTGGAGGCAAAGCAGATCGGCCTCGGAGCGATAGCGTATTGTAGATAATTTTGCAGGTCTACTGCGGTAAGATCTTCAGTTTTAAGTGTTAGCAAAACTTTACTGATTAAATTTAAATTATTTTTTTTTGAAAGCAAATGCAGTGTACTTAGGGAACAGCAGTCCCACCATGCGCTATTATTCCCGATGAAAATCGGGAGATACCGCTGCTGTCGGGCTATATAGCAATGCTGACCTAAGTAATCTAAACCTGACAGCAGCGAGCATGGGCAAAAGCTTTTTCTGCGCTTGCAATTAAAGCGAATGGCAGGACTACACTAACCGAAATATGCAGAACCAGGCTTTCCTAAGCTTAAAAAAATTAGTGTTTCTTCAAGCCCAAAATAGAAAAATCAGTATTCGCTTTCGTAATTGTATTCGTTAAAGCGCCAAGGCCTGTGATTTCCATTTCTACCACATCGCCTGGCTGTAGCCATTGTACGGCATAATTCGGATCGTTAAGCAAACCCGTACCGTTTAATTCTAAGAAACAACCTGTACCCACTGTTCCAGAACCGATTACATCACCTGGAAGGATATCTACACCATAAGCACAACGTTCAATAATTTCGGCAAAGGTCCAGTCCATATCGGCTGCATTTCCTTTAGAAACCTCGATACCATTAACGCGACAGGTCATTTTGAGATCATAAGCATTACCTACATGCCCCTCTTTAGGGGCAACTTTGTACTGCAACAGCTCATCTGGTGTTACCAGCCACGGACCAATTACTGTAGAAAAATCCTTTCCCTTTGCAGGTCCTAAATTCAATAACATTTCTTCCATCTGCAAAGTGCGGGCACTCATATCATTCATTACCATGTAACCGGCAATGTACTCATCTGCTTCAGCAGCTTTAATATTTCTACCTTTTTTACCAATCACAATGGCCAGTTCCAATTCGAAATCCAGTTTCTCAAAATGATCTGGCATGCATTCAATTTCACCAGTACCCTGAATCGCGTTATGATTGGTGAAATAAAAGATCGGATATTCATCAAACTGAGGAATCATATCCACCTTTCTGTTTCTACGTGCCGCGGCAACGTGCTGTCTGAAAGCATATCCATCTCGGCAACTTGTAGGATGCGGAACAGGCGCTAAAATCTCATAAAAGATTTCTTCTTTGGCTGCTAAATTACCATCCTTTATCTGGTCATCGATATTTTTTGCCCTTTCCATCAATACCTCACCACCAAGCAAAAAATCGCCCATATGATCTGGAATAAGCTTATCGCAACTATTTAAATTATAGATATGCCCATTTATAAACACACCAAGATGCTCTCTGTCTTCGGTTTTATAGGATACTAGTTTCATATATCATTTGGTTAAATATGCGGTAAAGCTAAGCAATTAGGCAATTCAAAATAAAAATCAGTCTTATTATTTTAACACGGTATACTTCTGAAGGTTTGATTTAATTAGAGGAAAATCTTTTGCCTGAAGGCCTTTGTAATGTTTTTTATTGGAAAGCAAGCCACCGATCAATAATCCTCCTGAAACCCCAATCGGCACACCCGCTGCGATAAGTACTACAGATTCAACTAATTTATCGCTTTTGGCAGCTAATACAAAAAAGGCTAAACCTCCGGTAATGGCTAATGGCGCAACAATTCCTCTACGATGGATGTATAATGCACTGATGCTATCAGCACTCAGTTTCACCGTATCTCTCCGATTTCTAATGATGATTAACCCATCATCGGATGCAGCATAAAAAGAGCCTCTAGCTGCGTTGCCATTTCGCTCCACAACCCTGATACTGTACTTGGCTTTTTGCTGTGCAAAGCCAGTATAACCAAAGGTTATACAAATTAAGAATGTAAAAATAAATTTCATAGAAATAATAGGACTATTAGTAATTAAAGGTAATTAAAATTTCAACTTTTAAATAAAATACTTACCTTGCTGCCATTAAAACCATGATCCTAAAAGCATTACATATTCACCTGGTAAACGATGCCATAGCTGCCCGTCGCTACAAGATGCTATCCAAGCTGATCATGGCCCAATATTCTCTGTAATTTCCTTGCCCTTTCTTATTAATTGAAACGCATTTCCGTTTTAATTGTTTATTTATTAGGATTTTTCTTTCTAACCATAACACCATTAATTATGCCTATTTATCATAAATTGGGGCAGATTCCAGCTAAACGTCACACGGTTTTTCGTAAACCTGATGGAAATCTCTATGCCGAAGAACTGGTATCAACCGAAGGTTTTTCCAGTTTATATTCGCTGGTTTACCATTGCCACCCACCAACAATTGTAAAACACCTGGGCGAACCCTATAGCGTAGAACCCAAAATCGCTCGCGAAAAGCACTTAAAACACACCAGTTTGATCGGTTTCAATATTAAACCGGAGGATGACTTTCTAAAAAGCAGAAAGCCAGTACTCGTAAATAGCGACTTACACATTGTTCTGGCCGCTCCAAGAAAATCGATGACCGATTATTTCTACAAAAACAGTCAGGCGGATGAGATGATCTTTGTGCACGAAGGTTCTGGAAAACTGAAAACAGGCTTTGGAGAAATTAAATTTGCCTATGGCGATTATCTGATTATTCCAAGGGGAACCATTTACCAGATGGAATTTGATAATGAGCAAAACAGGCTGTTCATCGTAGAAAGTTTTAGTCCGCTGCGGCCCCCAAAAAGATATTTAAACCAGTTTGGGCAATTGATGGAGCATTCACCCTATTGTGAGCGTGATCTAAGATTGCCCGAAAACCTGCAAACACATGATGAATATGGCGATTTTAAAGTACTGATCAAGAAACAAGGCTTAATTTATCCGTACACTTATGGTACACACCCATTCGATTATGTAGGCTGGGACGGTTATCATTATCCATATGCATTCTCTATTCACGATTTTGAGCCGATCACCGGCCGTCTGCATCAACCCCCTCCCGTTCATCAAACCTTCGAAGGACATAATTTTGTGGTCTGCTCTTTTGTTCCGCGCAAGTATGATTATCATCCTGATTCTATTCCAGCTCCTTACAACCATAGCAATGTAGATAGCGACGAAGTACTTTATTATGTTGACGGTGATTTTATGAGCCGCAAGAGTGTAGTTAAAGGGCAGATTACCTTACACCCGGGCGGAATCCCGCATGGCCCGCACCCGGGCACCGTAGAAAAATCAATCGGCAAGGAAAAAACAGATGAACTGGCGGTAATGATCGATCCTTTTAAACCTTTAATGCTTACACAAGATGCATTGGATATTGAGGATGAGAATTATCATAAGAGCTGGCAGATTAACGTAGAATAAATTAGTCGGAAGACTGTAGACCGAGGTCCAAAGATAAAAGCAGACAAACCCAGCGGCAATCAATAATTCAACATTGAAACTTTACAACCATTAATAACAACACACCCGAACCGGACCTCCGACTTCGGACTCAATAAATAACAACGAAATGGAAACACAAACATTCGCAGAAAAGATATCAAAAGCACCAGATTTTCTGCCGATTAACGGAACAGATTATATCGAATTTTACGTGGGCAATGCCAAACAGGCCGCTCACTACTATAAAACTGCATTTGGTTTTCAAAGCCTGGCTTATGCCGGACCAGAAACCGGTGTACGCGATCGCTCATCTTATGTATTGCAACAGGGAAAAATCAGGTTGATTCTGACTACTGCATTAAAATCAGATCACCCCATTGCGGAACATGTAAAAAAACATGGCGACGGGGTAAAGGTATTGGCGCTTTGGGTTGATGATGCCTATAGCGCGTTCGAAGAAACCACAAAACGCGGTGCCAAACCTTATATGGAGCCTAAAACTTTAACCGACGAAAACGGAGAAGTTAAAATGAGCGGTATTTATACCTATGGCGAAACGGTACACATGTTTATTGAGCGTAAAAACTATACAGGAACGTTTATGCCTGGTTACCGCATTTGGGAAAGCGATTACCAACCTGCCGATGCCGGATTATTGTATATCGATCACTGTGTAGGCAATGTGGGTTGGAACCGCATGAATGAGGCCGTACAATGGTATGAGGATGTAATGGGTTTTGTAAACATTTTATCATTTGACGATAAACAGATCAATACCGAATACTCGGCTTTAATGAGCAAGGTGATGAGTAATGGAAACGGTTATTCGAAATTTCCGATCAATGAGCCTGCTGAAGGTAAAAAGAAATCGCAGATTGAAGAATACCTGGAATATTATGAAGGTGAAGGCGTTCAGCATATTGCCGTGGCCACTAAAGATATTGTCACCACCGTTAAAGAACTGAAATCTAGGGGTGTAGAGTTTTTAAGTGCGCCACCAGAAGCCTATTATGATATGATGCCACAGCGAGTAGGTAAAATCGACGAGGAAATAGCTTTACTGGAAAGTTTGGGCATTTTGGTCGATTGCGATGAGGAGGGCTACCTGTTACAGATTTTCACCAAACCAGTTGAAGACCGCCCTACCCTTTTCTTCGAAATTATCCAGCGTAAAGGGGCACAAAGTTTTGGTGCGGGTAATTTTAAAGCATTATTTGAATCACTAGAACGTGAGCAGGAATTGAGGGGAAATTTATAGTTTTATCAGAAATATCAATCAAAGGCAATCAGTTATCTGGTTGCCTTTTTATTTACTCATTTTTCGGTATGTGTTTAATGAAATAATTATTTAAATTTAAATACACACAAATATTTAAACCTTAATAATTATGAGAACAAAACTCACGCTGGTTTTATTACTGGCCGCATCGTTCAGTGGCTTTGCCCAAACCAAAGCCGAAATAGTTAAAAACATCAATCAGCTGCTGGCAAAAGCTATCGGTGGCACTGATCGCATTTTGCGTAATGGAACAGAAACTACCTTTAAAATTACTGCAAATTCATTTTCTATTGATGAAGAGATGAATTACGGGATTTTTACAATCGGAAAAACCTTTGCAAGCTCAGATCAAGCCAAAGAAGAAACTACTAACAAATCGCAAATACAGTACTGGAATGGATTCAAAGTAAGTCCGGAACAGCGTAGTACAACAATTAAATCGATATATCCCGTTTTCGAAAAGCGAGAAGGGGAGCCTGATAATGATAAGAACGGAATTAAATATTATTGTTTAGCAGGTGATGAAGATAAATTGATAACAGCTTTAAAGCAACTGCAAGGACTTTATCAAAGAAAATAGTCAATCTCATCATTGCGAGAAGGCCCTTTCAGCCGACAGCCTGCCCCGACCCTTCGGGGAAGCAATCTTTATAGCAAGATCATTAAAATCAAAGATCGCTTTGTCGTTCCTTCTCGCAATGAAGACTTTTTTACACTTACAACACTTCACCCAGGTGTTTATAATTCGATTTAATCGTATCCAAAACCTCAGTCATTTTTCCGCCCAGCATTAATTTGGCCATCGATTCGGTCATGCCTTTGATCTGCGCCCACTCTATCTTTGGTGGCATGGCTAAAGCGTTAGGGTTGGTCATGATGTTTAACAAAACTGGTCCATTTTCGTTAAGCGCATGGCTTATTGCCGTTTCTACTTCTTCAGGTTTAGCAACCGTTAAACCTTTAAAGCCCATTGCCTGAGCCACCAGTGCAAAATCAGGATTGATCATATCGGTTTCGTTATCGGGCAAACCATCAACTTCCATTTCCAGTTTTACCATTCCTAAGGCCCTGTTGTTAAATACAATTAGCTTTATCGGGAGATTATATTGTTTAATGGTCGCCAGATCGCCCAGGAGCATGGATAAACCACCATCTCCACAAAGTGCAATCACCTGTTGTTCCGGATGCGCCAGGGCTGCCCCGATGGCCATGGGCATGGCGTTAGCCATCGAACCATGGTTAAAAGAACCGAGCATTTTGCGTTTGCCAGTCCCATCAATAAAACGTGCGCCCCAAACACAGCACATGCCTGTATCTACTGTAAAAATCGCATCGTTGGCTGCTAAACGGTTAAGGGTTTCTGCCACAAATTCTGGCTGGATTTTATTTTCTTCCCCTTGATCTTTAACATACACCTGTTGACTTTCCTTAACTTTTTGATAGAATTCCAGTTGGGATCTCAAAAACTTATCATCTTTCTTTTCTTCTAAAAGCGGTAACAATGCTTTAATAGAATCGCTGATATTGCCACATAAACCCATTGTTAGTTTTGCTCTTCTGCCCAGGCGTTCTGGTCTTTCGTCAATCTGAACAATTTTGTTTTTTTGGGGCATAAAGTTTACATAAGGAAAATCCGTTCCCAGCAAAAGTACCACATCGGCTTCGTGCATGGCATGGTATCCCGATGGCTGACCCAAAAGTCCTGTCATTCCTATTTCATAAGGATTATCATATTGAATGCCCATTTTGCCACGGAAAGAAAACCCAACAGGAGCTTTCAATTTCGCCGCTAATGCTACCACTTCATCATGCGCTTCAGCCGCCCCTATTCCACAATAAAGCATAATTTTCTTTTCGCCATTTAGCAAAGCAGATAAATCGTTCAGTTCCAGATCGGAAGGGCGGATAACAGGTTTATTGTTAAATAACTGCATGGAAGTTACACTTTCTACAGCGTCCAGTTGTGCTACATCACCCGGCAAACCAAAAACGGAAACACCTTTTTTATGAATGGCATGCTGGATGGCGGTCTGAAACATTCTTGGCGCCTGTTCGGCCGTGGTGGCCACCTGATTATAATAACTGCAATCGTCGAATAATTTTATGGTATTGGTCTCCTGAAAAAAATCCATTCCAAATTCACCTGTAGGGATGGTTGAGGCAATGGCAATTACCGGAACATGAGATCGATGCGCATCGTATAGGCCATTAATCAAATGCACGTGGCCCGGGCCGCAACTTCCCGCGCAACAGGCAATCCCATCGAGTTCTGCTTCGGCTGCAGCAGCAAATGCCCCTACCTCTTCATTGCGGACGTGGATCCACTTTATTTTGCCGTTTCTTCTTACCGCATCGTTAAAATAATTCAAACTATCTCCGGTAACGGCGTAAACTCTCTTTACGCCAACTTCAACCAGCATTTCAACCAGTTGTTCTGCCACATTTTTACTCATGAAGGTATTTTTTAATCAGGTTTTTTTATTGTTACCTTATAAAAGGATGAAGCAGGGATATTGTTTTAATAGCATAGGGAAAAACACCAATCTGACATGCTTAAGACTTTAATTTAGCCTTGTAACATAAGTAGTGTAATAATAGAGGGATGAAGTTTCTTCACTAAAACTTCATAAATGAAGTGCACCTTTGAAATAACAAAACACGAAGCGATTTCAATTTTGTTAAATTCTAAAAACTCATAATTAGTTTTTTAGTTTTCCGGTTACCCTTATCTGATACCTCATGTATTGCAAAATACATGAGGTTTTTTGTTTTAAAAAATTCAAGTTCGAATAGCATTGCCTATACAACCTGAATCTTAATTATTCGGTACTTTCTTTAAGCATTTGATAAAGGTCCGTTGCACCACCATCAAACTTGGTTCCGTTTACATAAAATGAAGGTGTACCGTTTACGCCACTCCGTACACCACTGTCAAAGTCATCTTCTATTTTAGTTTTGATTGCTTCCGAAGTGCTGTCTTTCTGAAACTGCTCTAAATCTAAACCGATAGTTTCGGCCAGTTCATCGAACAGATCACCGTTTAAGCGATATTGATTTTCGTAAAGCGCATCGTGCATGTCCCAAAACTTATCCTGCAAACCTGCTGCTTCGGCTGCTATTGCTGCAGGGAAAGCATATTCGTGCGCATTGGCCAAAGGAAAATGACGGAAGATGAATTTGATCTGATGGCCAAATGTTTCTTCAATTTCTTTTACAATCGGATAAGCATCGCCACAAAATGGACATTGATAATCGCCAAACTCTACAATGGTGATGCTGGCTGAATCATCGCCTTTAATATGATCCAGATTGTTTACTTCGGGTTTTAATGTGCTCATCTTTATTTTTTACTTATTTCTTCCAATGCATCTAAAATTCCATCGGCGCCAGGATTAACCGCTATTGGCGATAAATAACTCCAGGTAATTTTCCCGTCTTTATCAATCACAAAAAGTGCACGTTTGCTTTCTCCAAGTGTTTCATCATATACGCCATAAGCTTTTGAAACGGCTCCTTTTGGTTCGAAATCAGCCAATAAAGGGAAATGCAGTTTTCTATTCTCTTCGAAGGCAAGGTGACACCAGACGCTGTCAACCGAAACGCCAAAAATCTGTGCATCATACTTGCTGAAATATTTGAGCATTTCGTTGTACAGTGCCATTTGGTCGCTGCATACGGGGCTCCAATCGGCAGGATAAAAAGCCAGGATTACATTTTTACCTTTAAAATCTTTAAGTTTTATTTTTTGATCAGGTGTAGCATTCAATTCGAAATCTGGTGCTATAGCGCCTTTTTCTAACATATCCGGGAGTTTAAATTTAAATCGTTTATTTTTAATAACAGCAATGACTGCGGGTTGTTTGCGATGAGGATTAACCTAATTTCTGTCTTTTGATTAAATAAGATTGGAGAATTGGATAATAACCTTCAATCATGTCGGCATCAATCAGGTCGATTTTATACTGGGCACATTTTAGGGCAATCTGTTGGCGATAGCTGGAAACCGCAGCCGTATAATTTTCTTTTACCTGGTTGGTATGTACTTTAATGGTATCGCCGGTTTCCATATCGATAAATTGGTAGGGCCTGTTCTCGAAGTTAAAATCAACTTCTTTTGATTTATCCACCACATTAAAAACTACTACCTCGTGTTTGTTGAATTTTAAATGCTGCAGGGCATCAAAAAACTGATCGGTTTTATCGCCACTCGTTTGCGTATTAAACAGATCACTAAAGATGATCACCAAAGACCGTTTATGAATTAATTCGGCAACCTGGTGCAGGGCTTCACTTATATTGGTCTGCGCATGTACCTTTGGTTTCTGCAACAGCTCTTCCAATTGCGTAAATAAGTATTTCTGGTGTACATTGGTCGATTTGGCCGGCGAATTCAAAAGGATCTCATCCGTAAACAGGCTCAACCCAAAGGCATCACGCTGTTTTTTCAACAGGTACATCAACGATGCCGCGGCCTGGATAGAAAAAGTAAGCTTGTTATTTTTGGGTTCAGGGAAATACATCGACGAAGAAACATCGATTACAAACTGGCAGCGAAGGTTTGTTTCTTCTTCGAAACGTTTACTGTAAAGTTTATCGGTTTTGGCATATAACTTCCAATCAATATTTTTAACGTTATCACCATTATTGTACTGGCGGTGCTCAGCAAACTCAACGGAAAAGCCATGAAACGGACTTTTATGCAATCCGGTAATGAAACCTTCTACTACTTGCCGGGCAAGCAATTCTAAATTACCATAGCTTGTTTCGTTCTCGTAGTTTACCGCCTGCATATGGTAAAGCTAATAAAAGATTTATTAAAAAAAATTAAAAAGTAGCCGGAAATCTCGAAGTTTCAAAGGTCAGCGCATAGGCCAAACCTGCCAGCTCTAAATCCATAGTAGTTGTTGGCTTCGCGCCGGCACTATAAAGGAAAGCGGGTCTGAAAATGCCTTAAAAACCGGAACCTGCACTTCCAAAAAACGACAAAGAATAAGCTTAAAACAAAAAATCCCGAACTCAGCAAATGAGGTTCGGGATCAACGTTTTATAATCAGTTTACTATTTCTTCGCTATTCTGAACAAATGACCATTATCGGTTACCGAATAAAGCGCACCATCTTTTCCTTCTACCATATCCCGGAAACGTTCGCCCTTCCCTTCTAACAATCTCTCTTCACCTACTATCTTATCGTCTTTAATGATCAAACGGATGATGTGCGAACCACCTAAACCACCTACAAATAAATTCCCTTTCCATTCGGCAATTTTAGTGCTGTTGTAAAAGGCGATACAACCTGGCGAAATACTTGGGTTCCAATAATAAACTGGTTGCTCCATTCCTTCTTTCTGCTGGATACCGTCACCCACTTTTTTACCGCTGTACTCGGTTCCATAAGTAATGATCGGCCAGCCATAATTTTTACCCGGTTTGATGATATTTACTTCATCACCTCCTTTTGGCCCAAATTCTGCTTCCCATAAATCGCCAGTTAGTGGATTAATGGCCAAACCATCCGGATTACGGAGTCCATAAGCATAAATTTCTGGTTTAGCATCTCCTTTGCCGGCAAATGGTCCGTTGGCAACTGCCTTTCCATCAGTAGTCAGGTGTAGAATTTTGCCTAAAGATGAATTTAAATATTGTGCCTGGATCCTAATATCGTTACCTGAGCGCTCACCGGTACTCACAAATAAATTACCGTTCTTATCAAACACGATCCTCGAACCATATTGAAGTTTACCGCCATATGCTGGCATAGCCCGATAAATAACGGTCTGGTTTTCTATAGTAGTTTCGTCAGCGGCCAGTTTACCTTTGGCAATGGCCAACAGCACGCCTTTATCCTGTGGCTCTGAATAGGCCCAATAAATCATCCTGTTTTTCGCAAAGTTGGGATCTAGTGTTACATCCAATAAACCTCCCTGACCCGATGGATCAACCTTTGGCAAACCGGTTATCTTTTTGCTCAATTTTCCATCGGCTGTAAGAATCACCATGGTACCTTGTTTTTGCGTGATCAAAAAACCACCATTTGGAAGCACAGAAATGGCCCAGGGATTTTCCAGCTTTTCATTGATGATCGAAATATCTAAGGGGGTTTTGGTTTTTACACCTGCAATTCTGGTCTGCCCGGCAAAGGCTGGTTTATAATCTGCAGAAGGTTCGTTGGTTTCGACAGGGTTTTGTGCTGATACACATGCAATATTTGCACAGTTTAATGCTAAGCCCGCCAATAAAATTCCTAAAGTTTTATTGTTAAATAAGTTAATAGACATGATTGTTAGTTTTTTATTAAAGAAACAAAATTATGTTTGCAATAAAAAACCCAAATCCATCAAATGAACCTGGGTTTTAAATATGTTACAAGCCCTTAGGCTTTGATCTTTCTGCTTTAAACTTAAACTAAGCCAATTGCTTGTTTAATTTTTCTGCCAATACTGATTTTGGAACAGCACCAACTTGTTTATCTACAACCTGACCATCTTTAAAGTATAATAAAGCCGGGATGTTACGGATACCAAACTGCATTGAAATTTGAGGGTTGTTATCAACGTTTACTTTTCCAACTACCGCTTTACCATCATATTCTTTAGCGATTTCTTCTACTACCGGACCAACCATGCGACAAGGGCCACACCATTCTGCCCAAAAATCTACTAATACGGGTTTATCTGATTTTAATACAAGCTCCTCGAAGTTTGCATCTGTGATTTCTAATGCCATAATTATTTTTTTTATGTTCAAATATATGTATTCAATTGTAATGCCAACCCATCCGTAATGTCAATTTGACATTATTCTGAGGTAGAGGCGGGAAGCGGTGTGCGTGGGGCGGTTAGCGTTTTACAAGCTAAACGCTTATCGCTAAGCGCCAAATCTTAGTTCAACTTGTAGTTTACAACATTCAATCCAAGCAATTGTTCCAAAAACTTATTGTTCGGGTTTATTTTAAGGTTTTTAGAGGGCATATCTAACATAATCTCTTTTTCCCGATCAAAAATAGCAAAGTTAAGATGGCAGTTCTGCTGCTCAGAGTTTGCCTTATTGTCTGCTAATATGGCTTCAATTTCGCGCATCAATTGATCGTTAACACGTTCTATAGGCACCTGAATGGTTAAACTTTTGGCCAGTTTATCCCTTAGTTCCGACATGAGGTTGATTGCTGTGATCTTAAATTCCCAATCGCCGGCTTTACCAAAACGTTCGCCAACCCTTCCCCTGATCTGTAAGAAATACCCTTCCGTTAAAAAGGATTTAAACTTCAAAAAGTCCTCTCCAAACAAGGCCATTTCACTGGCATCATCATAATCTTCGAAAACGAAGGTACCAAAAGGTTTACCCGTTTTGGTAATCCGTTGTGATGCGGTTACCACTAACCCGCCAACGCAGAGTTCGCGGTTTTTCAGCTTCTCAAATTCGGCCAAAACCTCTTCGTTGTTGTCGCCCATGCGCACCTTATTAATGATACTCAGTTGCCGAACCCCGTGTGTACAGAACTTGTCGAGTTCCAGTTTATAATTATCTAAAGGGTGACCGGATAGAAAAATTCCGATGGCATCTTTTTCATATTTCAACCGGTCCATTAAAGCCCATTCTGGCGAAACAGGCAAACTTGGTTCTAAAATTAAATCGGCTTTGGAACCGCCAAACAACGAAGCTTGCGAGGTGCTCTCATTGTTCTGAAAATCGTTGGCATATTTAATAATCTTCTCAATACCATTCATTTTATCGTTCGGGCCAATGTAGAAATACTGTGCCCTGTGACCTCCAAAAGCATCGAAAGCACCACTATATACAAAACTCTCGTAAGCTTTTTTATTTACAATACGGGTGTTCGATCGCTTGGCGAAATCATAAACGCTACCATAATGTCCATTGGTTAATCTTTCTTCAATAATACTTTCTACTGCTTTTTCGCCTACACCTTTTACGGCCGACATCCCGAAACGGACTTCGCCTTTGGCATTTACAGAGAATTTGAGATCAGATTCGTTTACATCGGGACCTAATACGGTAACACTCATCTGGCGGCATTCTTCCATAAAGAAAGCGACCTGTTTAATATCACTCATGTTGTTTGATAGTACCGCAGCCATATACTCGGCCGGATAATGTGCCTTTAAATATGCCGTTTGATAAGCAATCCAGGCATAACAGGTAGAGTGAGATTTGTTGAAAGCATAGGCTGCAAAGGCTTCCCAATCTTTCCATATTTTTTCTAAAATTGTGGCATCATGACCTTTCTCGGCCGCTTGTTTCACAAACTTTGGTTTCATTTTATCGAGAACCTCTTTTTGTTTCTTACCCATTGCCTTACGCAAAACGTCGGCCTCACCTTTAGTAAAACCAGCCAGTTTCTGCGATAAAAGCATTACCTGTTCCTGATAAACGGTAATCCCGTAAGTTTCCTTTAAATACTCTTCGCAGGCATCTAAATCGTACTTGATTTCCTCTTCTCCATTTTTACGTCGAACGAAAGTTGGAATATACTCCATTGGCCCCGGACGGTATAATGCGTTCATTGCAATTAAATCGTCGAAAACCGTTGGTTTAAGTTCCTTCATGTATTTCTGCATACCAGGACTCTCATATTGGAAAATCCCGATGGTTTCGCCCCGCTGGAAAAGCTCGTACGTAAGCGTATCATCAATTGGAAAAGTATCAGGATCAAGATCGATACCAAACCTTTTTTTAACCAGTTTAACAGTATCTTTAATCAGCGTAAGGGTTTTTAAACCCAAAAAGTCCATCTTTAATAAACCGGCACTTTCTACAACCGAGTTATCAAACTGGGTTACATATAAATCAGAATCCTTAGCGGTAGAAACCGGAACGAAATTGGTAATGTCGCTTGGTGTAATAATTACGCCACAGGCATGGATCCCGGTATTCCGTAATGATCCCTCTAAAATTTGCGCCTGCTGAATGGTTTCTGCACTTAAATCTTTTAATGCGCCAAGGTTTTTCAACTCTAACACACGCTCATATTCGTCAGGGCGGAGCGATTCTTTTAGCGTTTTCTCATCCAGATTAAAGATTTTTGCCAGCTTCATGTTCGGAATCAGCTTGGCAATTTTATCCGCCTCGAAAAGTGGTAAATCCAACACCCTAGCGGTATCGCGGATGGATGATTTGGCCGCCATGGTACCATAAGTGATGATCTGCGCCACCTGACTGGAACCGTATTTATTAATTACGTATTCCATTACACGGCCACGGCCCTCATCATCAAAATCGATATCAATATCGGGCATGGATACACGATCGGGATTTAAAAAACGCTCAAAAAGCAGATCGTATTTAATCGGATCAATATTGGTAATCCACAAACAATAAGCCACCACCGAACCGGCGGCAGAACCCCTGCCGGGCCCTACTGATACATCCCTGCGGCGGGCTTCGGCAATAAAATCCTGTACAATCAAAAAGTATCCCGGGTAACCCGTTTTCTCGATGGTCTGCAATTCGAAATCCAAACGTTCGATCACCTCGGGGGTTAAAACACCATAACGTTTCTTAGCCCCCTCGTAAGTAAGGTGGCGTAAAAATTTATTCTCCCCACGTTTTCCACCATCGGCTTCATCTTCTGCCACTAAAAATTCTTCCGGGATATCGAATTTAGGTAAGAGAACTTCACGGGCAAGTTTGTAGATTTCGATTTTATCTACAATTTCCTTAATATTTACAATCGCCTCTGGCAAATCGGCGAAAAGTGCCTTCATTTCATCGCCAGATTTGAAATAGTATTCCTGATTGGGCAAACCATAACGGTAACCCCTGCCACGGCCAATTGGTGTAGCCTGTTTTTCGCCATCTTTTACACAAAGCAAAATATCGTGCGCGTTCGCATCCTTTTTGTTAATGTAATAGGTGTTATTAGTGGCCACCAGTTTAACGGTATGTTTACGAGCCAAAGCAACCAGCGACTCGTTTACACGGTCTTCATCTTCCTGATTGTGGCGCATCACCTCCACATAGAAATCGTCGCCAAATATGTTTTTCCACCAGATCAAAGCCTCTTCCGCCTGGGTTTCACCCATGTTTAGGAGCTTGTTCGAAATCTCACCAGAAAGGTTACCCGATAAAACAATAATATCATCTTTATACTGTTCGATTACAGCCCGATCAATACGTGGCACATAATAAAAGCCTTTCGTATAAGCGATAGATGACATTTTGGCTAAATTGTGGTAGCCCTTTTTATTCTTGGCCAAAAGCACCATCTGGTAGCCGTTATCTTTTGCGGTACGGTCGAGGTGGTTATTACACACAAAAAACTCGACCCCAACAATTGGGGTCATTACCACTTCAGTGGGGCGTTCGCCCGCTTCAATGGCAGCCGCATTTTTTGCTTCGGCGGCTTTGTTATGATTTAAAACGTTATTTACAAAATGAAAAGCCCCCATCATATTTGCATGATCGGTCATGGCTACTGCCGGCATTTTTTGTGCTGCTGCTGCCTTTACCAGATCAGGAATACTAATGGTACTTTGCAGCACCGAAAATTGGGTATGGTTGTGTAAATGCACAAAAGTTGCTGCAGCAAGCTCCTGTTTATTTCCGGCAAGTTCCTGTTTGGAAATACCCCCACTCTCTGCTTTTTGTAAACGTTTGCGGATTTCGTCCGATGCAGCCTTTAAATTGATGTGTTTTAAGCCAACACCTTCAATCGTAGCTGGATTTACCTCTCTAAAACGTGGAAAATATTCTACATCTACCTGTAATTCTTCTTTTTTGAAAACCTCTCTTTTTACCAATTCCAGGAAACAACGTGTAGTTGCTTCCACATCGGCCGTAGCATTGTGGGCTTCGTTAAAAGGAACGCCAAACAAATAAGAGTGCAGTTCGGTCAAGGTTGGCAGTTTAAACCTTCCACCCCTACCTCCTGGTAATTGTAAAAGTTGTGCGGTAACCTCGGTACAGGTATCCAAAACGGGCATCTCTGCCAGGCGGTTGGCTACACCAAAACGGTGAAACTCACAGCCCATAATGTTTACGTCGAAGCCCACATTTTGTCCTACAATAAACTTAGCCTTGTTTAAAACTTCGTTAAACCTGGCCAGCATCTCGTCGAAACCTATACCCTGTTCGGCAGCAAGTTCAGTAGAAATACCATGGATCCTTTCTGCATCGTAGGGAATATTAAATCCCTCTGGCTTAACCAGATAATCCTGATGTTCAACCAATCTCCCCATCTCATCATGCAGTTGCCATGCAATCTGTATACAACGCGGCCAATTATCCGTATCGGTAATGGGTGCGTTATAATTACGTGGCAAACCAGTGGTTTCAGTATCAAAAATTAAGTACATATTATGCGCAAAGAATTAACCGTTGTAGAATAATAACGGTTTTTCAAAAATAGGGAATTTGAGGGTTGATGTTGTCAGGATTTTATCAACAAAATGCGGTGGACAAGAAGAAATATATCCCGTCATTAAGAACTGAAGCAAGGCGTCAGAAGGAGGGTGAAGCAATCTTTAAGCAAATTTTTTATCATTTGAAGAGCAGTGACAGGGGTACCTGGGTTAATACAGTCCTGCTTTTGGTACAAGTCCCGATAAAAAACCGGGAGCTTTCCCCGTCAATCAGGTCTAAATTGCAAAGACCTGTAGCTTAAACATCAAAGATAAATACTATTTTAGATCATCTAAATTGATCATCTTATGAAAACTAATTTTATTAAACTCCTCGTACTCTTCAGCATTTTTTTAGTTGCGAGCAGCTTTATCTTAAACCAAAGGGCTACTGTTGAGGACAAGGCCGAAAGCGAAATGTGCGGCAAAACCATTAAGTACAGCACCAATAAACTGCTGGGGCCGAATGGTGAGGGAATAAATGCCCCCACAGAAGTGACGATTAATCCGACTACAAAGATTATCACTTTAGAGAGCACTCCACCGGAT